>Ga0210394_10001784_pt1 | contig 32361 bp, 27 predicted proteins | sample IncBWC12MmetaG_FD_160121 | JGI IMG/M metagenome (GOLD analysis project Ga0210394, IMG submission 160121) | Forest soil microbial communities from Barre Woods Harvard Forest LTER site, Petersham, Massachusetts, United States - Inc-BW-C-12-M | ecosystem: Environmental > Terrestrial > Soil >... | reverse complement strand
GGACGGTCGCGCCCATACGCGCTTCGATGTTGTTGGTGAGCTTGGTGACGCCGAGCAGGCTTGTCTGGAAGACGTGATCCTGCACCGTGACGTGTAGCGCCAGCCAGTCCGTCGGTACGACGCGGTAGCCGGCGCCGAAGTTCACCGTGAACTTCGTATCCCCGGCGAAGTCGGTGGCACCGAAGCCGCCGAGGAGATAAAAAGCGCTCGTCATGGCGACGCCGCGACCGATAAAGGCCTCGCCCGGCAGGAAGTTGTAGCCGAGAGAGAGGTCGTAATACGTGAAGCGCCTCTCAGCTTCGGTAAGCAGCTGGATGTTCCCGCTCAGAGTCTCGAAACTGGTACGCCCGCCGCGCGAGCGGCCCGCCTCGCCCTGGAAGAAGAAGTCCTCGGTGATGTGGTAGGCGGCCGTCACCCCGTAGTCGGGGTTGGAGCCGAAGTCCTCGATGGACAACGCCCCGTAGAACAGGCCGAGCTCGACGTTCGAGCTCCTGATCTTCGGCACCTTGACCTGGCGCCGCTCGACCTGCGGCTCGATCACCCGCGGCGGTGTGGCATCGTCGCTCGCGGTGGTGGTGGAGCTCTTGTTGCCATGGTGGAACCAGCCGCGCACCGTGGCGCAGCCGGGAAGCACGGCGAGCGCTACCGTCAGTAGAAGAACGCGAATCCCAGTTTCCATTCGTCCTCTTCCTCGTTCTCGTTGCGCTTCGTGAAGATGTAGTGCGCCTTGTACTCGACGCGCAGGAAAAAGCGCCGCGTCAGGTAGTAGCGGATGCCGGCGCCGACGTAGGCGGTCTGCTCGGTGCGATTCGAAGGCGTGACCAGCGTCGCCTTGGGCTCGGTATGCGCGACGCCGACGCCGAGCATCAGCAGCGGCGACCAGCGCGATTCGGGCGAGATGACGTGGGTGAACCCGAGGTCCCCGGTCTCGCCGTTCGCGAAGCGTCCGAGGAACTGCCCCGCGGCGGCTTCCAGCGCCAGCTGCGGGTTGAGCGACAGCGACCAGTAGGCGGAGATGAGGTTGGCGCCGCCGTACTCACCGGCGAATGCGCCGAGCTCGTAGCGGTGCGAGCTGAAGCCGGCCTGGTCGCCGAGCTCGAACTTGAAGGGCGAGCCGTCGGCCAGCACCGTCTTCAGCATGTCGGCCTGGGAGGCCCAGCCCTCGACGCCGCGCTCGGTGCGCACCTTGAACCAGTCGGTGCGGCGGAACAACACGTCGACGCTCTGATCGCGCGGCACCGCGTGGAACACCGGGTAGCCGCGCCCCGGGCCGGTGTGCAGTTCGAGGTAGGGTTCGGCGACGAACAGCTGCAGGTACTCGCGCGCGTCCGCAACCGCCGGCAGCAGCGCACCGAGCAGCACCGCCGCCACGGCGAGCAGAGCCGCGCGCGGGCGCCGTCGCGCACGGTGCATCAACTCTGTCCCTGGCTCACATGGGCGCCGCTGGGGCGAAGGGGTTGTTGTGGTACTGCGCACCAATATCCAGCCACTCCGACAGCAGGCGCATCTCCGCGATGTTCAGCCAACCTACATGCGACGGGTTGGTGCATCCGGAACCTGTTGTGAAGCAGCTGAAGAACGCGCTCGAGGCCCCGCCATTGGCGCTACCCGCATTCATGAACGGACCGACCGTCGGTCCCGGCTGGCCCATGATAACCGTAGTGTGCGGGGTAAGCAGCTGTCCGTAGGAGGTGAACTCGTTGATGTTCGCGTCGACGCTATTGGTCAGGTCGAGATTTCCGGCCGGAGTCTGAGCCGCACCCGCGGCGTTGACCGGGTTGTGACAGCCACCCTGCGAGCAGGTGACGCTCGTCTGCACGCCGCCGACCATGGCCATGCGCGTGGCGTCCCAGATCGGCTGGACGTGCTGCGGGTAGTTGATGACGATGCGGCAGTTGGCCGTCCAGGCCGTGGCGCACAGCGCGGTGGTCGGGATCGCCGGCACCGGATTGGTCGGATCGGTGTAGCTGTAGGTGATCGGCGTGCCGGGGGTCGCCTTCGCCGGGTCGGTCCACAGGTCGGTATAGAGCACGTTGACGCTCGGGACCATCTGCAGGCACGGCGGCGTGTCGGTGCTGCAGCTCACCGCCATGCGCGCCTGCGCCATGGTCTCGTTCTGGTTCTGCGGGATGAAGGCCGCGGGCCCGCTCGCGATGGTGTCCGGGAAAGCGGTGCCGGCGGTGCCGCCGAGCCACGCCGAGTTGAAGGTGCCCTGGCGGCCATGCGACATGGGGTTCACGCCGCCCTGGGGCTTGTGGCAGCCATTGCAGGAGACCGTCTCGCCCGGCTGCACCTGCAGCCACACGCCCGTCCCGGGGGTGATGGCGCGCGCATTGGCATCGAGCACGTCGAGATGCAGTGCGACCTGCGCCGGCACTTCGATGTGCACCGAGCCGTCGGGCTCGATGGGCGCGTAGCCGAGGATCTCCATCATGTTGCCGGTGACGCCGAAGTCGGCGTTGGTGAGCGTGATGACGGTCTTGTCGGGGATCGAGACGGCCTTGGAGACGCGGATGAAGCGCGCCGGCCGCTGGGCGACCGGGGTCTTCACCGTATCGGCGAGGTTCGCGATGTTCACCGGCGCGCCGCTGGCGGGGTTCACCTGCATGCCGTCGAAGTCGTAGACGCTGCGGATGTCGATGACGCCGACGCTGTTGCTCGCAAAGGTCTCGGCCTGTCCGGTCAGCACGGTGTCGAGGATCGTGTTGGGCAGGGGCTTGGGCTGCGTCGCCACCACGTCCGTGATCATGATGCCCTCGACCGGGGCGACGATCGGCATCATGGTGCCGTGCGCCGGGTCGAGCATCCACAGACTATAGAGAGGCAGGGCGCTCTGCGCGGTGGGGCTCGCGAGCGCGCTGGTGGTGCAGGGCACGATGACCGGCGGCGTCTGCGTGATGTCGAGCAGCCGGCACTCCGACCAGCTGACGATGATGCGATTGGTGCCGTCCCACAGCGGGTAGGCGGAGCTGAAGCGGCCGCCGGGCGATGGGCCCGGGACGGTATAGATGTTGTTGAGCGGGGTGGCCTGCATCTGCGCCGGGCCCGGGTAGGTCGCGGGGCTGAAGTCGAAGGGCGTTCCCTCGAGCGTCTGGGTGTTCTCCACGTAGTGCACGCCGTCGATCTCGATCAGGTTGCCGCCGTCGTCGACGTCGGTGTACTGGCGCACCAGGCTCATGATGTTGCCGTTCTGCATCTCGTGCGGACGCGTGAACTCGATCACCGTGGGCGTGGTGGTGCCGGGCGCCGGCGTACCGGTCATGTGGCTGTTGACGCCGTAGTAGAGCTCGACGTCGGTGCCGTCCGGGTAGGACGAGTACAGCGACATCGCGTTGTGCCCGAAGGCGCCGTCCCAACGGCTCCACAGCACGCGCCCGCTCTGCAGCACGGTCGCATCGAGGTCGTGGCTCTGGTTGAAGGAGATCTGGTGGATGTTGGTGCCGTCGGCGTTCATCACCTCGAGCACGAAGGCCGGCTGGGTGCCGCCCTGGTCGGCGGCCGACTGGTCGTCGAGCGCGCTGAACTGCGGGTTGCCCTCATCGAGCAGAATGCCCTGCGCGTTGGTCTGCCGCGAGCTCGAGAATACGACGCGCCCGTCGGCCAGGTAGTGCGGCGAGACGTCGTTGACGGTGAGGGGGTCGGGGTCGATGGCCGGATTGATCACCGGCGCGAGCGTGTCGGTGGTGATCACGTACTGCCAGATGCGCCACGAGGGCGGGTTCTTGGCCTGCTGGTTCTGGGTGAGCGGGCCGCGCATGGCGAACACCACGCGCGTGCCGTCGGCCGACACGTCGACCTGCTTCACGTCGTACCTGGAGCCCGCCGTGACACGCGCCGTGATGTTCACCTCGGCGGCGCTCGGCGAGGCGGTGGCGCGCATGTAGAGATCCGCGCCGCCCGGCACCAGGTCGCGCGGCACGCGCAAGTCGTCCTGCACCAGCTGGCCGGCGGCGTTGGTCGGCACGGAACGCTTCACATAGAAAATGGGGTAGTCGACGGTGGCCGGATCGCCGGCCTGGCTGTTGGCGATGTTGACGCTGCCCGAGCCGCCGGAGCCGTTGCCGGCGCAGGCAGCGAGCGTCGCCGCGAGCGTCGCGGCGAATGCGCCCGCCCAGCGTCGCGGCGTACCGCGCACCTCATCACACTTCACGCCCTCTGACCTCGTCCTCACGTTGCACCACCGTTTCCGCACGCGCCGCGCGCCATGCGAATGTAACGTAATTATCCGACCGACTGCGTTCCGCGAGACCCAATTCGCGTTCCGGGATAAGTTTCCTTGCGACGGCATTCCGTCACGGTACCGGTGCGCCGCGCGTGCTCTGCTCAGCGCGCGCAGAGCATCCCCGGTACGTCCGCTACTGGTAGTCATTCGGGGCGGTGCCCGCCGTGATCTGGCTCGCAGTTTGCCGCGCAATGATCCATGCGCATCGACCCAGCACAAACTGTCGGCGAGCTGCGACGTCAGCCGGTTGAGACATTCTTGTGGGGTTGCGCGGTCCGTATAGTCGGGTTGCCCTTACAGGGCCTTTGAGGGAGACGATGAACGCCATGACTACAGGCACAGGTCCAGGCCGCGCGCGCCGCACCACGCTGACGGCGTGCGCGCTGCTCATGCTTGCGCAGCCGTTCGCGCCCGCGTACGCGGGTCCCTACGAGCAGGCCAAGCGCATCTACGAGCGCATCGCCGGCGTACCGCCGACCCCGGCCATCCTCAACCAGATGGCGAGCGCGATCTGCGGCGGTACCTGCGCCGCGGGCGCCGCGGGCGCCGCGCCCGGCAGCGCGGGGCTCCTGCAGGCCGCCCAGATCGCCACCAACGCGCCGACCTTCTACAACGTGACCTTGAAGAACTGGGCGATGCCGTGGACCAACCGCAGCGCCACGGTGTTCTCGCCGCTGAATGACTCGGTGGCGACCGTCATCGGCATGGTGCGCGACGGCGTGCCGTTCAACACCGCGCTGTCGGCCGACATTCTCTATACCAGCAACGCCTCCGGGCTGCCGGCGCCGTCGCCCGCCAACAACAACCACTACGCGACGGCCGAGGCGAACGGCGTCAACCTGATGGCCACCCTGGTGAAGACCACGCAGTCGGGCACCTACGGCACGCCGAACGCCGCGGTCTCGGGCCTCTTCACCACGCGCGGCATGGCTTCCGCGTTCTTCATCAACGGCACCAATCGCGCGATGTTCCGCTTCACGATGATCAACCAGTTCTGCAGCGACCTGCCGGCCATGGCCGACACCACGCGGCCGACGGACCGTGTGCGCCAGGACGTAGCCCGCTCGCCGGGCGGCGACAGCCAGATCTTCATGAACACCTGCGTCGGCTGCCACAGCGGTATGGACGCGATGGCGCAGGCCTTCGCGTACTACAACTACGACGCGACCGCCGGCGCGATGGTCTACACCCCGGGTGCGGTGCAGCCGAAGTACCTGATCAATGCGACCAACTTCGCGTTCGGTTTCGTGACTCCCGATGACAGCTGGGTGAACCACTGGCGCCAGGGTCCCAACACCGTACTCGGCTGGTCCTCGAGCCTGAGCGGTAGCGGCAACGGCGCCGCCTCGCTTGGTCAGGAGCTCGCCTCGACCACCACCTTCGCCCAGTGCCAGGTCTCCAAGGTGTTCCAGGCGGTGTGCTTCCGCGCGCCGCAGAGCAGCGCCGACCTCGCGACGGTCACCGCGCTCACCTCGAGCTTCACGTCCGGCGGTTACAACCTGAAGACCGTGTTCCAGCAGACCGCCGCCGCCTGTCCGGGCTCGTAAGGGAGCGCCTCCACATGCACGCCGCATTGAGTAACGCCATGGACAAGATCCTCGCCCGCCGCACGCTCGCGCTTTGCGCCGCGGTTGCCATGCTGGCCACACTGACCGCCTGCAGCTCCTCCGGTGGAGCGGCGACCACGGTCAACAGCCCGCCCCCGACCTCGACGACGCAGACCTACTCCGGTCCGCCCGCGCAGAACGCCGACATCGAGGCCTTCCAGGTGAACCTCTGGCAGAACATCATTCCGTCCAACCGCTGCGGTGGCTGCCATCACCAGGCTGGGCAGTCGCCGATGTTCGCGCGCTCCGACGACGTGAACCAGGCATACAACGCCGCCCTGCCGCTCGTGAACCTCACCAACCCGAGCCAGTCGACGCTGGTGCTGAAGGTCGGCGGCGGACACAACTGCTGGGTGGCCGACCCCTCGGCCTGCGCCGCCACCATGCTGGTGTGGATCCAGAACTGGATCGGCGCCGGCAACTCTGCCACGACCGCGGTGGTCCTGAGCGCCCCGCCGGTGCAGGCCGCGGGCGGCGGCAAGCAGTTCCCGGCGGATCCGACCGTAGGCAACCCGAGCTACCAGAGCACGGTCTATCCGATCGTCACCCAGTTCTGCTCGGGCTGCCACAACCCGGCCTCGGCCAGCCCGCAGCAGCCGTACTTCGCCGACCCCAACAACATCGACGCCGCCTATATCGCGGCGCAGCCGAAGATCAACCTCGCCACGCCCAACCTGTCGCGCTTCTATGAGCGCCTGGCCGACGACCTGCATCACTGCTGGCCGACGGCGAGCTCGGGCGGTGCGCCCGACTGCCCGGGGAGCGCGGCGGCCATGCTGGCGGCGATCACGGCTTTTGCCAACGGCATACCTGTCACGCCCATCGACCCCTCGCTGGTCGTCTCGAACGCGGTCACGCTCAGCCAGGGCACGGTCGCCTCGGGCGGCAGCCGCTTCGAAGGCTCGATGATCGCCAAGTACATGTTTGAGACCGGGCAGGGCAGCACCGCCTACGACACGAGCGGTGTCAGTCCCGAGGCGGACCTCTCGCTCTCCGGCAACGTGACCTGGGACAGCGCCTGGGGAGTGATTTTCGCGCAGGGCAGCCAGGCCCAGGCGTCCACCAGCGCGAGCTCGAAGCTCACGACGATGATCCAGGAGTCCGGTGAGTATTCGATCGAGGCGTGGGCGGCGCCTGCCAACGTCGCCCAGACCAACGCCTGGATCGTGAGCTACTCCGGCAGCAACACCACGCGTAACGCCACCCTCGGCCAGGATGCCGAGCAGTACCAGGGCTTCGCGCGCTCGAGCGTCACCGACACCAACGGCATGCCGCCGCTGGTGACGACGACCACCAACGGCGCCGCGCAGGCGGCCCTGCAGCACATCGTGCTCACCTACGACCCGGTCAACGGCCAGAAGCTCTACGTCAACGGCGTCTTCACCGGCGACGTGGATCCCTCCAAGGGCGGCTCGCTCGCCAACTGGGACAGCACTTTCGCACTGGTGCTCGGCAACGAGACCAGCGGCCAGCGGCAGTGGCTGGGCGAGATCAAGCTGGTGGCCGTCTATAACACGGCGCTCACCCCGACGCAGGTGCAGCAGAACTTCAACGCCGGTGTCGGACAGAAGTATTACCTGCTGTTCAACGTCAGCGCGCAGACCGGCGTTAACCAGTCGTACGTCATGTTCACCGCCAGCCAGTACGACAACTTCAGCTACCTGTTCTACCAGCCGCGCTTCATCAGCCTGGATCCGAACGCCACGGTTCCGGCCAGCATCCCGGTGAAGGGCATGCGCATCGGCGTGAACGGGCAGCTGGCGCCCTCGGCGCAGTCCTACGCCACGCTGAACACCAGCATCGGCGGGGCGGCCTACACGGCGGGCGTCTCGCCTTCGAGCGGCCAGGCCCTGTCGCAGCTCGGTACGGTGATCCCGGTGAGCCTCGGCTCGGCGAACGACCTGTTCTTCCTGTCGTTCGACCAGCTGGGCACCTTCAGCCACACGTTCGTCGATCCGCCGGGCACACCGGTGGCGCCGGTGCCGAACAACACGCCGGTGCCTGACTACGGCATCGCGACCTACGAGCGCATCAACAACAGCTTCGCCCTGGTCACCGGCGTGCCGATCACCGACCCGGTGGTGCAGCCGCTGTTCGAGTCCTCGCAGCAGTCGATGCCGGCGACGCCGCTGATCGCGGGCTTCATCGCCTCGCAGCAGACGGCGGTCTCGGCACTCGCCAACGCCTACTGCAGTGAGCTGATGGCGAGCGGCACGCTGCGCGATGCGTTCTTCGGCACGGGCCTCGACTCGAGTCTGACGGCGAGCTCCTCGAGCTTCTTCGGCGCGAGCGGCAGCGGCAACCGCGCCATCGTGATCAACGCGCTGGCGAACAATGCCGTCGGCAGCAACGTCTCGCCCCAGGCGGCGAGCGCCGTGCACAGCGAGGTCGATGCGCTGCTCACGAAGATTCCCACGATCAACTCGGCTGCGACGGTCACGCAGGCGACGGTCGCGGTGTGCACCGCGACGCTCGCCAGCGCCGCCGTCACCCTGCAATAAGGGATTTGGAGAGGTAACTCAGATGCTGATTCGCAAGCGTCCGCCCCGGCCCACCCCGCCCGGTACCCCGTTCCGGCACGAGAACCATCCGCGTCCGGTGACGCGCCGCGACTTCCTCGCGGCCGGCATGATCGGCGCCCAGGGCATGGTGATCGGCTCCGCATGGCTCGGCGCCCTGCTCAAGGCGCAGGCGGCCCGTGCCAGCGGGCTCGATGTCGACATCGAGGCGCTGACCGCCCAGGGTCAGTGCAACATTCCGACCGGCTCGGGATCGCTGCCCTTCATCGTGTTCGACCTCGCGGGCGGCGCGAACCTGCTCGGCTCCGAGGCGCTGGTCGGCGTGCAGGGCGGCCAGGCAAACTTCCTCTCCACCGCGGGCTACGGCAAGCTCGGGGTGCCCGGCAACATGGTACCGAGCTCCAGCGCCAACATCAGCAGTGCGCTCGGGCTCCTGTGGCAATCCGACGGTGCCATCCTGCGCGGCATCATGTCGGTGGCTGCGGCCACCACCCAGGCCGGCGTCAATGGCGCGGTGATCCCGGCGATGTCGCAGAACGACACCCAGTCGAACACCACCAACCCGATCTACGGTATCGCGGAGGCCGGCGCCAAGGGCACGGTGGTCAGCCTCGTCGGCTCCAACTCCTCGGTGTCGGGCGGCAATTCGATGGCGCTCATGTACACCATCAACCCCGCGCTCCAGCCCGCTACCATCCAGCAGCCCTCGGACGCGGTGGCGCTCGCGCCGCCGATGCCCCCTGGGGGTCCCGACCCGCTGGCGCTCCCGGAGCTCGAGTCGGAGGCGCGCATCAGCACCGGTACCGCTCCCTATCAGGGTGCGGGCTCGACCGGCAGTGAGTTCACGGGTGTACTCACCGCCCCGAGCGGCTCGACGCCTGGCGTGCAGCTCATCCCGGGCGGCGGCAGCGCGGATGCGGCGCTCAAGAACCAGGTGCGTTGCGCGTACGTGCAGGCCTCCAATACCGCCAACATCTTCGCCGCGGGCCCGGCCGGGCTCGATCCGACCCAGGATCCGCTCATCGTTGGCGGCACGACACCGATCTTCACCACCGCCACGCTGCAGAGCAACGGAGACGCGGCGACCACGGCGTCGATCATGAAGCTGGTGATCGACGGTTACGCGGGCGCCGGCACGATCTCGCTCGGCGGCTTCGACTACCACGACGGCACGCGCGCGAGCGGCGAGTCGCGCAACTTTACGGCCGGACAGATGATCGGCGCGGTGCTCGAGTATGCGGCCCGCAAGGGTTCGCCGGTGATGATTCAGGTGTTGAGTGACGGCTCGTTGTCGGCGAACAGCATGGTCGACACCAGCACCGCCGGGCGCGACAAGCTCGGCTGGCAGGGCGACAACTCCTCGGTAGCCGGCACCTTCTTCCTGGTCTACAGCCCCAAGGGCCGCCCGGCGCTGCGCAACGGCGTCGCCGGCCAGCAGATCGGCTACTTCAGCTCCGACGGCTCGGTGGTGACCGGGTCGAGCCCGGCTGCCAACTCCGTGAACCAGATTCCGGAGCTCATCATGCTCAACTACATGGGCCTGGTCGGCACCGACCCGCAGTTCGCGACGCTGTTCCCCATGCAGGGACTCGGTTCCACCTCGGCGCTCGCGGCCATGACGGTATTCGAGCCGATCATCTAGGCACTCTCCGGCAGCGGCGGCCGGCGGCAGACTGTCGCCGGCCGCCGACTGCGCGGACCTCTGGTGGCCTCACCCCGGCCGTTTCCGCTGCCTGCTTCGTTGACAGTCTCGACTGCGCTGTGCGAGGGTTCCCGCGCTTGCGCGCAGCTCGGCTTACCAGCCCGAAGGATCTTCTTTTGAGCTTGCAAAGACCCGACGGTCCGGCGGCGCGTGACCGCCGGTCACGCGTGCGGGTTTTCCTCAGATGCGCGGCCGCGGCGCTGCTCGGCGTCGCGACCGTCGCTGTCGCGCAGCTCGCTTACGACCTGCTCGCGCAGCCGGCGCCCGACTTCACGCTGCACGCGGTCTTTGGGGGCAACGTGCGTCTCTCCGAGCATCGCGGCGAAGTGGTGGTGCTGTCCTTCTGGAGCAGCGGCTGCGGCACCTGCCGCCGCCAGCTGGACGCTCTGAACAGGAGTCTCGGCACCTACCGCTCCGCGGGACTTCAGGTCTACGGGATCGGTGTGGACGACTCGGCGACGCACGCCTTCGACTTCGCGCGCGCGACTCCGGTCGGCTTCCCGATGCTGCTCGATCCGGACAAGGCGGTGGGCCGCGCTTACCGCGTCGACAACCTGCCGATGACCGTACTGATCGATCGCGGCGGCACCATCCGCAACGTGCTGCGCGACTACAGTGCGAAGAGCGATGACCTCTACCTCGAGCAGTTGCGGACTCTGTTGAACGAATGATCGGAATCACCATGCCCGATGCCTTCCCGACTCGCATGTCCGCCCGCGCCGTGAAGGGCCTCCGCGCCGCGGCGCTCGGTTGCATGCTGCTCGCCGCGGCGCAGCTCGCCGCCGCGCAGGCGACACCCGCCGCGCCGCCCGCCGCCACGCCGCCGCCGGCGGCGGTTGCCCCGGCACCCGCAGCCAGCGCCGCGCCCGATGCGGCCAGCGACACCCGCGGGCTCGATCAGCAGGTGCAGGGGCTGAAGAAAGACGTGGTCGATCTCAACCGCGACCTCTTTATCCTCGAGGAGGAGCTGCTGTTCCCGGCCAACACCCAGGTCGCGGTGTTCCTCGCCGTCGACGTCGGCGACTTCTTCGCGCTCGATTCGGTGCAGCTCAAGATCGACAACAAGGAGGTCATCAACTATCTCTACACCCCGCGCGAGGTCGAGGCGCTGCTCAAGGGCGGCGTGCAGCGGCTGTACCTCGGCAACCTCAAGGTCGGGCAGCACGAGCTCACGGCATTCTTCAACGGCAAGGGACCGAACGAGCGGCCCTACAAGCGCGGCGCCTCGATCAAGTTCGAGAAGGGCATCGGGGCGAAATATCTGGAGCTTAAGATCAACGACCGGCAGAGAAAGCTCCAGCCGGAGTTCGAGATCAAGGACTGGGAATAGCGCGCTCATGATCCGACCGTTGGAGCGCGCGCTGTGCGCGGGACTGCTTCTGGCGCTGCTCGCGGCGCCGGCGCTCGCTCGCCGCCACGATCCGGAGAAGCTGCCCGAGATCCGCGTGCGTGACCTGCATTACGGCGACGCGCTCTTTTATTACTACCAGCACGACGACTTCGAGGCGCTCACGCGGCTTGCCGCCTACGAGCACTGGAACCGCATGCCGCATCATGAGGACGATGCGCAGCTGCTGATGGGCGGGCTGTATCTCGCCCTGGGCATGCACAACGAGGCCGGCCGGCGCTTTCAGGCGCTGCTCAAGGACCCGGTGCCCACGGGCGTGCGCAACGTCGCCTGGTTCTACCTGGCGCAGATCTGGTATGCCCGCGGTTACCTCGACCAGGCTGCCGGGGCGCTGGCGCGGGTCAATGGGCGGATGTCGGAGGAGCTCGAGGCGCAGAAGGAGCTGCTGCTCGGCAACGTACTCATCCATCAGGGCAAGCTCGAGGAGGCGATCCACCTGCTCTCGGGCTGGCGCGGCACCTACAGATGGTCGGCTTACGCGCGTTTCAACCTGGGGGTCGCGCTGGCACGCAGCAACCGCCTCGCCGAAGCCGATCCGTTCCTCACCGGCGTCGGCACCATGCCGGTGGGCTCGGAGGAGCTGCTAGCCCTCAGGGACCGCGCCAACCTCGCGCTCGGCTTTGCGTATCTGCAGGGCAACGAGCCCGCCAAGGCGCTGCCGGTGCTCGAGCGCGTGCGGCTCAGCGGGCCATATTCGAACAAGGCGCTGCTCGGCACCGGCTGGGCGGAGGCCGCGCTCGGGGATTACCAGGCCGCGCTCGGGCCGTGGATGGAGCTGCGCAAACGCAACGTGCTCGATGCGGCCGTACAGGAGTCCTTTCTCGCCGTGCCGTACGCCTTCGGCAGGTTGAACGCCAACGCGCAGTCCGCCGAGGGCTACGAGAGCGCGGTCGAGTCCTTCCAGGCGGAGAACGGCAACCTGGACGAAGCCATCGGGCGCATCGAGCAGGGCGACATGCTGAAGCACGTGCTGCAGAGCGGCCGCGGCGGCAGTGAGACCTTCGGCTGGTTCTGGCAGCTGAAGAACCTGCCGGACGCGCCCGAGTCCCGCTACCTCTACACGGTGCTGGCCGGCAACGATTTCCAGGAGGGACTGAAGAACTACCGCGACCTGGTGCACATGGGCGACCTGCTCGAGCGCGGCGGCTACGACATGGAAGCGTACGAGAACATGATCGACACGCGCGAGCATGCCTACGGGGAGCGCTTGCCGAGAGTCGACGCGCTGCTCGCCTCGGGCGCGGTCACACAGCTGCAACAGCGCAACGTGGATCTCGCCGGGCAGCTGCAGACCATCGAGGCGCGGCGCAACGTCGCCGCCCTCGGCACCGACACCGAGCGCGACCAGTGGGCACGCATCCAGCGCATCGAGGCGGCGCTTGCGGGCGCGCCCGACACCCAGGAGAACGCCGAGCTGCGCGAGCGCCTGGCGCTGGTGCGGGGGGTGCTGTTCTTCCGCCTGAACGACGCCTACAGCGCGCGCCTCTGGGAGGAACACCGCTCGCTCAAGGACCTGAATCTCGCGCTGCACGAGGCGCAGAGCCGCTGGATCCGCGTGGAGCAGGCGCGGCGCAACGTGCCCAGCAACACCGGCGAGTTCGCCGAGCGGATCGCCGCGCTCAAGACACGCATCGAAGCACTTGAGACGCGGCTCGCGGCCACCGAGGACGCGCAGCGCGACTACCTCGAGCGCGTCGCCGTGAACGAGCTCGAGGACCAGAAGTCGCGTCTCGCCACCTATCAGATACAAGCGCGCTTCGCGCTCGCCGGCATGTACGATCGCGCCGCCAATGCCGGCGCCGCACCCGCCAAGGCCCCGGCCGCGGAGCAGAAGGGCGCCGGTCAGGAGCCGCCTGCCGCCGAGTCGCCTGCGGAAGCCCCGGCGCCCGAAGGCGCGGCGCCGCAGACGCAGCCGTCCGAGACGCCGCCGCCGCAGACGCCGCAGCCACAGGCGCCGCCGCCGCCCGAGACGCCTCAGCCGCAGACGCCGCCAGTGACGCCGCAGCCGCAGGGCGCGGAGCCGCCGCGGTGAAGCGCTGCGCGCTCATCAGTGTGCTGACGCTCGCTGCGGGCGCCCTGTCGACGCCGCTCGCGGCGCAGTCACCGGCGCCCGGAGCGACCATCGGCGACCTGAAGTCGCATCCCGTCGAGGTTCACAAGGACGCCGCGGCGAGCCCGAGTGTCGAGAAAGCGATGGAGAACTACCGGCGCTTCCTCGAGCTGCAGAACACCGATCCGAAGCTGCGCGCGGAGGCGATGCGCCGCCTCGCGGACTTAAATCTCGATGCCGGCGAGCTGACGCGCATGGAGCAGGAGGTTACCGCCCAGGACCTGCAGGGTTCGGAGGCCATCCGTCTCTATACGACGCTGCTCAAGGCCTATCCCGACTACGCGCGCAACGACCAGGTGCTCTACCAGCTGGCGCGCGCTTACGAAGTCACCGGGCAGGCCGAGCCGGCGCTCGCCGCGCTGGACCGGGTCGTGCAGCGCTATCCCAACACGCCGCAGCTCGCCGAGGTGCAATTCCGCCGCGGTGAGCTCCTGTTCTCCGCCAAGCGTTACGCGGATGCCGAGCGCGCCTATGCCGCGGCGATCGCCCGCGGCAACACCTCAGGCTTCTATCAGCAGAGCCTCTACAAGCACGGCTGGTCGCTGTTCAAGGAAGGCCGGACCGATGAGAGCCTGCCGTCTTTCGGCAAGGTGCTCGATCTGGAGCTCGGCACGAGCGGCAGGGGCCGCGCAGTCGAGAGTCTGAAGCGTGCCGACCGCGAGCTGGTCGAGGACACGCTGCGGGTGATGAGCATCACTTTCTCCTACAACGAGGGCGCGGGCTCCCTCGAGCAGTTCGTGAAGACCCAGGGCGAGCGGCCCTACACCTATCTTCTCTATCAGCGGCTCGGCGATCTGTACGTCGAGAAGCAACGCTACCAGGACGCCGCCACGACCTACCGCGCCTACGTGGCGCTCGACCCCTATAGCGACCAGGCGCCGAATCTCGCCATGGCGGAGATCGAGGCTTACGGCAAGGGTGGCTTCAGCCAGCTGGTGCTCGACGGCAAGCACGAGTTCGTCGAGCGTTACAACTTCGATTCGCCCTACTGGAAGACGCGCACCAAGGCGGCGAACCCCAAGGTGGTCGCCGAGCTCAAGACCAATCTCAAGGACGTGGCGACCTATTTCCACGCCAACGCGCAGAAGTCCGGCCGCGCCTCCGACTACGAGGAGGCGGCCCGCTGGTACCGCTCAACCCTCAAGTCCTTCCCGGGCGACGCCGACTCCGCCGCCACCAATTACCTGCTGGCCGAGGCGCTGTTCGCGAGCCGTCATTACGACGAGGCGGCCACCGAATACGCGCACACCGCCTACGACTATCCGAAGAACGACAAGTCGGCCACCGCCGCTTACGCCGGGCTCGTCTCCTACCAGAAGGGCGAGGTGGATTTGAGCGGCGCCGACAAGGACGCCTGGCACAAGCGCGCGACCGATGCCGGGGTGAAGTTCGCGCAAGTTTTCCCCGAGCACCCCGACAGCGCCGGCGTGCTGACGCGCGCCGCCGAGGACATATTCGCCGCCGGCGATCGGCCGCGCGCCATGAGCGTGTCCCAGATGCTGCTCGCGCGGCAGCCGCCCGTCGATGCCGCCAAGCAGCGCATCGCCTGGACCATCATCGCGCAGTCGAACTTCGACCAGGGCGAGTACGCCAAGGCGGAGCCCGCCTTCGTGCAGGCGCGCGCGCTCGCCGGGGACGACCCGAAGCTGCGCGCCGATCTCACCGAGCGCCTCGCCGCCACGGTCTACAAACAGGGCGAGGCGAAGCAGAAAGCGGGCGATGGCGCCGGCGCGGTCGAGGACTACCTGCGCGTCGCGCGCGTCGCGCCCGACTCCAAGATCCGCTCCAATGCCGAGTACGACGCCGCCGCGCAGCTCATTCAGTTGAAGAGCTGGGACCGCGCCATCGGCGTGCTGGAAGGCTTCCGCCGCGACTATCCGGCGAGCCCGCTGTCGGCCGACGTGACGCGCAAGCTCGCGGTCGCCTACGGCGAGGCGGGCCGTCCGGGCGAGGCGGCCGCCGAGTTCGAGCGCATCGCTGCGAGCCCCACCGAGGAGCCGGGCGTGAAGCGCGAGGCGCTGCTGCAGTCGGCGGACCTCTACGCCAAGGCGGGCAACACGCCGAAGGCGGTGGCGATGCTGGAGAAATTCGTCGCCACCAACCCGACGCCGCTCGCCGATGCGGTCGAGGCCCGCCAGCGCCTCGCCGACTACGCCACCAAGGGCGGCGATCTCAGCCGCCGCGACTACTGGTACCGCCAGATCATCGCGGTCGACGCCCAGGCGGGCGCGCAGCGCACCGAGCGCATGCACTACCTCGCGGCCAAGGCGCAACTCGCCCTCGCGGTCCCGGCGCGCGATGCCTTCCGCGCGGTGCGTCTCACGGCGCCGCTCAAGAAGAGCCTGCTGGTGAAGCGTGATGCGCTGCAAGCCGCCATGGACGGCTATAAGGCGGCCGCCGACTACCAGGTCGCGGAGGTCACCACGGCCGCCACCTACGAGATGGCCGAGCTCTACCGCACCCTGGCGCACGACGTCATGAATTCCGAGCGGCCGCCGAACCTGAAGGGCGATGCGCTCGATGAGTACAACTCGCTGCTGGAAGAGCAGGTGTTCCCCTTCGAGGAGCAGGCCATCAAGGCGCACGAGCTCAACGCGGCGCGCGCCAAGGACGGCATCTACGATGAATGGGTGCGCAAGAGCTTCGCGGCGCTCGCGGAGCTCAAGCCCTCCCGCTACGGCAAGACGGAGCTGACCGAGGATGTGGTCGCCAGGCTTCAATAATCGCGCCGCGGCCTGCGCCGCGCTGCTCGTGGCCGCGCTCGCCGGCTGCCACTCCGCGCCGCCGCAGGCGGAACGCGCTCCTGCGCCCGTGCCGGTTTCGGCGCCGGCAGCGGCGACGACCAAAGGCGCGACCCCCGCGCCCGCTGCGACCGGCGCCAAGGCCCCGGCCAATGCCCCGGCCAATGGCTCCCAGGGAGCCGCTGCAGCCGCCGCGGGCGCCACACCCGCGCCCGCCGCTGCCGTGCGTCCCGAAGTGCCGCCCGCGGCGAATGCGGATTTCACGCGTGCCGTTGGCTACATGCGCGCCGGCAACGCCACCGAGGCGGAGCTCGGCTTCAAGCAGATCGCGCTGCAGTACCCGCAATTCGCCGCGCCGCTCGTCAATCTCGGCATCCTGTATCGCAAGGCCGGCCGGCTCGAAGACTCCGAGCAGGCGCTCAAGAGCGCCGTGGATCATGAGGGGGATGATGCCGCCGCCTGGAGCGAGCTCGGCGTCACGCAAAGGATGCGCGGGGAGTTCAAGGACGCCGCCGCCTCCTACGAGCAGGCCATCAAGGCCGATCCGCAGTTCGCGCCGGCGTGGCGCAATCTCGGTGTCGTGTCGGACCTGTATCTTGGCGATCCGCAGCGTGCGCTCACCGCGCTCACGCGCTACCAGGAGCTCACCGGTGAGGAGAAGCCGGTGAGCGGCTGGATCGCGGAGCTGCGTCAGCGGCTCGGGTTGCCGCCACTGAAGAAGCCCGAGGCCGCGCCGCAGCCGGCGGCCGCACCGCCGGACACCGCGCCGGGAACCGCGCCCGCCACGGCCCCGCCGGCGCCCGCGGCCAAGTCTGGAGCAGGAGGCTGATCATGCGCATACTGACGACGCTCCTTTTACTTCTGGCCCTCGGCAGTGCGCAGGCGCAGGACAAGCCCGCGCCGGTCGCGCCGCCGCCGGCGGACCTCGAGCCCGCCGTCGATACCAGCAGGACGCTGCCGGCGACGCCTGCGCCTGCACCCGCACCTGCACCCGCGCCCGCACCCGCGACGGCGCCAAAGAGAGACAGTGCCGCGCCCGCGGCCCAAGGGAGCGCTGCGGCCGGCAAGCCCGGCGCCGCCAGGGCGGGCAAGGGGAACGACCGTGTCGAGCTCGAGACGACCGACATCACCGGCAACCGCGAGCTGCCCAAGGTGCTGTATATCGTTCCCTGGAGGCGCTCGGACCTCGGGGACCTGGTTGGCAAGCCGCCGAACAGCTTGCTTGATGAGGTGCTGCAGCCGATAGATCGCGACGTATTCCTGCGGGAAAATCGCTATTACGATGCCCTGAAGCCCGATGTGGCGGGCCCCAGGGCGGGCACAGTGCCGGGTTCGGGCGAGAAGCCCTAGGCGGCCGCCGGGAGCCCTTTCAGGATGAGAGCTGGATCGCAGCTTTTTGGGCTTATGTCATTCAGTTTTCGTTTTCGCTTAGCTTGCGCCCCTATGTGTGTGTGGATTCGTTGACCGGGAGAGTCAGATGCAGTTCTGGAATCTGATCGTGCGTTTCTTTCAGGGTGGCGGGGACTTCATGTACCCGATCGCCATCGTGTTCGTGTTCGGCCTGGCGATCGCCATCGAGCGCTGGATCTATCTCGCGCATACCGCATCGCAGAATCGCGGTCTGTGGAACGAGATCGTGCCGCTGCTGTCGCAGGGCAACTTCCGCGGCGTCGCGCAGGTGACCTCGAAATCGAAGTCGGCCATCGGACACATCCTCAACTACGGCCTGGCGCGCATTCAGTCGGCGCGCCGGCGCGATGACATCGAGAAGGCGATGGAGGAGAGCCTGATGGAAGTGGTGCCGCGCCTCGAGAAGCGCACCCACTACCTGGCGACCTTTGCCAACCTCGCGACGCTCCTCGGCCTGCTCGGCACGGTGATGGGTCTGATCCGCGCGTTCGCCGCGGTCGCGACCGTCAACCCGGCGGAGAAGGCCAACCTGCTGTCGGCGAGCATCTCGGTGGCGATGAACTGCACGGCCTTCGGCCTCATGACCGCGGTGCCGCTGCTGTTCATTCATGCGTTCCTGCAGACCAAGACCACGGATGTGATCGACAGCCTCGAGATGGCGTCGGTGAAATTCCTGAACGCCATTACCGAGCGCCAGACCACGCCCGCGGCCGCCTGAAGCCCCGCGTCCGCGCGTTTGGCACGGCTGAAGGAAGCGCATGCGCCGTTCATTTCAAAATCGCAAGCTGGAGCGCCACGCGCGCAAGCCGGCCCAGCTGCTGCTCGTCCCGATGATCGACATCTTCACCGTGCTGGTGACGTTCCTGCTCATGACCGCGGTGTTCTCCCGCACCGTGATCCTGCAGCTGAACCTGCCGCCACCGAACACGGCGTGGAAAGAGCCGCCGCCGGGACTACAGCTCGAGGTGATGGTGCGTAAGGACCTGCTGCAGGTCGCCGACCGCAACACCGGACCGCTCGCGACGATTCCCAACACCGCGAGCGGCTACGATTACGACAACCTGACCGAGTACCTGAAGCGCGTGAAGGCCAAGTTTCCCGACAAGACCGACGCCAGCATCCTGCTCGAGCAGGACACGCCCTACGACACCCTGGTGCAGGTCATGGACCGCGTGCGCGTGTTCGAGGTCGGGCAGGGCATCAACACCGTGCAGGCGGAGCTGTTCCCCGACATCTCGATCGGGGATGCGCCCTCGACCACCGAGGCGGCCCCAGGAGCGCCTGGTACGCCGGTGGCCGTGGCGCCGGTGCCGGCGGCGGCGGCGGCGGGCACGGGAGGGCATTCATGAGCATGTCGAACCGCGCGCGGCGCATGGCGCAGCATCACCTGCGGCACAAGGCGGACGCGGAGCTCAACCTCATCCCACTCATCGACATCCTGTCGGTGATGGTGGCGTTCCTGCTGGTGTACTCGACCGAGGTCGAGGTCATCCAGAACTCCAAGGGCATCGAGATTCCGCAGTCGATCGCGCAGACCGCGCCGAAGCAGTCGGTGGTGGTGATGATCACGCGCGACGACCTGTTCGTGCAGGGCGAGTACATCGCCACGGTGAAGGAGATCCAGGCCTCGGCGAATCCGCTGATCGCGCCGCTGAGCGCCGCGCTCAAGCGGCCGATGCTGGTCGGCCAGACCATCACCGACCAGGACGTCTCGCAGCGCGAGATCACCATCATGGCGGACAAGGCGCTGCCGTACGACGTGCTGAAGCGGGTCATGCAGACCTGCACCGACGCCGACTACGGCAAGATCTCGCTTGCCGTGATCCAGAAGGAAAAGCCGGTCGCCGCCGGCCAGATCAAGACGGGTTAGGACGCGCATGATCCTCGCTCCTTATTACCGCGAGTACGAGCTCCCCTGGGAAGGCGACGAGGAGTCGAGCGAGCGCTTCCGCAAGATTCTCAAGGTACTGCTCGTCATCCTGGTGGTGCTCGGAATCCTGTTCCCGCTGCTGCCGACCCCGAAGCGTGAGACCGCGGCGGACATCCCGACGCGGCTCGCCAAGGTGATGCTGGAGCAGAAACCGAAGCCGCCGCCGCCGAAGCCGGTGGAGCAGCCGAAGATCGAGCCGCCGAAGGTAGCGATGGTGAAACCCGTGCCGCCGCCGGTCGATCTGAAGGAGCTGGCGCACAAGAAGGCGGAGAAGCAGCTGAACCAGGTGAAGGACGAGCTGGCGGACCTGCGCCAGCAGATGGACCTGACGCCGCTCGAGACCAAGAACCTGACGGGCGCGGTCGGCCAGGACTCGCATGCCGAGCGCTCGCTCATCACGTCCAGAGTAGGTGCGGGGTCCGGTGGCATCACCTCCGCCAACGCCAGCCGCGGTTTCGGCACCGGCGCGGGCTCCCTCACCGGCCATACCGCCACCGCGGTCACCTCCTCGGTCGCGCTCGCGAGCGCCGCCAACCGCAATGTCCATTCGGGCGGCGGCGGCAAGCCCGCGCGCTCGCCGGAAGAGATCGCGCTGGTGTTCGATCGCAACAAGGGGCGCATCTACAACCTGTACGCGCGTGCGCTGCGCGACAACGCGGAGCTGCAGGGGAAGCTGGTGCTCGAGTTCACCATCGCCCCGAACGGGACCGTGACCGACTGCAAGGTGGTCTCGAGCGAGCTCAAGGATCCGGAGCTCGAGAAGAAGATCATCGCGCTGGTACGGCTGTTCCAGTTCCAGCCCGAAGACGTCGACGCCGTCACCGCCACCAAACCGATCGACTTTTTCCCGACCTCGGCCTAACCTCACTCCAGCAACCGACGCATGAGGCAGCCATGAACCTCAACTCCGAAATCGAGTTCTTCAGTGAGCTGCGTGTGGTGGACAAGGCGCGGTTACTCAATCTGTTCCTGCACGAGCTGGCGGAAGAGGCGCGCGCAACTTACGGCCCCGGCGCCGAGCAGGTGCACGACGGCGCACACCTGCGCTTCGTCAACGAGCTGGTGTTCCGCCTGACGCGTGTCGTCGAGCAGCTGCTCGCCGAGGATGCGACGCGGCCGGCCGATGACGTCGTACTGCGCATGCTCCTCACCGCGCGCGCCGACAAGGTCGCGGAACGCCTGGTATTCAACGCCTACGCCCGCGCCATCCAGGGCTTCGAGAGCTACGACACGACGGTGCTGATGGGCAGCTGAGCCCACACGCCTCGCAAGACAACGAGCGGCCGCCGCGTGCCGCACCGGGGAGAATCATGAGCGTCGAAGCGCTGCGCTGGCTGAGGGCCGCGGCAACCTGCGCCGTGGCGCTGATCTCGATCGCACCCGCGGGCGCCGCCACCGCGGACAACGCGGTGGTGCTGCGCCCGGCGCGGGTGTGGTCCGCCGGTGCAGCGCCGCACCCGGGCTGGGTCGTGCTCACCGACGGGGCGCGGATCGCCGCGGTGGGACCGGCGGCCGAAGTGCACGCACCGGCGGACGCGCTGGTGATCGAGCTGCCGGGCGCGACGCTCCTGCCCGGGCTCATGGACATCCATTCGCACCTGTTCCTCCATCCCTACAACGAGACTGCGTGGAACGACCAGGTACTGAAGGAGCCGGTGCCCTACCGGACGCTGCGCGCCGGCGTGCAGGCGCGTGCCACGCTCCTCGCCGGATTCACCACGCTGCGCGACCTCGGCACCGAGGGCGCCGAATACGCCGACGTGTCACTGCGGCAGGCCATCGAGGCGGGACTCATCGAGGGTCCGCGGCTCTTCGTGGCGACGCGCGCCATTGTCGCCACCGGCAGCTACGGTCCGGCGCCGCGTGGCCTGCGGCCCGACGTGTGCTGCACGCCACAGGGGGCCGAAGAGGCGAGCGGAGTGCCGGAGGTCATCCGCGCGGCGCGTGAGCAGGCGGGACGGGGCGCCGACTGGATCAAGGTGTACGCCGACTACCGCTGGGGCCCCGGAGGCACGCAGCAGCCGACCTTCAGCGAGGAGGAGCTTCGGGCGCTGGTCGAGACCGCGCATTCCTCCGGCCGCCCGGTGGCCGCACACGCCACCACCGCCGAGGGCATGCGGCGAGCGACGCTAGCCGGCGTGGACACCATCGAGCACGGCTTCGCCGGCACGCCCGAGGTCTTTCATCTCATGGCCGCGCGCGGCGTCGCCTACCTGCCGACGCTCACCGCCGAGGAGGCCTATGGGGAATACTTCGAGCACTACGTGCGCGGTACCAGTCCGCCGACGGCGGGGATGGCACAGGCGGCGCAGGCTTTCCGCTATGCGCGCGCGGCGCACGTCCTCATCGGCTGCGGGAGCGACGTTGGCGTATTCGCGCACGGCACCAACTACCGCGAGCTCGAGTGGATGGTGCGTGACGGCATGACGCCCGTCGAGGCGCTCACCGCCGCCACCGCCACCGACGCGCAGATCCTCAAGCGCGCGGATCTCGGCGCGGTGCGCGCAGGCGCCCTGGCCGACCTCGTGGCGGTGAGCGGCGACCCCACCGCGGACATCGCCGCCATCGAGCACGTGGTGCTCGTCATGAAGAACGGGGTCATTTACCGGCGGCCCTGAGACGGGCGCAGCGCGCGTGCCGCTCAGTCGCTCGCCCAGGTGGAATCCGCCAGATGCTCATCGAGCGACTTGCCGGGCGCGCATTCACTCGAGTAGTACGTGCCGGCGAGTCCCCCCACCTCGCCGCGCCACTGATACACGGTGTTGTAGTAGTCGAGGGCGTTGCGGCGCGCCACCTCGTCCGCGACCCCGAGCAGGCGGGCGGCGCGGGCATTGCGCTGCACGGACTGGCACTCCGTGAACGCCTCGTTGAGCTCGCCGCGCACGTGCATGCTCTCGTGCGTCAGGATATTGAGGCTCGCGAGCTCCTGCGAGTCGGCGTGCTGCGGGTGGCGCAGGTACGCGCTCAACCGGTCGCACCACGGCTGCTGAAAAACTATCCGGCCGGTCTTCGGATCGGCGTGGCCGGCCGCGAGCATCGCGGGGTCGAACATGGTATCGAGCACGGTGTTGCAATGGACCGTCGCCCGGTTGCCGTCCGCCAGCGTCGTCGCGATGGCGGACAGGTAGTGCTCGAAGTACCAGCGGTGCAGCGTCGGCCAGGCGAACCCCGCGGCCAGGATCAGCACCAGGGCGAGATACGGCTTGTAGACCGGCCGCGGCAGGTCGTAACCCGCCGGCGCGACGATCGAAGCGCTCACCTCGCGGTAGGCGCACCAGAGAAAGAACAATGAGATTGCGAGCCAGAGCATCTCGGAGTCAGCGGCGCGGGGCGCTCATGGCGGCGCCGTCCGGCGCCGCAGGAACACATGGCTGGCGCGCTCGCCGGCGAACTGGCTGGTGCACTCGTAGCCGAGGGCGGGGAGGTCCAGGTCCTGGAAGAGCGGCTCGCCGGCGCCGAGCAGCACCGGCCGAACGGCGAGATGCAGCTCGTCGATGAGGCCCGCGCGCAGGTACTCTCGCAGCGTCGCGACGCCGCCCCCGACACGAACGTCGGCGCCGCCCGCCGCCGCGCGCGCCTGCTCGAGCGCCGCGCGGATGCCGTCGGTGACGAAGTGGAAGGTGGTGCCACCCGCCATGGCGAGCGGCGCGCGGGCGTGATGGGTCAGCACGAACACCGGCGTGTGGTAGGGCGGCTCCTCACCCCACCAGCCGCGCCAGCTCTGGTCCGGCCACGGGCCGCGTACCGGGCCGAACATGTTGCGCCCGATGATCCAGGCGCCGATACCGGCGAAGCCCCGCTCGGCGACCGCGTCATCGACGCCGCTTTCGCCGCCGCCCTGACCGTGCATGCGAGCGAAGCAGCGGGTGCTGAAGAACCATTCCATGATGCGCGGGCCACCGACACCGAGCGGATTGGCGAGATCCTGATTCGGGCCCGCTCCGTAGCCATCGAGGGACACCGCAAAGCTGCGCACCAGGAGTCTCGACATCCGCACGTGCTCCTACTCGGCGTCGGAATGAGTGGCTGCCAGGCGCGCCAGCGCCGCGCCATCCAGGCGGTAGGTGGTCCACTCGCTCTGATCGATGGCCCCGAGGCTACGATAAAAACCGATCGAGGGCTCGTTCCAGTCGAGCACCGCCCAGTCGAGGCGTGCGCAGCCGCGCTCGAGCGCGGTGCTGGCGAGGTACGCGAACAGGCGTTTGCCGGCGCCGCACCCGCGCGCCTCGGGGCGCACGAACAGATCCTCGAGGTAGATGCCGGGCTTGCCGATGAAGGTCGAGAAGTTGTGAAAGTAGAGCGCGAAGCCGACCGGCGTGCCGTCGAGGCAGGCGAGGGCCACCTCGGCGTAGGGGCGCGGCCCGAAGAGTGCCGCCTGTAGGTCCGCCTCGGTGGCGACGACTTCGTGCTCGAGATGCTCGTAGACCGCGAGCTCGCGGATGAACGCGAGCACCAGCGGTACGTCGGCCGGCGTCGCCGCGCGGATAGTGACGCTGGAAGCGGCGGCGCTCATGTCAGCCGGTGCTCTGCAGGCCCTGGGCGATGCCGCCGACGCTCGCGAGCAGCGCCTCGAACAAATCGCGGTCCTCGCGGCCGCTCGCGCGCCAGCGCTTGAGCAGGTCCACCTGCATCAGGTTCATCGGATCGACGTAGGGGTTGCGCAGCCGGATCGAGCGCTGCATGGTCTGGTCGGAGTCGAGCAGTTCGCGGCTGTCCTTGATGGCGAGGATGCGCTCACAGGCGCTTGTGTACTCGGCGCGGATGCCGCCGGCGAAGCGCCGCAGCGGCGCGGGCGCGAGCTCGTCGTAGTGCTGAGCGATGTCGAGGTCGACCCGCGCCAGCATTGTCTCGATGTCATCGAGGAGGTTGCGCATGAAGAACCACTGCGCGCAGGTTTCCCTCAAGCGCGCCAGTCCGAAGCGTTCGAGCGCCGCACCGAGACCCGCGCCGGCGCCGTACCACTCGGGCAGCATGTAGCGGGTCTGCGACCAGGCGAACACCCACGGCACCGGCAGGAGTGTCTCGAGACCTTCGCCCTCGGCACGGTGGATCGAGCGTGAGCCGATCTGCATGCGCTCGATCACGTCGATGGGTGTGATGGCGCGGAAGTAATCGTAGAAGTCGGCGTCCTGGTACACGAGGCGCCGCCAGGCCGCGCGGCTCTCGGCGGCGATGAACGCGGCGCACTCGAGGTGAGCGGGATCGTCGGGCTTGAGCGTCCCGCGCCGCTGCGCCGCGGTGATGAGCGAGAGCGCGTTGAAGGCGCGCTCCAGGGTGCGCATGGCGATCGGGCGCAGCCCGTACCCCTGGCGCACGGTCGCGCCCTGCTCGCGGATGCGCAGCACGCCGTCCACCGCTCCGCTCGGCGCCGCCTTCACCAGCGCCTCGATACGGCCGCCGCCGCGGGCGATGCTGCTGCCGCGCGCGTGGAATACGACCGTCTGCTCACCGGCGGAGCCGAGTACGCGCGCGAGCTCGCGCTGCGCTTCGTGGATGAAGACCCGCGAGGCGCAGGCGCCGGCCTGCTTGTTGCTGTCGGAGTACCCCACCACCACACACTGCCGGCTGCCGCGCGACAGCACGTGCCGGCGGTACAGCGGGTCGGCGAGCAGCTCCTGCATGGTCGCGCCGCAGGCGGCGAGCGCTTCCTCGGATTCGAACTGCGGCGCGATGTCGAGCGCCACTTCGCCGGTGCGCTTGTCGTAGGCCGAGGCCCAGCGCGCCAGCAAGAGCGCCGCCAGCACGTCGTCGGCGCCACTGGCGCCGCTCACGATGAAATAACCGATGGCATCGGCACCGTAGCGGTGACGGCTCTGCACGATGGCCTCGAACACCGCCAGCGCGCGCTTGCCGAGGGCGTCGAGCTCGCGCACCGGGCCGCGGTCACGCTCGAGCGCCTGGGTGAGGAGCTCGCGCCGCTCGCGGGCGGTGCGTGCGAGCCAGGCGGGATCGTCGAAGCCGCGCGCGATCACCTGATGCAGCACGCTCGCATGCACGCGTACGTCGAGCGCGGCGAGATGGAAACCGAAGGTGTCGATACGGCGCAGCAGCCGCTCGACGTAGAAGAGCCCGGCGTGCGCGCCCTTGTTGGCCTTGAGGCTCGCCGCGATGAGCGCGATGTCGGCGCGGAACTGCTGCGGGCCCTCGTAACCGGCCGCGCGGCCGTCGTAGGCGTGGTGCAGCCGCTCGCCGATCTGCGCCAGGAACAGCCGATACGGCATGCGCTCGTGATGCACGCGGGTGGTCTCGCGCGCCGCGGGGAGCAGGGCGGTATAGCGCTCGATGCGGCGCGCCAGCTCGGCAGAAATGCCCACGCGGCTCGCGCTCTGCGACAGCCGCTGCGCGAGGCTGCGGCACTCCGCGAAGTAGCAGTTGACCAGCACCTGCTGCTGGCGCGCCAGGCTTTCGCGGATGGTCTTGGCGTGCACGTCGGGATTGCCGTCGGTGTCGCCGCCCGCCCAGGAGCCGAAGCGCAGGATCGCGGGCACCCGCACCGCGGCCGGGTCGGCGCCGTAGACCTTGACGAGCGCCTGGGCGATTTCCTCGTAGAAGGCCGGCACGACCTGGTAGAGGATCTCGATGAGATAGAAAAGAATCTGCTCCCGTTCGTCGGACACGTCGAGCCGCTCGCGCGGCAGCTCCTCGGTCTGCCACGCCGCGGTCATCTCCATGCGGATGCTGCTCCAGAGACTGCGCTGCTGGTTCGGCGTGAGCGCCGGATCGAGCCGCTCGAGCAGGCGCTGCGCGATGCGCTGCTGCTTGCGCAGCAGCGTACGGCGGTTGGAGTCGGTGGAGTGGGCGGCGAACACCGCCTCGATGGAGAGACTGCCGAGCAGGTCGAGTACTTGCGCGAGCGTCCAGCCGTCGCGCTTGAGGCTCGCGATCGCATCCTCGACGCCGCCCGGCTGCGGCCGCTGGCTGTCCTTGAGGAAATAGTCGCGGCGGCGGCGGATGCGGTGCACCTTCTCGGCAAGATTGACCGCCTGGAACCAGCTGGAGAAGGCACGTACCAGGTCGCGAGCCAGCGCCGGCGGCCGGTCGCGTACGCAGGCGGCGAGCTCGGCGCGTGCCGCGCTCTCACCGCCACGGGCGCGGATGGCGGCCACGCGGTCGAGCTCGACCAGCTCGTAAAGCTGCTCGCCGCCCTGTTCGCGCAGGATCTCGCCCACCAGCGCGCCGAGCGCGTGCACGTCGTCGCGCAACGGCTCGTGCTTGGGCGGGAACTGGATATCGTCGCGCTTCACCCGTCAGTCCCAGCTGTTGGCGCGTGCCGCGAAGTCGGGGCGCTGCGGACGGACCACGCAGAAACGCTGCCCGGTGGGCGCCTCCATCACGAACCAGCTGCGCACCGCGCCGATGCGCTTCGCGCCGAGCTGCTCGAGTCGCGCCACCTCGGCCTCGAGGTCGTCGGCTTCGATATCGAGGTGCACGCGGCTCGGGTGATCGACCTGCTGGACCTCGAGATGCGGTTGGTCGGCGGCAGTCGCCAGCAGCCGGTAGCCGGCGTCCTCGGCGGCCGCCGAGGCGCGCAGCGGCAGGCCAAGCGCCTGGCTCCAGAAGCCCGCCGCGGCGTCCAGGTCGTCGGTCCGGCAATCGATGATGAATCCCGCGAGTCGGCTCTTGTGCATGATGGGTTCCGGTGGCAGCAGCGGTTTGGCATTCTACCGCTGGAAGCCACGGCCTTCAGGATCGAGGCGGAGGCACGGAATCATTCGCGCCGCATAGACCTCGGGACTACCATCCCAAAACCCGTGAGCACCCTGATGGAACGCTTCCGCCGGGTCGCGCCATGAACTCTAAAACCCGGGCCGATCTCTTCGGCCAACTGGCCGCGCTGGAGGAGGCGGGCCTGCCATTCGACAGGGTGCTCGATATCGTGCGTCTGCCGCCGAGCGAGGACGCGCGCCTGGAGGCGACGGCCAAGTGGTTCAGGCTCGGGGTGGGCATCGCCGACGCCGGACTCCGGAGCGGGCTATTTACCCCTCTCGAGGCGTCGATGGTGCGTACGGCGACCGTGTCCGGCAGCCCGGCGCGTACCTACCGTCTCATCGCCGATCAATGCGCGCGGCGAGCGGCGCGCATCACGGCGCTGAAGTCGCGCCTGACCATTCCGGCGATCATGATCGCGGCCTGGATCATCCTGGGGCCCGTGCCCAATCTCGTCATCGGGAGTCTGACGCTGAGCGGCTACCTGGTGAGACACCTGCTGCCCTGGATCGGTGCGGGAGTGATCGCGTATCTGCTGCTCGTGGCTTTACGGCGACGCGAACCCGGTGCTCATTCATCCTGGGGCATGCTGCTTGATGGAGTCGTGCCGTTCGTGCCGCTGTTCGGCCCGATGGAAGTGCGGCGCAACCTGCGAACCTTCTTTGACAGTCTGGCGCTGCTGCTGGAAGCCGGCGTACCGATCCTCGAGGCCTTCCCGCTGGCGCTCGATACGGTTCGAAACCAGGCTCTCAGGTCTCAACTGGCCCAGATCAGACCGCGGATCGAGGCAGGGTGTTCTTTCGGGCAGGCACTCGCAGGGCTGTCACTGTTTGGCCGAACGCAGGCGTACGAGCTGATCCGCACGGGTGAGGCGAGCGGCACGTTGCCGCGTATGTTGCTGCGATACTCCGAGGCTGAGAGTGCCGCGATCGATCGATTCGACGATCTGGTGACGGAATGGATACCGCGACTGGCCTATACGTCGGCGGCTTTACTCATCGGCTACGGAATGATTCACGGCGGCGCCTTCATGCCGTCGCTTCCGCAAAACTTGCGCTGACTGGCAACTCAAGCAATCGGCGGCAGCCGCGCCTTGATGTCCTTCAGCTCCTCCTTCAGTTGCCGCACCTCCTCTTCCAGGCGCTCGAGGCGGGAAGGAGCGGGGGCCGAGGCGATTGAAGACCCTGTGATCGACTCCTCCGCGAGGGCAGGAATCGTGACGGCTCCGCTGAACAGGTGCGCGTAGCGCGATTCGCGGCGACCGGGTTCGCGCGGCAGCCGCACGACGAACGGTCCATCCGCGCGGCTGCTCAGGCTCTCGAGCGTCGCCTCGACCTGGCCCACTTCGGAAAAGGACGCCATGCGGGCTGCGCGGGTGCGCAGCTCTCCCGGGGTTTGGGGTCCGCGGACGAACAGCTCGCAGACGATCGCAAGCTCCTGCGGCGTGAACTTCAGCGACCCGAACTCGGTGTTGCAGAACCGGTGCTGGTACTTCGGCACCCGACTGCCGAAGCCTGACTTCTCGACCACGAAGTGCTTCCTGATCAGCTGATCCAGGGTGGTCTGGATCGCTGCCTCGTCCGCCGACATGACCGGATCGCGGTTACTCTTCTGGTTACACGCATTGACCAGTGCGTTCAATGAGAGCGGATACTGGTCCGGTGTCGTTATCTGTTTCTCGATGAGGCAGCCGATAACGCGTGCCTCGATTGGCGAGAGCTCAATGTTCATATTGCGTTGAGTATAGGTCGCTATCGGGTATCACCCCACATCCGGGCAGAGCCTGCCGCAAAGCGGACGGATCCGCCGGGCCGGTCAGTCAAAAGCGGTTTAACCTGAAGCGTCCGCGAGCGGGCCAAAAGCCGACGTGCGCGAAACTGAAATGGTCGCCGCAAACCGGCCGTCTGCGGGGCGCATCTAGGGCGCACTCGCGCGCCGCGCATTCGCCAGCCCGTCCCACCTCTGAGCGTTTAGGCCCATCACCAGGAGCCACAGGAACACCGACATTTCCGCGAGCGCGCCAGCGGCCAGATTGTAGGGGGACAGGCCCTTCACGAGCGGGTTATACAGCCACGTGAGCCAGGCCAGACCGGCAAATGTCATCAGCGCGCCGAGAACGCGGGGCAGAAAGGTTGCCCTGACAATGAGGTAGCCGATCAGGAGGCAATAGAATCCGGCGAACACTATGGCGACGTTCACGCCCCGCGGTTGCAATCGAAGAGCCTCGAAGGTGAGCCCCACGAGGGCGAAGAGCGCCGCGAGCAGAGAGAGGCCGCGGTTCACCGGCACGAAGATGTCGTAGAGGAGCAATGTCACAACTACCATACCCAGGACCGCGATGAGGCCCCCTGCAACATTTAATCTGCCGCGAGCAAAGAGCTCGCTGAAGGCTGCCGTCAGGAAGCTGAGCAGATAGATGGCACCAGCAATCCGCGCCTTGAGACGCGGCGACGTGTCTGCAACTCGTTTCATCATAGCTGCGGTGCTCATAATCTCCTTTTCCGCTTACGCGATTCCTGACAGCGACCCAGCACGACTGCATCGATAAGCGGTTTTCATGCCGCACTGGCCCGCTCTTTCCAGCGCGGAATGTTCACTCCTTTCACGATGAGCCATAGCATCAGCGATGCTTCCGCGACGAAGCCAAGGATCTCGAGGTAGGGGGACAGCGGGCTTGCGAGCGGGGACAGAACGATCAACCATCCCACACCGGCTAACGCCATTAGCACCCCTAGGAATCGAGGCAGAAAGGTCGACCTGAAGATGAGGTAGCCAATCAGCAGACAATAGGGCCCGAAGAATGCCAGGCTGCTGATTTTGTATGGAGCGAGGTTAAAGATGCCAAGAACATCATTGGCGCATCCTACGAGACCGAAAATCGCCGTGAGCAGAGAGAGATTCCTGTTCACCGGCCTAAACATGTAATAGAAGAGCAACGTCACCGCGATGTAGAACGCGCACGCGATGAGGTGGACGGCGTCAAATACATGAAGCCGCCCGCGGCCGACTAAGACCTCGTCGGATATCGCCGTCAGAAAGTAGAACAAGTAGACGACGCCGATAGCTCTCGCCTTTACTCGTGGTGGCGTCGCCTCGGCACTAATGGTCATGCATGCATCCGCCCTGCTACTGGCGCGCGGCGCGATCCGAAGGTCGGCTGGCCCCCGGGCGCTCGAAGTCTACCGCCTTAAAGCGCGCGCCTGACGAAGATTGACGCGCCCGAAAGCGGACGTCCGTGACACTCACAATGCGCGCCCAGCTTTCCGGAGAGCGGCCGCTCAGACGAGCAGCCAGTCAAACCTCCTTTGCCCGCGCCGGATCCCCTGCTGGGAGCACATCGCAGGCCCAGTCCGCGCGCTTCCACCCAGGCACCGGTGTGCGCATGCCCGGACGGGGCACGAACTTTGAGGGCTCGACGCGCTGCAGCTTGTGGATGTAGCGGGGGCAGTTGGGAAACACCTGCCGCACTGAGACCTTAACGACGAATTGAGCTTCCGGGTACGGCGGATCGACCGATCCCGCCGCGACGATCTGCGATACGCCATTCACTCGCAAGCGCTTCTGGCTTTCGAAATCGATGAAAAGCAGTCCGACGTGTGGGTTCTCCGCGGTGTTGCCCATCGAAATGTACATGCCATTGCCGTCGTAGTTCGGGAACAGCAGCGTCAGTGGATCGATCACCCGCACGAAACCCGGGTCGCCCCCCTTATACGAGCAGTTGGGCCAACCTGCAGCGTTTGCCGTCGCGAGGAAGAACATATCCACTCGCTCTATGAAGGCTCGGTCGTCCTCCGTAACGTGATCGCGAAATAGCCGCTGCTCGATGCGATCGGCGAGCCGTTCAGTATCAAATTGACGCTGCAGCTTTCGATGGCTCTCGTCGTAGAGTTTCGACATCGTCAGCCTCCCCGGAAACCTTCGACGGAAGATACGTGCAGCCGCGCATCGACTGCGCTTGCTCATTTTGACCGCCGCAACGCGGCCTGTCACGAGCCCGAGAAAGGTCGAGAGCGACGAGCTGCCGCAGCCGGCCATAACCGGACGTAGCGAACACCGAACTGGACGCCGCAATGCAGACCTTCAATACGGTTCTTGCCCCGGTGAGTAACGTCTGTCACACTACAAGTATGACACTAATCCGATTCGCATTACAGCCCGGGCAGTCAATCTTTGATCAAGTCGTGTTCGCGGCGCAGAAGGCTTTCTTGAGCGGAGAGTTCCAGCGCGGCCAAGCATTCCCTTCTGTAAGAGCTCTGGCGGCTGACCTCAAGATTCATCCCAACACTGCTCACAAGGTCATACAGCACCTCATTCATGAGCGCTGGCTTGAGGTGAGACCGGGCATCGGGACCGTGGTCGCTGAGACTCCCGCGGCACGTGCGGGAGATCGTAAGCGGTTGCTGCAACAGGAGGTCGAGCGACTGGTCGTGGAAGCGAAGCGCGTTGGCGCCAGTCTGCACGACGTCGTTCAGGCCATTTCTGCTCAGTGGACAACGCTGGAAAAGACCGCTCAAGGTAACCGTAGGTGATCATTCGAGCCCACGAGCTGCGCAAGACCTATGGGCGCAATGAGGCCCTGCGCGGGCTGACCTTGTCTGTACCGGAAGGCAGCGCGTTCGCACTGATCGGCGCCAACGGCGCGGGCAAGACCACTACGATTAAAGTTCTGATGAACATTCTCCGGCCCTCCGGCGGGAGTGCCTCCGTACTCGGCGTGGATTCGCGAGAACTCTCGCCCCGCGAGATGGCGCAGATTGGCTACGTGTCCGAGAACCAGGACATGCCGGGTCGACTGACAGTTGCGCAGTATCTCGGCTACCTACGTCCCTTCTATCCCAGCTGGGACCGTAGCCTCGAAATCTCCATTTTAAGTCAGCTGCGATTACCCCCAGAACGGCAGATCCGCGATCTCTCACACGGCATGCGACTGAAGATGTGCCTTGCCTGCGCGCTGCCCTACAGGCCGCGCCTGCTAGTGCTGGATGAGCCGTTTAGCGGCCTCGAT
>Ga0210394_10001782_pt1 | contig 32397 bp, 25 predicted proteins | sample IncBWC12MmetaG_FD_160121 | JGI IMG/M metagenome (GOLD analysis project Ga0210394, IMG submission 160121) | Forest soil microbial communities from Barre Woods Harvard Forest LTER site, Petersham, Massachusetts, United States - Inc-BW-C-12-M | ecosystem: Environmental > Terrestrial > Soil >... | reverse complement strand
GTTGATTTATTCGATTTTAATAGTACTACTGCAGCTTCTCCTTATGGCTCACTTATAACAGATGGAACTTATTTATACGGAATGACAAATGCAGGCGGCGCAAATAACAGTGGAGTTATTTTTAAAATAAAAACCGACGGAACGGGTTATACCGATTTATTAAATTTTAATATTGCAAACGGTAATCTTCCATATGGCTCACTTATAACCGATGGAACTTATTTATACGGAATGACGTATTATGGCGGCATAAACAGTAGCGGTGCATTAAACGATTTTGGAACTATATTTAAAATAAAAACCGACGGGACAAATTATACTGATTTATTCAATTTTAATAAAATGAATGGAGCTAATCCATATAGCGACCTTATTAGCGATGGCACTTATTTATATGGATTGACTTCGGAAGGTGGTACAAACAATGAAGGCACTCTATTTAAAATAAAAACTGATGGAACACATTTTGTTAAATTAGCCGATTTTAATACTACTGTGGGTGCAACCCCCAGTGGTGACCTTTTGTACGATGGAACCTATTTTTACGGAACAACCTCGGCAGGTGGTAAAGATAGTGTAGGTACACTATTTAAATTTGCACCACAAGCCGAAGCTTTAAATTTTGATGGGGTAGATGATTATGTTGATTTAGGTACAAACTTAACTACTACATTTAATTCATTAAACAGCATAACGGTAGAAGCATGGGTTAACCCCAGCAGTCCGGTTAATAATAGAGTAATTGCAGGCAACTACAATACAGCAGGTACAGGCATGCAATTTTTATTACGCCAAGAAGCCGGTAATTATTCCTTTATAATTGATAATGGTAGTGGCTTTCAAACAGTATATTCAGTAAGTACGGTAACTTTAAATGTGTGGCAACATGTAGCAGGTACTTGGGATGGAAACAATCTTAAAATATATATAAATGGCGTGTTAGATAATACAACTGCAAATATTACCGGTGCAACCTTTGCAAACTCAACAAGTAAAGTGTGGTTAGGTGGTGATAACATCAGCGAAAATTTTAAAGGCTCAATGGATGAAATGCGTATTTGGCGCCGAGCTTTATGCTCAGCCGAAATTCAGAATAACATGAACGCCGAATTACCCGCTGCATCTCGCACAGGTTTAGTTGCTTATTATAAATTTAATCAGGGCTTTGCCAATGTAGACAATACAGCTATTAGCACTCTTGCAGATTCATCAGGTAATTCGTTAAGCGGAACATTAACTAATTTAGCACTTACAGGTACCACATCAAACTTTATAGCAAATGGCGGCGTAGCAACAGGTAGTTTGGTAACTGTATTTAGCAACACCCTTAGCGCAGTAGCTACACAAACCAATATAAGTTGCCATGCTACATCGGATGGTGCGGCAAGTGTTGCCGTAACGGGTGCGGCGGCTCCGTTTAGTTATTTATGGTCTCCTGGTGGCAGCACAACTAATACAATAACAAATTTAGCAACCGGTACTTATACATGTATTGTAAATAATTCTTGCGCCGCAAGTATAACACAAACAGTTAACATTGTACCAGCATCATCGGTTCCAACTGTGCAATCGCCTACAATTTGTGTAGGTTCGCAATTTGTGGTGGGTACACATAGTTATACAACAGCGGGCACTTATAACGATACACTTACAACATCAACCACATGCGATAGCCTTGTAATAACTCACTTAACTGTATTTAATGTTAGTGATGTTAACACATCAGTAAACGGGAACAGTTATATAATTTTTGCAAACAACTCGAATGCAACATCGTATCAGTGGGTTGATTGTAACAATGGTTATGCACCCATTGCAGGCGCAACAAGCCAAAGCTATACAGCAACGGCTCTGTTTGGTAGTTATGCTGTTATTGTAACGCAGGGTTGTGCGGCAACCTCAGCCTGTGTAACAATAGCTCCTGTGGGCATTGCACAAAATAAAATGGCAAACAGTTTGCAGGTTTATCCAAATCCGTTTAGTAATCAATTGACTATTGTAAGTTCTGCAAAAACAACGGCTATGTTATTTGATATGCTGGGTAATCAAATAAAATCATTTAATTTAGAAGCTGCAACACAAACAATTAATGTAGGCGAGTTAGCACCAGGCATGTACTACTTACAAGTTGATGCGCAGAAAATAAAAATTATGAAGCAGTAGTACAAAAAAGTACAAATATATTTTTAATGAAAACGCCGCTTAGTTTTAAGCGGCGTTTTTTATGTATATCGTTTCGGTTGTAAGAACAAATTTTTAAGTAGTACTAAATTAACACTTAGCCTGCTATTACGGCAAGCCAAACAATTTTTGTATGTTTACTAAAATTTTAAGCAGGCAAAGCACTCTGTTAAGCGTATGAAAAAAGTTATACTACTTAGTACAATTATTTTTTTTGGCCTTACGAGCTTTGCACAAAAAATACCGATAAACCCCGATGATACCCTTAACCAACTTACACGCCACCAAAAGTTAGTTCGTAAAAGTATTTTGCTGGGCTCAATGGGTGCTTACACGGTGGGCTCGCTTACGTTTTTAGATTTAATTTGGTACCACCCTTACCAATCAACTTCGTTTCATTTTTTTAATGATAATGCGCAATGGTGCCAAATGGATAAATGCGGGCATGCTTTTTCTACGTATAGCAGTGCACGCCTGGTTATGGAAGCGATGGATTGGGCGGGTTTTAAAACGAGTCCGTTTAACGCAAGCTTGGGGCACCTATCTACCGGAGGTTTAAGGTGGGCTGGTTTTTCGGAAAAAGAAAGCATTATTATTGGGCAGGCATTTGGGCTTTTATACCTAAGCTCGGTTGAGATAATGGATGGGTTTTCGAAAGAGTGGGGCTTTAGCTGGGGCGATGAGGTGGCTAACTTTGCCGGTGGTTTTACGTTTAGTTTGCAGCAATATTTTTGGAGAGAGCAACGGATACAACTAAAATTTTCGGACCATCAAACTTCTTTTCCGCCGTATCGTCCCAATGTGTTAGGCAGTAATTTTGCCGAAGAAATTATTAAAGATTATAACGGACAAACATATTGGGCATCGGTAAACATATCGTCGTTTTTAAAAAAGGATACCAAGTTTCCTAACTGGATAAATGTATCGTTTGGTTATGGCGGCACTAACATGGTAACGGGTAAAAATAACACCATTGTTTACGCTGATGGCAGCACGGCTTACGACCCTGTAAAAAACCAAACGGCTATTGTTAGCAAAACCGGACAGGTGGATTATTTTTACCGTTATAGAAAATATTATTTTTCGTTGGATGTTGACTTTACTAAAATAAAAACAAAATCGCGGGTGCTGAGGAGTATTTTCTCAGTGGTTAATGGTTTTAAATTACCGTTTCCTACGGTTGAGTTTGACAGATACGGCACGCACTTTAAGCCTATTTATTTTTAGGCGAAACAAAAGTGTTATCTTTATATTAAGTACAACACCATCATGAAAAAAGTAATAATCGTTTTTACAATTTTATTTACGGTTAAGTTATTTGGACAAAGTAGTTATGCTAAGTATATTGTTGTTGATTCTTTAAAAAAGGTACAAGTTGTAAACTACAAAGACAGGGAAGAAAAAATAAATTACTTAGGTGTTATTAAAAAAACAAATGGCGACACTTTATATTACGTTTTTACTGTAATTACAAGAGTGAAAGGCGGACATGGGCATGCAAATATTATTTACCTCAACAAAAAATATAACGAAATAAAAAATTACGATGCCAGTATTCCTGAACAGTTACCATACAAATTAAAGGACAACACTTTGTATTTTAAATATACTGATGAACAGACGGGTAAAACGCAAACATTTAAAAATAAAGTTGGCACAACACCACCTACCATAATGTGTATTGGGCCTGATAATTGCTTGTAAAGCATATGCTGTGCCTCCTGCTTCTCAGGATCGCAATTACGCAGAACCGAAATTTAAAATGCGTAAATTAACTGAAGGTTGATGCCTCCGCTGTTAAACTGAGCATAATTTTTTTTAAATAAAACGTTAGGATTAAGGTCGTAATAAAAAACAGGAGCGGCAAAAAACGAAAGGTGTTGTGTAAGGTTTGCCATTAAGCCTACTTTGGCAAAAGCTGATACTGACCAGTATTGCCCAATACCGGCACCAGATTCGTGGTAAACTCTATCGATATTATTACCGTTATAATCAACCATGTTTTGGGTGCTTGAGCGGATGGAGTAGTTGTAATTAAATTGTGCGCCTATGCCGGCAAACAGAAACATTTTTTTTGAAACTTTTACAATTACCTTTTGAAGGCTTGCTGCAAGGTACAGGTAATTAAACCTGGAAGTAATGTTATAATAATTAAGCGTTTGATACGTAACACTTCCATTGGGGCCAATAGTTACTAACGTGGCGTTGGGTAAATTTTTTTGTGTACCGCTGTTGGTTAAAAAACCTAAATCGATACCGAGATAAAGTTTGTGTTTTTTACTTACTACCAGGTTACCGCTTGCACCTGCCAAAAAACTAAACCCGGGGTAATATTTTATACGGTTGCTATTGTAATAATACAATGAGCTGTATTTATATATTGGCATTGATAGCATGGGCGATAACGTAATGCCTATGCCGCTTTTAATTACCGAGGTGCTATCGTTTTTGGCACTTAGTTTATATGAAGTTAGTATAAGTAATAGGGCAATTATTTTATTTTTCATGTAGTAAATATATAAATGTTTTTTCTGCTTAACGTTGGGGCAATAAAGTTATTGTATACCATTATACATGAAATAAAAAAGCCACCCGGTTTTAGTGAGTGGCTTTTTAGGGATTTTTAAAGATGCGTTATTTTTTCTGCTTTCTTTTTTTGTTTAGTAAAAAATCTATTACACCTTGTTGCTTAGCCTCGTCGATAGTAAGGTTGCGCAGTTTGGTTTCTTTAGTAGCGGCTAAAGCTTTAGCTGCAGCAGCGGTACTAATAAAGTTACGAAAAATATGACTTACATATAAAGGCGAAGCTGCTGAAACCCGTGTGCCTTTAAATGTAATGGTAGCTGAACCTGTATGACAACCAAAGCAATTAGCAAGGCTATCGGCGTTAAATGAAAAAATTTGGTTGGTGTTGCTGGTAAAGGTTTGTAAGTAGGTTTCCATGGTGATATTAGATACAGCTAACGACCCGCGCGCAACCGAACCTGTTGTTGCATTACCGATATTAAAACTTTGTGCCACAATTAACGAATCTTGTTGCGATGGAGTAAGCCCATCCATGTTAACCCAAATAGAACCGTTGTAAAAATAATTGTTCCAAATATCGTTAGGGGCTAAGTTGGCTGCTACACATTTGTTAAGGCTATCTACATTGGCGTAGTTAACGGCTCCGGCTTGGCAGGTGCCCTGCATAAAACTATCTTGTGCTACGCGTGGTGTGCCAAATTTATACAGTGTAAACACACGGTACAGGCTATCGGCTTGTTTGATGGTGCTGTTCCAGGTGATACCAGATAGTGTAGTAGCGGTGCCTTTACCAAACAATAATTTATTGTTGGTAGCAGTAGCCGAAGCATCAGACGAGGTGGTAGCATTTGCCCAGTTATAATAAGGTTGCATGCTATGATGTTCGAAAGTTGCCCAAATAAATTCAGGATGATTAATTACACGGCCTACTACATGCATGCCTAACAAGGCTACGGTTGTTGGTGTGTAAACTGTATCGCCTTTTGCCCCAATGGTTTTAATAATGGCAGTGGCTGTGTAGTATTTGCTTTGCTCATCTGCCGGAATAGAGGCTACATTAACCCACGATACTTTTAACTCTAAAGAACCCGATGGAAAACTAAGCATGTTGTTAAGACTGCTTGCACTTGTATCTATTATTTTTTTTAGTGAATCGGCCGCTTTTTTTAAGGTGTTGTTTACATAAATTGAATAGTAAACCATATAAGGTGAACCGCCGTTGGGGTTTGTGAGTAAATCGCCTGCGCTACCTGCTTGCTTGGTATCGCTTAACACAAGGGGTGTGTTGCTGTAGGGTGCAATAGGAATTAAATCGGGATCTACTTGTATAAGTGAGTCCTGAAAAAAAGCATGTCCGTTTTGCATAGGGCGTGTAAGCCATAAAAATTTTTGCCACGACCATTGGTGAAACTGACAGTTGCTTGTGCTGCTGGTATCAAACGGACCACCTTTACCATCTATTGTATTAGGGGTGGTGGCATGCGGAAACCATTTGGCCTCGCAACTACATGTGGTAGGATTTGAGTTGTAGCCATTGCCTCCTTCTTCTTTTTTATTATGACACGATGAGAAAAACAGCAGTGCCGCTGAGGCCGCTGTTACAATTGTTTTTTTTGTAGATGATGTTAACATACGCTTTTGTTGATTTTGGTTTAGTAAGCCAAACCTACACTAACGCCTGCGATAAAAAAACATCTATCTTTTGAAAAACCTTACATATGTAAGGTTTTGTATAAAAGTGTAATTTGGGTTGATGTATAGTTGTTAGTTGCAAATAAAGATTTCTCAGTTGTATTAATACAAATACTGCGTATTGGAGAGAAGTTGGGCAATTACTTTTTTTCTTTAAATCTTACCACATATCTAAATCCTACTGTAGCATGTGCAGAATCACCGGCAATAAATGTTTTCTTTTCATCGCCATTTAGTACACTTCCTCTATCGTACCAATTGGCACCACGCACCAAGCGGTACGATTTATTGTAGGGTTTTACAGTTTCCTCAAGTTTATTTGCGTACTCTTTCATGTAGGGCAAGTTGTATTGCTTTAGTAATTTTATATATAAGCCCAATATGTTTTTATAATTGCCATCGTACGGAAAAAACTCGGTATCGTTATCTGCCATTGGTGATGAATAAAATTGTAAGGATTTTTTTTTCAAATATTTATAGCTTGCGTAATTTGTATCGGCTTCAAAATATACTTCCCGCATCCACTCAGATACGTTGTTGTGGGTGTTATAAATAATGCCATTACTTGTTTCAGCAAAGCTTTGTTTATTATTGGTGGGTTGTATGCGTGTGCTTGAGGTAAACTTTCGATTGCGTAAAGCATATTCGTTCAACTTTTGTTGCTCAATAGTTGTAGTATAATGCACATAATCGAACACGCGGCCTTCAATAATTGAATCTTTTGCAAAGATACCTGTGTTGTTTCCAACTAAAACAGTAGATTTTTTTGTAATTGATTTATCAAGCCTACCTGTATCAATTTTAATAGCCGAATTACATTTATAATACAAATCAGGCAACATGTTATTATCATATGATGAAAATGTATTATAGTATCTAATAGAGTTATTAATTAAATCAGCACTGTTAACGGTTTCCCATTCTATTTCTGTTGGCAAGTCGCATTCAATTCTAAATTTTATTCCTTTTTTATCCAATTGTTTTTGCAAGACCTCAGTTTTCCAGTGCAAAAAAGCTCTTATCTGCGCAAAGCCAAGTCCCACTACAGGATAATCATCATAAGCAAGGTGCCAGTGGTACATGTTTGTATAAGCTTCTAAATCAACACTTAATATGTCTGAAAAAACAAAATCATGCACCCAGCATAAAGTATCGGGATACACATTTACAATATCTTTATAATAGTTGTACTCCTCTACACCACTGGGGTGATAATTGTATTCGTAATTAAGTTTTCTTGCATCGATTTCTTTTCTATTATAAAATTTTTCTTCATCTGGAATATACAAGGGTTTTAAATCAGATCTTACATCATCATTATCTGAGTTCCACGGAATTGGTTTATCCCATTTTATATGCATTTTTCCATCCGAATCGTGCGAGCAAAAATTTGGGGCAAGTTTAGAAATGCCATTGCCTAATAAGGTGCGTGCAATAGAATCGCGAACGTAAGCAATAAACTCATTGTACTCTTTATTAGTTACTTCTGTTTTTAATATGTAAAATGGGCTATATAATTGGTGATAGGGAATAAAGGTTTGAACCGTTGCCCAAGTTTTTTCTGTATTAGATACAAAAGTTGATGTATCGATATAATATTTTAATGCTTGTATATTTAGTTTATGTTTTTTTACCAACTCATCAATTCGTGCAAACTGTAGCGAAGGGTTAACATACAGTATCCTTTCATTATTTATAAAAGGCTTTGTGTATTGCTGGTAAACTCTAATTTCTTTAACGGAAGCATTGTATAGAGTTGTGTCTTTAGTTTCTTTAAATTGATAATATATTTGAGGATAACCAGTAATGACTTTTTTATCGTAATTAGATTCGAAAACTTTTATATACTGGGAGAAAATATAACCAGAACATAAAATTTTACCGGTAATTACTATAATAAGCAGGCTCCTCATTTTTTGTTGCTATACTAACAAATATATGAATTATAATATTTACATATTTTGATTGAGTTATGCTGCTACTGTCTCTCCTTCGAAATGACAAGGGCTTTTTATTAAGGTATACGAAAACCCATTACCAAAATATCATCGTTTTGTTTGCGCTTGCCTTTCCAGTTTAAAAACGTTTTTTCGAACTGGGCTTTTTGTTCATCAATAGGGAGTTGGTGTATTTGTAACAATAATTCTTTTACGCGCGGTGCCATAAATTTCTTTTTGGTTTCTTGGCCTACCTGGTCGCCATAACCATCGGTACCCATATACACCATAGTGCCCGATGGAAGTGTAAGCTCGGTTATGCCGGTATCTTTTCGAGATTCGAAAGCAAAAATGCCGTGTACCGATTTTACTTGTGGGTCGAGTGGAGTTATTTCGTTATTGTAAACGGTGTAAGCCGCATGGTTAACCGATGAGAAAGAAAGTTTTTTTGTTTCGGTATCTATTTTACAAATAGAAATATCCATGCCATCAACAAAAGCTTCGTTTTTTTCTTTATGTGATAATGTGTTGCTAAGCCCTTGCGCCAGTTTTTCAATAATGGCCATGGGGTTGGTAATTTTTTTAAAGTTTACAATTTCGTTTAGCAGGGTGTTGCCAATCATGCTTAAAAAAGCACCGGGTACGCCGTGCCCCGTACAATCAACGGTTACAAAAAACAGTTTAGAGCCATGCGCGGCAAACCAATAAAAATCGCCACTAACAATATCCTTAGGTTGGTAAAACACAAAAAAATCTTTAAGGTGCGTTTTAATTTCGGCTTCATCGGGTAAGATGGATTGCTGAATGTGCTGCGCGTAATTAATGCTATCAACAATTTGTTTTTGTTTTTCTTCTACCAATTCTTTTTGTTGTTCTATCAAATGATTTTTTGTTTCAAGCTCTTGGTTTATTTTTTTCTTCTGCAAATAATTTTTGTACACAAACAAACCCGATGCCGAAACCAGAATAAGAAAAGCAATAGCGAACCAAATTATTATTTTTTGTTTTTGTTGTTTGGCTTGCTCAACAGCCATTTGTTTTTCGTGGTCGTTTTTTAAATATACTTCTTTGGTTTCAAACTCAAAGCGCAGTTGTTTTACCTCAGCCTGCTTCTTCATATCAATGCTCATAACACTATCTGTATATATATTAGCCAGTTTATAATAGCGTAGCGCGTTTTTATATTCCTGTAACGAATCGCTTACCTCATACATGGCACGGTAAGCAAAGGCGTAATTTACTACACGACGACTATCATCGGCATATTTTATGGCTTGTTGCAAATATGTTTTTGCCCGGGCATATTCTTTTTGGTACATAAATAATTTTGCCATCCAATAATTAACGGGCGAAAACGAAGCTGTATCTTGTTTTTTTTGTGCTATGCTATAGGCTTTGTTTATGTGTACTTCGGCAGCGGGTAAATTATGGCGGGTTAAATAAATGCTGCCTACGTTGTTGTGCGAATTTATAAGCTCGGTGGTTGGTTCGGTTTTTAATTTATTTTCTTTAATATCGATAGATTGTAAGCCGTAGTATAAAGCGCTATCGGTATTTTGTAGCCTATCGAAAATAGATGCTAAATTATTATAATCGTTAGCGATGTATGATTGGTTGCCAATGGCGAAATCGGTTTTCATACATTTTCTAACCGTTTGCAAGGCTGTGTTGTATTCGCCAATTTGCATGGCAATGGCAGCCATGTTATTATAAATGCTGTTTAGGAGTTCGTAATCTAAATTATCGCTTTCGAGTATAAGAGCCGCTTTTTGATAATAATCCAACGCATCGATAGATTTAGAACCTGTGTAATAATAAACACCCAGGTTGTTATAAGCGCGTGCTTGTTCGTGCAGATAGACGCGTTTGCTTTTTACATCGGTAACGGATTTATTTTTTTCAACCATATCTAAAATTTGGTTGCTGTATTTTTGGATATCGTTAAAATCGCAGGCCTCAGAAATTTGCCCCAGTGTTTTTATTTTTTCGGTATCGGTTTGTGCTTTAGGCAGTTCTTGAAATAAAGAATCGAGTTGGGGATTTTGACAAAAAATGCTTGTCTGAAAAAAGAAAAGAAAAATTATAAAAGGAAGTTGGCGCATAAAATAAACCTATCACTTTAAAGATAGCTAAAAAAAATGCAATAGTTGTAAAGGTTATATAAGAGTTAGGTTAATTAATTGTAATCAAATTCGTCTATTAAAATTAATAGTTCATGAGGTCTATTTGAATTTTAATCTTGTTTTATTACTTTTGCACTCGAATTTAAAAAAAAAGAAAGATGAAGAAAATTTTACTCTCGTTGACATTTTTTACGAGTGCTTTTTTTAGTGCCAAAGCACAAAGCACTTGTAGTGTAACACCGGCACCGGTTATAACAGCGCAATACGCGCCTGCGTGCACAGGGTTTAACGACACCATTTATGCAAACGCTTTTTTAAATAAAGGTTTGGTGGCTTATTATCCTTTTAATGGAGATGCGAATGACTATTCGGGTAACAACTATAACGCAACACCTACAGGCGTAACTTTAGCAACCGACCGTTTTGGTGTTGCCAATAAATGCTACAGCTTTAATGGTACCGGCACGTATGTGCAATGCCCGCAGGCAGTTTATTTTACGGGGGGTGATTATACTATTTCGGGTTGGGTTAATGTTAGCAGCTTAGGCAGCTGGGCACGTTTAATGGATTTTGGTAATGGTTCACCATCTAATAACGTTTTGGTTTCTTTAAACGCAAATAATTCTAATAACTTAGATGCGAGCAACGATGGCGGTAATAATTTTACTTCGGGCCAATTAATTGATTACAACGCATGGGTGCAAGTGTTATTTACGTATCATGCAGGTTCTCAAACTTCAACCTGTTATTATAACGGACTTGCTGTAGATTCAGGAAACATTCCTGCGCCGGCAAATATAGTTCGCCAATTTAATTACATAGGTTTAAGTAACTGGGGTAGCGATGGTGGCGTTTTTGGTTCGTTAGATGATATACGCATTTATAACCGTGCACTAAGCGGTGCTGAGATTACGCAATTATACAATTTTGAAGCCGTTACCGAAAGCCAAACAACTTACAGTTGGTCTACCGGTGCTACCACACCTTATGTGGTTGCCAATGCAAGTACGCCATCAGCTACGGGTTATACTGTAACGCAAACCAGTAATGGGATAGGTTGTGTAAAAACTAATACAACTACCATAACAAGCGTAAATTGTACCGCGGCACTTAATTTTACCGGGACTAATGATTATGTAGATTTGGGAAGTACTATTGACCTATCGGTGAGCTACACAAAAGAAGCCTGGGTTTATACAACCGATGCCTCACAGGCAAACAATGTTGTTAGCTCCAGACAGGCTCCGTTTTGGCTTAACGGCGGAAGTCTTTCAGCAACTAATAGCTTCGGAGTAGGAGCCACAGTTTCTGACCTAAGTTCATTTCCTAACAATGTATGGACTCACGTTGCAGTTACTTACGATAATGCAAGTTCTACCATGACTTTATACAAAAACGGAATACAAGTTGCACAAAACACATCGATAGGGGCTATTGGTACTACCGAAGATTTGCAAATTGGTGCCTATGTTGGCGGAAGTAATATGACAGGCGCTATAGATGAAGTTTTAATTTGGAATACGGCACGTACAGCAAGCCAAATACAAGCTGATATGGCTTGCCACACAAGTAGCGACCCTAATTTAATAGCTTATTATAATTTTGACCAAGGTGTTCCAAATCAAAATAACACAAGTGTAACTACAGTAACCGACATGAGCGGAAACGGAAATACAGGTACACTAACGAGCTTTGTTTTAACAGGTACCACATCTAACTTTGTACCTGATGCCGGCCAAGGTGCCGTTATGCCAACTATTACAAGTGTAGTTGCATCAAACACGGTAGTGTGCTCGGGTACAACAACTACCTTAACTGTAAATGGTACTGCAAATTCATTTACCTGGGGTGCTAATGCGGCAAATGCTACTACCACTAATGTAATTATAAACCCAACAGCTACGGCTACTTATGTTGTTACAGCGGCAAATAACACGTGTACAACTACAGGCAGCGTTATTGTAACTGTAAACCCTGTGCCGGTAATAAGCGCCCAATCGGGTAGCGTTAAGGCATGCGGAGACATTAACGGTACTTTTTCGGTTAGCAGTACAGAAGCTACAGATACTTATACATGGTACTGGGCCGGTGTTGGAAGCATTGCAGACCCTGCTAATGCCACGCTTGATATTGGAACTTATCACGAAACAGGTTATACTACAAACAATTTAACTGTTCCACAATTATCTACAAATGGTTGGGGCAATTATTTTATATTTCCTGTAGTTACAAATACACTTAATTGTACTACCATTGGTCAGCCCGATACTATTACCGTAAGCACTACTGTGCCAACAGTAAATATAGCGGTAAGTAATTCGGTAATTTGCGCGGGTGCTACAACAACGTTAACAGCCAGCGGAACTGCAGCCACTTACGTTTGGAGTACGAATGAAACTACGGCTTCTATCAGCCCGTCTCCTACTGTAACGGCAAATTATACCGTAACAGGTGCTTTAGGTAATTGTGTAAGCACAGCAACTACTGCTGTAACAGTTAATCAGTTACCAACCGTAAATGTATTTAATCAAGCAGTATGTAATAATGCCAACGCTGGAGAAACATTTTCTTCTCCGGTGGTGGGAACTACTTTTGCATGGGTTAATGATAACGCATCTATTGGTTTAGCAGCAAGTGGCACAGGTTATTCAATCTCGTTTACGGCAACAAACCCCACCAGCAGTGCTGCATTAGGTAATTTTACAGTAACTCCTACAGCAAACGGTTGTGTGGGCCCTAATCAAACCTTTACAATAACCGTTTATCCAACTCCGGATGTGAATGCAATTTCTAATCAGAATATTTGTAATGGTTCAACCACTTCTGCTGTAATGTTTAATTCTTCGGTAACAGGTACCACTTTTGCATGGACAAACGATAACGCATCAATTGGTGAGGCAGCAAGCGGCACTGGCAATATAAGTGCCTTTACGGCAACAAACCCCACCAGCAGTGCTGCATTAGGTAATTTTACAGTAACTCCTACAGCAAACGGTTGCGCGGGTGCTACTCAAAGTTTCGCAATCACGGTTAATCCAACTCCGGATGTAAATGCACTTTCTAATCAGGCGGTTTGTAATGGTTCAACCGCTACCGGTATAACGTTTAGTTCTTCGGTATCGGGTACCACTTTTGCATGGGTTAATGATAACGCATCAATTGGTGAGGCAGCAAGCGGTACGGGCAATATAAATGCCTTTACGGCAACAAACTCAGGTAGTAGTGCTGTAATGGGCGACTTTACGGTAACTCCTAACGCAAATGGTTGTGCCGGTGCTACTCAAACATTTACAATTACCGTAAACGCTTTACCAACTATAGGTGTAAACACCAGCACAGTTAGTTTATGTGTAGGCAGTACGGCAACTTTAACCGCTAACGGTGCAGTTACATACACCTGGAGTACAAACGATGTTGCAACAAGTGTAACCGTTAGTCCAACGGCTAATGCAACGTATACTGTAACCGGTACCGATGGAAATGGTTGCCAAAACATGACCGCGTTTACACAAACTGTATCTACCGGTTGTGGTACAACAGGCATAGCAAACTACAACAATGGTGCTAACCTAAGTGTTTACCCTAACCCAAGCAATGGTGTTTATACCATTGAGTTAGATACCGATGCTAAATTAGTAGTTACAAACGCTATTGGCGAAGTTGTGTTAACTAAAACAGGTAGCGCAGGCACCCAAAACATTGATATACAAAACCAAATTGGCGGCGTATATTTTGTTAATGTAATTATGAGCAACAAGCAACAAGTTATAAAACTGATTAAAACTAATTAGTTTACGCGTTAAAAAAAATAGAAACGCTCACCAAACGGTGGGCGTTTTTTTTGCCTTTATTTTTTGTGTACACAGGTTGCAAGGCTTGTTTTAAAAGGCGCTTCGCGTTATTATACCATTTTTTTAAAAACCTTACATGGGCTGTTGTAGTGGTTTGGTTTACACGTTTATCATTTTATGAACTATTTAGTACGAGGGGCTGTAGCTGTAATTTTGTGTTATAGATTTTAAATAACATGAAAAACTTAACTACACATACAAAAAGCAGCCAAGTACGAGTAATTTTTTTGGCGATTTTTTTACCGGTACTTTTTATGGTATCGGGGTGCAGTAACACACGTAAGGTGGCAAATTTAGTAGTTGGCACCACCGTAAAATTAAACTCAGATATACTTATTGGCGAAGGCGAGTGTGTGCTAAACAAGTTTGAAGGAACCAGTGTAAACAACACGTTTTATTTATACTGGACATTTAAAAGCAATACAAATAATTTTTTGTTTGAAATAGAATCATCTGCCAATGGTAAAAAATTCAGCCCTTTGTGTTTTAAACAAGGTTGTTTGTCGCCGGGTTCATCAAGCCTTATGCTTTGCGTAACAGATAGTGCCCATAAAGGAGATGTTGTGTATTACAGAATTAAAGCCATTTCAGGAAAAACTCCCCTAAAAAATAACACAGCTAAGGAGTATAAAACTTTGTATGAAGCATCGACTATAATGCTTACAAAAAATAAAAAAACAAAAGGCTACATGCAGGATGAAACCTTGCCTTACCCAACGGCAAATAACGGCCAACATGTTGCTGCCGAAAAAACAACGCACTCAAAAAACTTTTTAAAATAAATAAAAACCAAAAAATAAATTTCAACATGAAAACAATCGCCTTATTTTGTATGAGTTTACTAAGCTTAGCCACTGTGCAGGCAACCAACGTAAAAGGAAAAACGCCTCCGGCAGAGCTGCAAAATTTTTCGGCCATTTATACCGGCGGAAAAGTAAACATAAGCTGGAAAACAGTTACCGAAGCCAACACGGTTTGCTTTACCATTGAAAAAAGTAAAGACGGTAAAAACTTTAGCAAAGTAATTGATGTGCCATGTAACGCTACCTGCAGTAATTATATGGATTATACAGAGGTGGATTACAACCCGTATAAAGAAAAATCGTATTACCGTTTAAAACAAATAACTAAAGATGGTGCTTATACTTATTTTACACCCGTTGCCGTTAATTTTGTTGACCAGAAAAAACTATCGGTATACCATTTACCGGCAAATTGCAACCCCGATGCTAAAACAGGAGCACACGATAGTCAGGAAGTGGTGGTTGTTTTAAGAGATGTGCAAGGCAAAGAGTTTGTATCGAAACTGTGGTTGATGATAGAAAAAAACATCGTTTTTGTACTTGACGAAAAAAAGGTGGTACCTCCCGGTAGTTATGTTGTTACATCCTCATCGGTAGATAAAATATATAATTACAAGCTTGTTGTGAGGTAGGTTTTGATGTAGTTGACTAAGTGCCAACAAGAAGAAAAAGCAGAAACGTTCGTTTACTAAACGGGCGTTTTTGTTTTTATAGTAATGTATAAAATAAAGATAAGTAAGCAATTTTTTTAGCTTAATTGGGGTAAAATATCGACAGATTTTTATGCTGAAAAATAGCACAAAACAGGCGTTTACTAATAACCGAGAAAATAATGCCATTTACCGAAAAGCCCCTTAGCAGCCCATAAAATAGCCATAAATTTATACTGCAAGCAAGTTGAATAAATAGATGATTACATTTTTATGCTAAACGAAACTACTACTAACGAAAAAAAACAGGAACGAAAAGTAGATCCTCTTTTCTTAATTGGGCTTTCTTTTTCTATTATAGGGTTTGCGTACTCTATAATTAAGTTTTTGAAGCTATAAGCTCTTCCATGTACAAACACCTTATACTGGTTACCGGTTTTATTTTATTTTCTGTAAGCTTATTTTCGCAAAGCAACCAAAGCAAGCGGAGATATAAATATGAATTTATAGGGGGCTTTGGACCCAGCGGTTTTTTGGGCGATTTGGGTGGCTCGTATAATAATGCCAACCATTTTGTAAAAGATTACAATGTAACATCTACCCGTTATTGCTTTAACGCGGGGCTGCGCTATAAACCCTACCGTTCGCGCTTTGCCTATAAAGGAATGTTAACCGCAGCTGTGGTATCGGGTAGCGATGCTAATTCAAAAGATGTGATAAGGCTGAACAGGAATTTAAATTTTCAATCGCCTATTATTGAGTTATCGGTACAGGCAGAATATTATATAATTAATGATGCCATTAAAAACAGGTACACAATTGCAGGCACACACTCAAGAAAGAAAAAAACGCAGGCATCGTTTTATATTTTGGCAGGAGTAGGGGTGTTTTATTATAACCCCAAAGAGGAGTATGGCGGTAATTGGTATAACGTAAAAAAATATCATACCGAAGGGCAAGGCTTGCCCGGTGGCCCTAAGCAGTTTAGTAATTATAGTGTGGCTTTACCGCTGGGCTTTGGTTATAGAGAAGCGGTAAGCAAACGTTTTAGCGTTGGGTTTGAGTTTGGTATACGAAAAACATTTACCGATTATATAGATGGGGTTAGTGGCAAATATTACGATGGCGCGGCATTGGCTAAAGCATATGGCCCAATGGCGGCAACCTTAGCCGACCCTAATTTGGGTAAAATAGATGGCGCAACCATGGCGGGGCAAGAACGTGGAAACCCAAAGTATAAAGACTCCTACATGTTTTTAACCCTTAATGTAGGTTACAAGCTTATAAAAAAACCAAACAGAACAAGAGCTAAGTTTTAGTGCTGCACCACAATTTTTTGTGTAGTGGTGTTTGTATTTGTTTGTACTTGATTTTTTTTAACCAGGTAATTTGTGCAATGCACCTTTTAGTTTGTAGAATATATGTTTTAGTTTGTGGAGCAATAAAAAAACAGGCTAAACTACTTAAAAAAGCGCAGTTTATTTTTTTATGCGCTAAACGCCCAAACCGCCCTTATTTACTGGAAAAAATGTAAAAAGTTGAATAAACAAAATAGTAAAGTCGGTTGACGATTGATTTTGCTAATTTGAAATATGACTTAATTTTGTTTCTATTAAACTTTATACATTATGAAAAATATTTTTTTAAAAATCAGTTTGGCAATGCTTTTAGTGGGTATAAGCACGCCCGATATGCTTGCACAAATTAACAGACGGGATGTAAGAAGACCATCAACTTACAGAGGAAATTACCAACGCATTTCATCGGGCAGTACACATGCTTTAGAAATTAGAGGTGGTACTTTGTGGGCGTGGGGAGATAACACGTACGGAGAGTTAGGAGATGGAACAACTATTTCAAAAACCACCCCGGTACAAATTGGTACAGATAATAATTGGGTTATGGTTTCGGCCGGAGGTTATTTTTCTCACGCTATTAAAGCTGATGGAACGCTTTGGGCTTGGGGAACTAATGTTGGCGTGCAGGGTGGTGGCGCAGGCATGTTAGGCATAGGCGGTGGTGGTAGTAATCAACTTACACCCATTCAAGTTGGTACCGATAATCATTGGATAAGTGTTGCATCTGGCGATTACCATTCGCATGCACTTAAATCTGACGGGACACTTTGGTCGTGGGGTTATAATGGCGAAGGTGAGTTAGGCATTGGTTCTACTGCAAGTCAGGGATTTCCGGTTCAAGTAGGAACCGATAATAAATGGGTGTATGTTTCGGCCGGTGGCGGGCATAGCAATGCTATTAAATCTGACGGAACACTTTGGGGTTGGGGTTTTGGTTTGCTGGGAGATATAGGAGATGGAACTACGGCTCAAAGAAACAGTCCGGTGCAGGTGGGTACCGATACTAAATGGGTAAGCGTTGCAGCAACTACGTATCACACACTTGGTTTAAAATCAGACGGAACACTTTGGTCGTGGGGAATGAGTGATGGAGCATTGGGATATGATCCTCCGGGTGGAGTTCAAATAAACGTGCCTACACAAATTGGTACCGATAATGATTGGGCTACTTTTTTTACAGGATACTCGCATGCGGGTGCTATAAAAACTAACGGAACGCTTTGGATGTGGGGTTACCAGCAATGGGGGCAAGTAGGTAACGGAAACACAAGTTTTATACTTTCGCCTATACAAATTGGCACCGGTACAAATTGGTTAGCTTTTGGTGCATCGACCGGTGGTTACTATACATCTACTTCATACGCTATACAATCTGACGGTAGTTTGTGGGCATGGGGCCTAAATTCAAGCGGGCAAGTGGGTGATGGTACCACAGTAAACCAACTGGTACCTATTCAAATAAATAGTAGCGATAATGTAATTGCAAGCATGTCATCGGGTAGTTATCATACTGTATCAGTTAAAACAAATGGTACGCTTTGGGCTTGGGGCGATAACCAGAATGGGCAAGTAGGTAATGGTACTACTACAAACCAAGGTACACCTACACAAGTTGGAACAGATAATAATTGGATAAGCGCCAGTGGCGGATACTATCATACAGTGGCATTAAAATCTAACGGAACTATATGGGCATGGGGCGATAACCAATATGGGCAATTAGGAAACGGAACTAATACAAATGTTAGCACACCCACACAAATTGGCACAGGTACCACGTGGGTTGCAATTTATGCCGGCGGTTATTTTACCATGGCTATAAAATCTGACGGAACACTTTGGGCATGGGGTTCTAATAACAGAGGGCAATTAGGTAATGGCACAACAACCGATGTAAACACACCTATACAAATAGGCACTGATACCAAATGGGTTAATCTTTCGCCCGATGGAAAACAAACCATGGCTATAAAATCGGATGGAACACTTTGGGCATGGGGCCATAACGAGTATGGGCAATTAGGTAACGGAACTACTACCGATATAGCTACGCCTACACAAATAGGCACTGATAATAATTGGATAAGTGTGGCAGCAGGTGGTTACTCTACCGTTGCTCTTAAATCTGACGGAACTATTTGGTCGTGTGGCATAAACATTTTTGGGGAGCTTGGCAACGGAACAGTTAGTTCTCCCGGCAGCAGTACGCTAACGCAAATAGGCACTGATAACGACTGGACACTACTATCAGTAAAAGGTGGCGGACTGTATACGAATGTTAGCGCACGACAAATTACAATGCCTCCGCCTATATCGGAAGTAGAACATACATTGGCTATAAAATCGAACGGGTTGCTTTGGGGCTGGGGCAGAAATGGTAGTGGCGAACTGGGCGACGGAACATTTATAGGGCAAAGCAGCCCTGAGCAAATAGGTACGAATACATATATTGCTACGGCTATTGGTGGTACACAATCGTTTGCATTAAGAGCTTCGCGCGACCCATTTTGTGCAGCCGGAAATGATGGTTTTGGGCAATTAGGCGACGGATCTACTATTACGCAGGGGGCATTTACGTGTGGTACTATTTTAAAACCCGGACCATCACCTGTTCGCCCAACCGGACATGCTATGGAGCGTGTTACAACTGTAGATAATGGAACGGATGTACTATCTACAACTTTTGGAGTTTATCCTAACCCAACTTCGGCAAATTTTGCTGTAGGTTATACTATTGTAACCGATGCTACCGTGTTAGTTACTTTAAGCGATGTTGTAGGCAAAACGCAGGAGCTTATAAATTCTAATGAGGCATCGGGTACTTATTTACATAATTTTAATGCTAAAAATTTAGGATTAAGCCCCGGTGTTTACTTTGTAGTAATTAATATAAACGGTGATAAAACAACTATAAAATTGTGCGTAACGGAATAAAGAGTTAGTACAAATAGTTTTAACTGTTATATAATAAACCAAGCCTTGTTATAGCAAGGCTTGGTTTTTTTAATTAAGTTTATTTTACAATAATCAATTTTTGGGTTGTGGTACTATTTTTATTTATTATGCTTGCATAATAAACACCGTTGCTTAAATTACTTACATCAATAGCAGTTTTATTTTGTATGGTTTGTTGTAAAACAAGGTTGCCGTTTACATCAAATATATTTAGGGTTTGTTTTTCTGTTGAGGTTGTTTCAATGGTAAAATTATTTTGCGCAGGGTTGGGGTAGATGTTTATTTGGTTTGCGGTAAGGCTAACCTGCTCTATACCTGTACTGGTGCAGTTTCCGTTAGATACTACATTAATAACTTTATTAGTGTTGCTGTAATTGCCACCCCAACTGGTACCATAAACTAAGTTTATAGTATATGTGCCACTTACCGTAAATGTTATAGCAGCTTCACCAATGGTTGACCCGCTAATAGTACTACTTGATGGAATTGTTGACCACCTAAACGAGTACCAATTATAAGGGTTTGTTTCAAACGAATAAGCTGTGCCAACACAATAATTGCTGCTATCGGCCACGCCATCTATTGATATAATTGTAGCTGACGATTGCGCGTTAACCTGCTTTATACAAAGTAGTAAAATAAGTACAAAAAGTTTTTTCATAGCATTGTTTTGAATTGCCCTGTATAGTTTACTGTTTACATTACACACCTGTAACGTTTGTTTACCGGTATTAGTATTTTAAATACAAAGTAGTAAACCAAAATTAATTTGCAATGTACCTTTTAGTTTATAGAACAAAAAAAGCCCCGCATGTTGCGAGGCTTTTATTATTATGTATGCATAATAAATTTTGTTTTTAATCCCAAATAACCATGGTGCGGTGGCTGTAGTTGGGGTTAGCAGCCGGCGCGCAAATAGCTGTTGATGGGTTGGTTCCACCACGGCTCCATTGTATTTTTAGGGTAGTTGATGTACCCGGTGTTACGGTTACAGGTAAAATCATAGCACAATTCCATGCGGCATCTTGCCCATTATCATTAAGACTACCATGACCACCACTGGTAATATCGGTTTCATCACTTAAAGAAACACAACCCCCTAAAACAGTATTTCCTGAAGTTACGTTTACTGCCTGACATTCAACATAACCCGCTGTACCACTGTTGTCGGTTGCGCCTGCAGCTGTAAAGTGTAAAAAAACAGTAGAGTGAACAGGTGTAAATGTAATCGTCATTCCTGTCATATCTGCAAAGGTTGCTGAGCTTGTTTGAATACTGCTTGTGGCATTTACAGACTGTACGTTACCGCCATAAAGCTGTACCCACGATAAGTTACCTGCGCCGTCGTTTTTTAAATAACTGTTTGCAGCTCCTTGTGCGGCAGGCCAGTTATAGGATACGTTGTTTATTTTAACGGCATTGCCCGATGAGTTTACCTGAAATTTGCCATATACATCAAATGCCTGTCCGGGTGCGGCAGTGCCTATACCCACGTTACCGGTGGTTTGTTTTATGCGCATACGCTCAATGTTGTTGGTACCAAAAGTTACGTCGTTAGCATCGGTTGTACCCAACCAGTTTTCGGTAGCACCAAAGGTTGATGTGCCATAGGTACCGGGCACGGCAGGGTTTGTTATACCGGTGTTACCCAATAAAGCCCAGTTGTTACCGCCGTTACCTGTAAAGGCAACCCATTTAGCGCCGTTCCAATAATAATAACCCGGAAAAACCGCTGTTGCACCTGCACTGGCAGCTGTGGTGTTATAAACAAGTAAGCTGGTTACGTTACCATTGGTTATAGTAGTACCATTATCAACATTTGATTGTAGCGTTACCCTTGGCACTAACAAACCTTGCGAGGTTGAAACAATGTCGAGCATGGCACTTAAGTTGGGTGTAGCACCTGTACTATTTATACCAACGTTTTGCGAAAACACGTTTGTGTTTATTAGCAGCATAACGCCAAGCAGCAGTGTTAGAAAAGATTTCATGAGGTTATTTTTGGGATTAAAGTTTCTATTCATTTGTTGTTTTTATTTTGCAATAATTATTTTTTTAACGAGGTTGTTTGTGTTTGTTTTTATGTTGAACAAGTACATGCCTTGTGCCAAATCGCTTCCTACGTGAAACGTGTTATCGCCTGCTTCGGCCTGCCTGATATCACCTAAAATTAAACGTCCGGTAACATCGTATATGCCTATGTTTATAACCTGCGCGCTTGGCGAGTTTAAACTTATAACCACGTTTTGGTTGTTGCTAAAATAAACGTTAAGGGTTTCGGTTTTAGTTTCGCCACAACCGTTAACGGTTATTATTTTAAATGCTTTTTGCGCTCCGTTTTTATCGGTTTCCGATAGGCGGTAATAAACCGTTGAGGTTTGCCCTGCATCAAAATAGGAGTAGTTGTTTGTTTGCGTGCTGTTACCAACCGCATTTACATTCGCTAAAAAGAAAAAGTTTTGCGCGTCGTAACTTTTTTCTATCGTAAAATAATTACTGTTGCTTTCAGATGCGGTGCTCCACTTAATCATGGTACCATTGCTGGCACATGTGCCAGCAAAATTGAGTAAATCAACAGGTAGTACAGCAAGGTGGTCAACCAGTGTCCAGGTACGAAAAACACTGCCCGTTAGTCCGGCTCCTACAGGTACACTACTTACTGTGCCTTCGGTTGCACCTGTGGCGTTTACGCCTGTTAAACTATAGTTGCCCCAGGTAAAAGCACCTCTATCATAGGCCTGAGCCTGCAAGTTAGCTACTGCTATGGTGTTGCCTCCGTTTGCATTTGCTTCGGCGGTTATGTAACCAAAGGCGTAAGTAACTGCGGGTGTAGTTGAGTAACCAAGTGCATCAATAATCCAAAATCTATCAATAACATAGGCTGAGTTATCGGCGGTGTAAGTGGCGCCCGGCGGTGCAAAACCACCCATGCCGTTTGTAACATCAGATGGTGTGTAAAGTGCATCATCCCAACCGGAAGCAAAGGCAGGTGCATGCTTTGATGAAAATTGTAAACCCGCTGTTGCTGTGCTAACGGCTGCACCACTTATGGCGGTAACAGCTAACGGAAATTGCACAAACGAACCTGAGTTGTTAGAAAAATAAGGCACTGTAATATTAGTGGTTGCAACACCAAGGTTATATTTTGTAATGTTATACTCGCTCTCCATCATTATGCCACCTGTGGTACCAATAGTTTTTATAGGGGTGGCGGGCGGACTGTTTAGTACCAAATAAGTTGGCTTAGCTAATGTGCCGCCATTAATGTTTATAACACCTGCGTTATTAATTACTACTTGCGCTTGTTGTTTTAGGGTAAATAAAAACAGTAAGGTTAAAGCAACTTGTGTGGTATATTTTTGTATAATACTTAACATAGATTACATAAATGTAACTATAATTTAATAAACTTAAATAGCTACATGCAAATTTAATTTTTACCTGCGATAAAAAACTGAATTTTTTTGCTCATTTTGTTAAAAGGAAAAGTTTTCGATGAACGGAACTTTAAAACGGTGAATGACTGCTTTACATAAATAAGCATCAATTTTTACTTGATAAAAGTTGATTTTTGCCCGACTAATTTATTTACAAAAAAGCCCCGTATTTTGTACGAGGCTTTGTTTTACTTTATTTTTTAATTTATGGATTGCCTACAATTGGGTCTACAGGAGGGGTAATTGGCGAGCCAACCGTAACGCTGCCCGTGTTAGATTTTCCTGCGTTGTAGTTAATTGCACCACCCACAACATTGTTTAACTCTTTGTTGCTTAGGGTTTCAACTTTTGCTTTTGAAGCAATTTCTTTTTTTGTTTTTTTAAACATGATTTTATTTTTTATATGGTTTTGTAGTATAAATATCTAAAAATTTACCATATAAAAAAGTTAAACCATGTAATTTAACTTTTTCTTTAATTTTAGTTGGTTAATTGGCATTTAGTGCTGCACTATAATTTTTTTGGTGATAACGTTTGTATTTGTTTGTACTTGTATAAAGTAAACCCCATTGGTAAAATTGCTAATATCAATATTTGTTTTGCCATTTATGGTTTGGCTTAAAACAAGTTTGCCCGTTATATCGAATACGGAAACGGTTTGTTTTTCGTTTGAAGATGTTTCAATAGTAAAATTGTTTTGCGCGGGGTTAGGGTAAATGTTTATGGCATTATTGTTTGATAGTTGATTGATGCTTGTTGTTGCCGGGTTTAAAATATTTATGTAAACCAATGTGCTTTGTGCGCTATTATTGCCTAAGCGCGATACTGCATCATCTTGACAATAAGTTGATGAGCAACCATTAACATCGGTAACGGTTACACAAATACTATAAGTGCCTGCTACGCTGTATATGTGTGTTGGGTAAGAAGCTGTTGTTGGCGAAGTTGCATCGCCCCAATCCCAACTAATGCTTGCTACGTTGGTAGGATAGGTTGGGTAGGCATCCCAGGTGTGGGGAGCAGGGTCTTGCATTAAGGTGTAAGTTACTATGGGTGTTGGGTTAGTGCTTATGGTAAGTGTAGTTGGCATACTAACACAACCTGCACTTGTTGCTGTTACATTTATGGTATATGGGTTTGGCGATGCCGGTATACTTGTTATTGTATAGGTGTTACCTGTGCCTGTGGTTCCGTTTGCTTCCATCCAACTATTGGTTACACCTGCTACTGCGGCTACCGAAAAAGTTACCTCGCTACCCACACAAGCAACTGTTGCACTTGCTGTTGCATTTGGCGCGTTGGGTACACCAGCATTAGTAACCGCTATGCCACAAAAAGTGGCGGCACATGTGTTACCATCAACAACGTTTAAACAATAATTACTTGCGTTTATGTTTGATAGTGTTGCATTACTTCCGCTTCCGGTTCCTACCGGTGTGCCGTTTAACGAAAACTGAGTCCATGTATAAGTAATAGTAGCTGCACCTGTAATTGTAACGTTACTAATTGCACCTAACGAGCCTGCACAACCTGCTTGTGTAACAGTAACACCTGTAGTATCAATAACAGGTAATGGGTTAACGGTTACACTTGCTGTTGCCGTGCCTGTGCAGCCATTAGCAGCGGTGCCGGTAACGGTGTAGTTGGTACTTGTAGTAAGTGCTGGTGTTATGGTAGATGCTATTTCGTTGTTGCTCCAGGTGTACGTGCTTGCGCCATTAGCGGTAAGGGTTGTTGTGTTGCCTGCGCAAATGTTAGATGAGCTTGAGGTTATACTTAAAGTTGGTGCAGCATTAAATGTAATAGTGGTATCAAAATTATATGTACAACCTGACTGATTGGTTATGGCCAATGAATAGGTGCCTGCCTGATTAACCGATACTTGCTGAGTGCCATTATTTGTTATAGTTGCGCCCGCAGGACCCGACCAATTATACGTGCTGCCAAATGATGGCAGAGCATTTAAAATAGCATTGCTGCCTGCACAAGGAAGAGATTGTAATGTTATTTTTGACGGGCCTGTTTTGCAATCGACATAAGCGTAACCATAATGCCCTGTTGAAAAACAACCTGCTACGGTAAACCGAATGGTAACCGAGTGATTTATATAAGCTGATAAATCAACATAGTTGCCAAACCAATATGGTGTATAATAAATGCCTGCATTACTTGCGTAACCTGTCGGTGGCACTCCCCCTAAACCTTGTTGCACGTAACTATAACAATTGCTTAATATTGCGCCCGTACTGTCTAATACTTCGGCATTAAAATAAGGTTGCCCTCCGTTAGGATGCGCGCCATCTAAATAAGCAAAAAGAAAAATATATTGTAACGAAGCGCAAGCAGGTGTTACTTTAAATGTATTTTGCAACACTTCGCCGGCTGTATTATTTTGAGAACCGCTTGGTGTATCGTCGCAGCCACCTGCGCCTGCGCCTAAGTTTCTGTTTTCGCCACCCATGCGGGCGCAATAACCACCTAATGGAGAAACCAAAGGAACTCCCATATTAGGATCGGTGCCTGTGCTAACAAGGCTAAAATAATCACAAGCTGTTTCTGCCGCATTTAGGTTGCTTGGCGGTGTTATTGGGCCGGTTACAGTAACTAAGGGGTTATTTGAGTTTGGGTTGTATCCTTCATAGCCAACCCATCCGTTAAACGATCCGTTATCGAAACCAATGTTAGTTGGTTGTGCTATTGCTATTGAGCTAATGCAAATTGTTAAGGCAATAAGTAAAAATTTTTTCATATTAAATAGTTGAAGACTAAAGATAGCAAAATCAACTAAATGTTAAAATTAAATTTACATTATTTGAGTGAACCGTATGGTTTTTTGAGCGAACGGGTAAATAATTTTAAATAAAAAAGCCCCGCTTGTTTAGCGAGGCTTTGTTTTACTATATGCTTTAATTATGGATTACCTGCTATAGGACCTACAGGAGTTGGGTTAAGGTTTGGACCAACTGTAACGTTGCCTGAGTTAGATTTTGATGCGTTGTAGTTAACTGCACCACCCACAACATTGTTTAATTCTTTGTTGCTTAGGGTTTCAACTTTTGCTTTTGAAGCCACTTCTTTTTTAGTTTTTTTAAACATGATTTTGTTTTTTATATGATTTATACGACTAATTTCTAAAAAATAAGATTACAAAAAAGTTAAATCATATAATTTAACTTTTACTTTATTTTTTTAATTACGGGTTGCCTACTATAGGACCTACAGGAGCAGGAGTTGGGTTAAGGTTTGGACCAACCGCAACGTTACCTGTGTTAGATTTTGATGCTGGGCGTTCCGCTGATTACAGCGTCGGGCTTTACACTACAAGTTTTGCTGATTACAGCAAAAGCTTTTCGTTGCAATCCCTAACGCTCACCGCCCTTATGGGTGTTATCACCAACAAGTAAAAACTCCACTATTATAAGCGAATAAAAATCGGTATCATAAAATGTACTTTTACTGGTATACCATCTTGTTTACCGGGGTTCCATTTTGGCATTTCTTTTACAACACGTATAACTTCATTATCAAACTCTTTTTCGCCACTGCCTTTTAAAATAGAAACATCAGATATACTGCCATCTTCATTTATAGTAAACTTTATATATGTTTTACCATGTACATAATCTTCTTTACTTTTTTCAGAAATTTTAATGTTTTTTTGCAGATACTTCATCATTTCACTTGCTCCTCCTTTAAATTCAGGCGTTATTTCATAATCGTAATGTATGGTATCTGCACCCTTTGCTGTATAACAGTTGCCTGTTCTAAATTTTCCATCTTCATAAGCATCGTTTCGTTTTAGCTGCCCGTTTTCCCAGTAAGTTTTGCAGCCGCCATTCATTTTATCATCGCTGTAAGCAATTAAGCTCTTAATTTTACCATCATCGTACCACCTACGCGATTGCCCTATTCGTTCTTTTTTCTTGCCATTTATATAATAATGGTCTTCAGCAATTTTCTGTCCGGCTTTGGTATATTTTTCTTTAAGCTCTTCACTTGGTGCTGCGCCACTTCGGCTTATAATTTCGTAGGTAGTTGCCAATCGTAACGATTTTACGGTATCGCTATTCGCGTTATAAAAAACCGTATCGGTTTGGGCGCTTATAGTACATACAAGCATTAACATAAATATTGTTGTGTATAATATATTTTTCATCGCCGCTAAAATAATTAAAGATTTATTTTTTCTTTGCCGTTTTATACCCAATAAGTGTGCGTGGTTTAGGTTTTTCTTTTTTCTCCAATAACTCATCTAAGTACTGAAAAACTAATTCTATATTTTTAGCATTGTTATCTGTTTTCTTTTCTAATTTTTCAATTATTAGACGTAGTTCTGTGTTATCAATCAGCATCCTTCGTATACGAGTAAAGATGCGGATAATTTGGATGTTTACAGAAATAGCTTTTTTGCTGTTTAAAACACTCGATAGCATGGCAACTCCTTGTTCGGTAAATGCATAAGGAGCATAACGTAACCCCATTTTATCCGATAAATTGGAGGTGCCAAATTGGCTCCTCCAATTTTCAAATTCTTCTTTTGTTAATTCAAACATAAAGTCTTCAGGAAATCTGTCTATGTTTCTTTTAACTTGCCTTTTCAGTTGTTTTGTATCTACTTCATATAGGGCAGCCAAATCTCTATCCAACATTACTTTATGTTCTCTAATATAATAAATCTGATTCATTATAATTTCATCAGGAAGTAATGGAGCAGCATCTTTCTTACTCATTTTATTTTTTTTATTTCACAAATTTATATTTATAAATTGGAGGTGCCAATTTGGTACCTCCAATCTTATTGACTAATTAAAAAGCATTTGTAGAGATTGAAGTTTGATATTCCAAATAGAATATCAAAATCTATTTCCCCATCCCCACACTAACCTCTACATCACTAAAAGCACTTAAACTTTGTAGTTCAGCTTCTATGCTGGCATTCCATTTTTCTTGCGCCGCTGTGTTAATAGAGTGGTTTGTTTCAGTATCGTATTTTTTTTGTTCCGCAGCCGATTCGTTAAACGTTTCGCTATACAAACGCTGTATTACTTGTTGCGCTTGCTTGGGGTTGGTAAATTTAGTTTCGCTTAATTTTTTGCGCATTTTGCGTGCGTAAATTTCAGTAATGTCAAAATGCTTTTGCTCGTGCGTAAGTAAATTACTGTTGGCATCGGCCTCCTTTTTCCTCCACGATTTACTCTTAATAAATGATGCCGTTACAGTTAACGCTACGCCACTCGCATCAATTTTCGATGTTTCTAATTGTATCGTGCTATACGTCATTGCCTTAAGTGTTACGCCGCCTTGCGGACTACCCTTAAAATCTTGCCATTGTATTTTGTAAGCCGAGTTCCAAAGTATAAGGTCTTTTTTATCATCCTCTGTAAAAGCTAATAAGCCGGTTACTATAAGCGCGTATAAAAATTTCATATTACGTTTTTTGTATCTACTAAAGTAACTAAAAAATTAACTCAAATTATTTATCGGTAACCTGTACATTTACGGTCATGAAAAAATTGCCCGGCTTAATTATATGTGCCATTGCTTTAAGCATGGTGTTTTTAATTACAAGTTGTAACGATAGCAGCATGGTGGCCAAAGTAACGCTCGAGGGTTACGTGTACGATTCCCTGGGTGGTAAACCCGTTGAAGGCGTGTGGATATATTTATACGGTTGTAGTTATGATGATAAGGATCAACAACAATATACACCATTCATTATCGGACAAGCCGTAACCGATGTGTCGGGTCGGTTTTATTTGCATGATGATGCAGCACGCTCACAACGCTACGGACTCGTTGTAAACAAACACACCCTAAAAGGCAGCTTTAATTTTGGTACTAATAACAATTGGCTAAAGGCAAACTTCTCTAAAATATATTTGAATAATTTGTAGCTTCATATAACCGATGAAAAAAATCCCTCGTATAATTTTGGCTGCAATCCTTTTAGGTGTTATATTATTACATACAACCTGCAATAAAAAAGCGATTGAAAAAATAACCCTCCAAGGTTACGTGTACGATTCCTTAGGCGGAAAACCCGTTAGTGGTATATGGGTAATTTTGTGGGCTTGCGATGCTGGTTACCAAAAGGACCAATGTGATGGCTATATAGTTGGGCAAGCACAAACCGATGCGTCAGGTCATTTTTATATACACGATGATGCGGCAACATCTAACAGATATAATCTAAGAGTAGTAGGAACATCAATAGGAATTGGAAATTTTGAGTATGATGCTACTTCTGATTGGATGAATGAGCATTGCGCTACGATATATTTGAGATAAATTCTAACTCAAACTCCCTGCACCGTGTTGCACGGTGGTGTTTTCTAAATCATAACGTTAACGTAGGTTTGCTAAACCTACAGAAAACAAGTAAAGTAAAAACTAATAATGCTACAGTAAACTTTTTCATATTATTGTTTCACTCGTAAAGTTTGTACAACACGTTTAAACTCCTGCGTCATCGCATTAAACTGGTTTACCGCCATGCCATAAAAACACAACGTAGTTTTATCATCCCCTAAAATAACCTGATACGCCTTAACAGGCACATTACTCGTAGCATCTACAAAACAAACTTCGTACGCACGGTCGTTATTAATTTGTATTTCCTTCTCTTCAAAAACAGTACTGGGGTTTTTGTCTTTATAATGTTTAATAATGGTTTGCACATAAGCTTTCCTTGCATTAAAGTTGTTTTCTACTTTAGGCATAGGCGTAATAATAAACATGTTTTTAAAAATGGTATCGTTAATGTTTCCAAGCCCATCAACCGTATAAAAAAATGCCTCCGAAAACGCCGAACTATTAAACTTAAATTTCGAACCACTCAAATCTATCGTAAACGGCACCGAATCTTTTTCAGTTGTTTGTCCAAAACTTGCTAACGTAATCAAAAATAAAAATGCCGTTATAAACTTTTTCATTCGCTTACTTAATCCGTATAGTCCGCGCAATTGCTTTAAACTCCTTTACCATATCCTTTTGGTCGCTTACCGCACGGCCTGTAAAAAGTAACGTTGTTTTGCCGTTACTTAAAATTACCATGTAGGTTTTAAAATACGTTTCGCTTATTTTTCCGTTAAACGAAATTTCGTAAGCCTTGTAACCATTAATTTCTACCTCTTCTTCTTTCAGCGAGTTCAGCACCTTTAACCCCGCTTTACACATTTTAATAATAGTTTCAACATACTCTTTTATGTTGCCCACCAAGCCCGTTTTATCAATAATCGAAAAGTGACTCGGAAACGGAAAATCAAACGGATTACCCTGCCCATACACCGTATAAAAATACATCGGCGATTTCGAATAACTATTCAACCTAAACTGAGACGTAGATAGGTCAATCGTATACGGCATCGTGTTAGTAGTATCGCTCTCATCCGTTTGCGCCACGCCCCTCAATGCCACTAGTATGAAAAACGAAAATATTACTATAACTTTTTTCATTACTTAAAAAATATAAAAATTAGCAAAAGGGTTAGTAGCAAAAAGCACTAAAGCAATTATTAGCGTAACTAAAACTGCCAAGCTAAAAATAAATTCAAACGTACCAACCAAACTCCATTTACCTCTGCCCTTTGTTTTTATAATAGCAATTAGGTTAAAAATAAAACCTGCTAACACCAAACCAATTATCGTACCAATCATAAAAGCGGGGGTACTATCCATCGCTAAAAGTGAACATGAAACAAAAATCCCCGCAACACTTAAACACACACCTATAATTGCCCAAATAGATCTGGCTTGTTTTTTTATCGGATTTACGTATTCCGTTTCCACTCTACCATCTCCATAATATATAGCGTCCACTCGCCTTCTTGAAAAAACCGAAACACTCGAAATATCCGCACCACAAGGAAAGTAAATAATTTTTTTTCGCTCCGCTTCCACCACCCTTACAAATTGTACACTTCCGTCTCTCAAAAAAATAGTATCGCATGGGCTTGTTGCCGAAAACTGTTTTATATCACTAAGCTGCTTTGCATACATAGTTTCCAATTTTCTATTTACACGATGAACCGCTATTACATCGCTTTTCAAAAAAAATGAAACAACCGAATCACTCGAGTAACAAGGTAAATAATTTATTCTCGATGGCCTTAAACTAACTATATGCACCAAACGCACCGTGCCGTCTTTCAAAAAAACAGTATCGCATCCACCCGTCTCAAAAAGGTTTTTTTCGGTTTGCGGTAACAAAGGCATATTTCTACTGCCAAGCTGCGCAAGCAAAGTTGTAGAATTTGCCTTTGCAAGTTGTTTTATGTTTTTTAATAATGTTGCAATATCTGTAACCGTATCCTGTGCCTCGTGCTTTTTTACCCCTTGCTGTTTGCTGGCATAAAATCCTTTAGTATAAAGTCTTTTTTGCATGCCGCAGTTACAAAAAAACATTGCAATAAAAAAAACAAATGCCGCTATAAATTTTTTCACCCGGCTAATATAAAAATATCAAGGCAATAATTCAGTAATATATATACGAAAAAATTTTTATCTCCTCACATACAAAGCAGTAGTGATGCTATAAAAATAACTCGCCGCTCTATATAATTTGTAATCCTACAATATTATAAAGCAAACATGTACAAAGTAAATCCGAAGCAACCAACAACTTAAGTTTGTGTAGTCAATCTCCCGTCGAAGCAGCGTGCAGGCCTGTCCAGACGCCAGGTCGACTGGCCTTGTGCGGCAGCATTCGGCTGGACTTGACTTTTTCTTTCTTTTTGGTCAAGCAAAAAGAAATAACTAAGTAGCTAAAATAATAAACGTATAAAGTCATGGCTCAAAACAGTCTCAAAAACAAAACTATCTATTCTCTTTTTTAACCGCCCATACAAGCGCAATAACCCAGCCTAAAAAAGTCCAGCCAAGTAAA
>Ga0210394_10001780_pt1 | contig 32407 bp, 26 predicted proteins | sample IncBWC12MmetaG_FD_160121 | JGI IMG/M metagenome (GOLD analysis project Ga0210394, IMG submission 160121) | Forest soil microbial communities from Barre Woods Harvard Forest LTER site, Petersham, Massachusetts, United States - Inc-BW-C-12-M | ecosystem: Environmental > Terrestrial > Soil >... | reverse complement strand
GACCTGGCGAGATGGATTGCGCGCAACCGTTCGAACTTCACGCCGGCCGCGCTTGCGCTTCATCGATTGAGTTCACGCTGTGACGACAAACGGACTGGGCAACATCCCCGGTTCGGCCCAAATCGGTCGGAGCGGTGAAGCGTTTTGAACCGCGCGATTTAAGATCGTTCGTTCGATAGTGCCAACCTTGCCCAGCTACGTTTTGATTACGCCCGCGCGAAATGAGGCGGACTATATTGAGCTGACGCTCAAGTCGGTTGTTTCTCAGACCGTGCGGCCCTTAAAATGGGTAATCGTAAGCGATGGTTCAACGGATGGTACCGACGATATCGTCAGGAAGTATGCCGCGAATAACTCGTGGATTGAACTGGTGCTGATGCCCCAGCGTCGTGAGCGGAATTTCGCCGGAAAGGCGATAGCCGTTAGTACCGGCCGAAAGAAATTGGGCGAAATGCAGTACGACGTCATCGGCAATCTAGACGCCGACGTTTCCTTCGATCCGGACTATTTTGCGTTTCTCATGGATCGATTCGCAGAGAATCCCAAGCTGGGAGTCGGCGGCACATCCTTTCGCGAAGGGAATTTGAGCTACAACTACGAGTTCGTCGGCATCGAGCATGTCTCGGGAATGTGTCAAATGTTCCGGAGGGCGTGCTTTGAAGACATCGGTGGCTACGCAGCCATACGATCGGGCGGGATCGATCTGATCGCCGTGTTGAGCGCGCGCGCGAAGGGATGGGAAACCAAGACATTTATCGAAAAGAGCTTCGTACACCATCGCAGCCAGGGTGGTGCCTTGCACACCGGGCTCCGCGAAAGATTGAATATGGGCCGGAAAGACTACCTTTTGGGTAATCATCCCCTTTGGGAGATATTTCGAAGCGTCTATCAGATGGCACACAAACCGTACTTGATCGGTGGCTTTCTGGTTCTCGCTTCCTATATGTGGAATTTAATTCGCGGTGTCGAGCGAACGATTCCGCCGGAACTCATGGCCATTCGCCGAAGCGATCAAATGAAACGTCTGAAGCTAGTCATGCAGCGCCGATTCCATCTCTTTGCTCCGAATCAGTAGAGGACGAGGGGGACGATCGCCCCGGAAACCTGAATTGACCTTTCTATGAAAAATCCTGAGAACCAAACTCGAGACGAACGCGAAGAGATGCGCCCTCCTCACTTCGCTACAGCCGGGATGACCTCTGTTCTCGGATCTGCGGCTGAACTTCAGCGCTCATCCGAGCTGTCTGAGGACAGGGACTTCATCGCGGCGAAAAACGAGCCGATCCTCGTAACGGGAGCGAGCGGCTTCATTGGATCCCGGCTGGTACAGACCTTGTTGGATCTTGGATTCCACAACGTGCGGTGCTTTACCAGGCCATCCAGCAATCAGGCTCGCGTCAACGCGCTCTCCGATCTCCGCAGCAACGGAGCGCGCATCGAAGTGATTACAGGAAATCTTCTGTCGCCTGAGGATTGTCTGGCTGCGACCCAGGGAGCTTCGATCATCTTTCACCTGGCTGCGGGCCGAGGCGAAAAATCTTATCCCGATGCGTTTATGAACTCAGTCGTGACGACACGGAATCTTCTCGAAGCGAGCGTGCACCACAATTGTCTGAAACGCTTTGTGAACATCAGTTCGTTTTCGGTCTATTCCAACAGGAGGAAGTCGCGTCTACGGGTGCTGGATGAGACGTGTCCCGTCGAAGAGCATCCCGCGCTGCGCGGTGAAGCCTACTGCTTTGCGAAGGCGGAACAGGACGAAATCGTAGCCGAGTATGGCAGGAGGCTTGGCATCCCCTACGTTATCGTGAGGCCCGGGCAGGTCTACGGCCCCGGCAACGAGGGCATCACGGCCCGTGTCGGAATAAGCACGTTTGGGATTTTTTTGCATCTGGGCGGATCGAATACGATACCGTTCACTTACGTCGACAATTGCGTGGAGGCTATTGCGCTGGCAGGGCTAAAAAAGGGCATCGACGGAGAGACTTTCAACGTCGTCGATGACGATTTGCCGTCCAGCCGCAAGTTCCTGCGCTTATACAAACGAAATGTGAAGAGCTTCACATCACTTTATGTTCCTCATTTCCTGAATTACGCACTGTGCTATTTGTGGGAAAAATACTCAAGTTGGTCAGAGGTACAGCTACCTCCTGCGTTCAACCGTCGAAAATGGCATGCGTATTGGAAGAAAACACGCTACAGCAATGAGAAACTCAAGACCCGAGTAGGCTGGAAGCCCAAGGTTTCGACGGAAGAAGGATTGCAACGTTTTTTCGAAAGCTGCCGAAACAGGATCACACATGCTTAAGGTTGCGATCGTAGGGTGCGGCAAGATCGCAGATTCACATGCATCGCAGATCCAGAGGATCCGGGATTGCGAGATCGTCGGAGTCTGCGACCGAGAGCCGCTTATGGCTCGGCAGCTCTTCAAGAGATTTCCGATCAAGCAGCACTTCAGCGATTTGACGAGGCTACTAAGCGAGGTTAGGCCAGATGTTGTCCACATCACGACGCCCCCGCAGACCCATTTCGCCATCGCCAAGACGTGCCTGGAATGGGGATGCCATGTGTATGTGGAAAAGCCATTCACGTTATGGGAAGGTGAAGCTCGAGAGTTGGTCGGACTCGCGACTGAAAAAGGACTAAAGATCACAGCCGGGCACGACGATCAATTCAGCCACGTGACCCGCCGCATGCGAGCTCTGATTCAAAGCGGCTACTTGGGCGGCGCCCCTGTGCACATGGAGAGCTACTATTGTTACGAGATTGCGCAATCCGGGTACGCAGGAGCGCTTCTCGGGGACAAGCAGCATTGGATTCGGCGACTGCCGGGCATGTTGCTGCAGAACATCATCAGCCACGGAATTGCGAGGATTGCGGAATTCCTGACCGGTGAATCGCCTCAGGTAATCGTGCACGGATTCACAAGCCCGCTTCTCCGAAACCTGGGTGAAACCGAGATCATCGACGAATTGCGAGTGATTATAAACGACCAAGATCGGACCACTGCGTATTTCACGTTTTCGTCCCAGATGCGCCCATCGCTTCACGAGTTTCGGATTTACGGCCCCAAGAACGGCCTGATTCTCGATCAAGATAAAGAGACACTGATTAAGCTTCGCGGGAGCATGTACAAAAGTTACGCTGAGAAGTTCGTCCCGCCTGTAATCGTGGCAGGCCAGAATTTCAGCAACTTAGCTACAAATCTCAAAACGTTTCTGGCAAGGGATTTTCAAATGAAGTCAGGCATGAAGTGCTTGATCGAGTCGTTCTACCGCTCAATCGTGGAAGATACGCCGCCGCCGATCCCGTACCGGGAGATTCTTTTGACGGCTAAGATTATGGACGTGATCTTTGCCGAACTCGGCGAACAACGGATGCGAGCCCGAGCGCAGCACGTACACAGCGGATCGAGCGACTGAATCACTTCTCTGCAGCCCATCGCTGGATATCGGTGACGCGCAGCGCGGAAATGTAGTTGTCGCACTTGCGAGGCCGCCGAGTAAAGCAGCATCCTGAGGAATTCATTCTATGGATGGTCATCGAGATTTATGAAGATTTCCGGCAAGGACATTAAAGTAGAGGGACGATTTGTGCGGATCGCCCGGCTCGATGGAGACAAATACAAGTTCCTAGACGATCCCGAGCCCGTGATCGACGGCCTCCGGAAATCCGACACGCGGGTCGACATTTTCACGTTCATGCAGAAATTGCCCGATAGTTCACCGAAATATGCCTATCCAATGGAGTGGGATAACCTCGCCGTCCTATCCATTTCGACTTTCGATAATTGGTGGACGGAGCGAATTGGTTTCAAAGCTCGGAACAAAGCGAAGCAAGCCGGCAAAAAGGGCGTTGTAGTCCGCGAAGTGGCGCTTGATGACGGCCTCGTACAGGGAATCTGGGAAATCTACAACGAAAGCCCAGTGCGCCAGGGAAGGCGATTCCCTCATTACGGCAGGAGCATTGAGAGTGTGCGTCAGGTAAGTTCGACGTTTCTTGACACGAGCGTTTTTATCGGCGCATTTTTCGATGGAAAACTAATCGGGTTCATTAAGCTAACGAGTGACGATAGCCGAACCCAAGCCGGCATGATGCACATCGTCTCAATGATTCAACACAGGGACAAAGCGCCAACGAATGCGCTGATTGCGCAAGCCGTTCGATCGTGCGCCGATCGAGGAATCCCGCATCTGGTATACTCAAATTTTGCTTACGGAAAAAAGGAACGGAGCGGATTGAGCGATTTTAAGGAACGCAACGGGTTCCAACGGATTGAGCTACCTCGCTATTACGTGCCTTTGACCAATCTCGGGTCCACCGCGTTTCGACTGGGCATGCACCACAAGTTCGTAGAGCGTCTTCCCGAACCATTGCTAGCAAAGGCCCGTGATTTTCGATACTCATGGTACAAGTACAGATTTCCCAGTTCTGTGCAAGACTCTTAAGAGGACTGGGGTCATGCCGGGAATAGTCGGTCTTGTTACTAAAATGCCTCGCTCGTGGGCCGAGCCGCAACTGAAAAGGATGGTTGAGGCGCTTCGCCACGAATCGTTCTACGTGACCGGTACCTGGATCGACGAGTCGCAAGGGGTGTATGTTGGATGGGTGGCGCGGGACCATTCTTTTTCAGATGGAATGCCCGTGCAGAACGAACGTGACGACGTCATTCTCGTTTTTTCTGGAGAGGAATACCCCGAAACGGGGACCGCTCGCCGCCTCCGAGAGCGGGGGCACTCATGTGCAGCGGACGGCCCTTCTTATCTCGTTCATCTGTATGAAGAGCAGCCCAACTTCCTCAAGAGCCTAAACGGCCGGTTCCATGGCTTGATAGCCGATCGCGCGCGCGGCACAGTAACTCTGTTCAACGATCGTTACGGCATGCACCGGTTGTGCTATCACGAATCGAGTGATACCTTCTATTTTGCGGCTGAGTCGAAAGCTATTTTGGCAGTACTTCCGCAACTGCGAAGTGCAGATCCCAAAGGCCTTGGGGAATTCGTAGCGTGTAGCTGTGTACTGGGCAATCGCACCATATTCAAGGACATTCAGGTGCTGCCCGCTGCTTCTTCCTGGGTGTTTCGTGCAGGAGCAATTGAGCAAAAGAATACGTACTTTGACGCGAAAGAGTGGGAAGACCAGGCTCCGCTAGAATTCGAAGCCTACCATAGGGAATTGCGCGACGTCTTCTCAAGTAATCTAGCGCGATACTTTTCGGGCCAAGAACCAGTGGGGATGTCACTCACGGGCGGCTTGGATACGCGCCTGATTATGGCATGGCAGAAATCCGCGCCAGGCGCCCTGCCCTGTTACACATTTGGCGGTACGGTCCGCGAATGTGAGGACGTGAGGATTGCCCGGCGCATAGCTGGGATGTATCAACAGCCATACCAAGTGATCCCAATCGGCGAAGAGTTCCTGTCTCGTTTCCCGCATTACGCAGAGCGCAGCGTGTATATGACGGAGGGCGGTGTTGACGTCTATCGCGCGTCGGATCTATACGTCAGCGAAAAGGCTCGTAAGATCGCGCCAGCGAAGATTGTCGGCACATACGGCAGTGAAATCATCCGCCATGCGGTCATGTTCAAAGCAACCACGCCGCCCGATGGACTTTTTCGCCCGGAATTCATGAATGATATTCGCCAAGCGACCGGAACGTACGAGAAGCTCCGAAGCCAGCATCCGGTGACGTTCGCGGCGTTTAGCCAGTCTCCTTGGTACCATCAGGGAATTCTCGCGCTGGAAAGCAGTCAGTTGACGGTGCGATCTCCTTTTCTTGATAGCGAGTTTGTCCGAACCGTTTTCCGTGGTCCGAAAACAAACGGCTCAAGCCCTGACATCCGCCTGCGGCTCATACAAGATGGGAATCCCAAGCTCGCGACGTTCCCCTCGGATCGCGGAGTGGGAGGCATCTCCGGCGATTCCTTCCCAATCTCCCGCGGGGTGCTCGAATTCACGTTCAAGGCCGAGTATGCATACGACTACGGCATGCCGCAGTGGGCGTCCCGCATTGACTCGTTGCTTTCTCCGCTTCACCTCGAACGTCTATTTTTGGGAAGGCACAAGACATCTCATTTTCGCGTTTGGTATCGAGATGCTCTTTCCGAATACGTGCGAGAAATGCTGCTCGATCGGCGGACGCTCTCCCGTCCGTACCTCGAGCCCAAAGCAGTGGAAGCCGTCGTCAATGGCCACACCAAGGGCGGACTGAACCACACCAGCGCCATCCACAAGCTTCTTACGCTGGAACTGATTCAGCGACTTTTTTTTGATGCACAATGACGCAAGCGAGCCCACGCGTATCCCTCGGCGACGCATAGAATGAGTCCATCGCTCGCAACACTCATATTCATAGCGGGGATTGGAGGACTTTTTTTCCTAAATCGGGATGAGTCCGTGCACACATCTAAGGCGCTGTGGCTGCCGGTTATCTACTTGTGGATTCTCGGGTCCAGGCCGGTTTCATTCTGGGTTGGCGGTTCGGCGTCTGCCGGGGTCAATTCCCAGATCGACGGCAGTCCTGTTGACGCAGCGTTCTTTCAGATCTTGTTGGTCGCAGGCCTATGTGTGCTGGTGCACAGGGGACGCCGCACGCTCGCCTTCCTCCAAGCAAACCTGTCGATACCACTCCTACTGTATTTCTTTTATTGTCTCATGAGCATTTTTTGGTCAGATTATCCAGGTCCAGCGCTGAAAAAATGGATTAAGGCGGTCGGCGATGTGGTGATGATTCTCATTGTTTTCACAGATGGACAACCTGTCGCCGCTCTTCGTCGTTTGTACTCTCGCACAGCCTTCCTTTTGGTGCCCCTTTCTCTGCTCTTTATCAAATACTATCCCGACTTGGGCCGAGGGTACAATCAATGGACCGGGGCGCAGATGTACACCGGCGTGTCCTATGATAAAAATATTCTTGGAGTGACTACATATGTGCTGTCACTCGGAACGGTTTGGCGCATTTTGGAGCTCCTTCGGGCTGACGAAAAGTCCCCCCACCGTCGGAGGCAGCTACTGGCATACGGGACGCTGCTTATCATGGCAGTGTGGATATTCATAACCGCAGATTCTGCCACTTCGATCGTATGCTTCGTGTTAGGGACGGGGGTGATGTTGGCGACGAGTGTGAAGTTCATGAGACGCAAACCCGCCGCGGTGCACATGCTCGTTTTGTCGCTTGCTGTGAGCGTCAGCTTGGTCACTCTCCTCGGCGGCAGCGCAGTCGCGACTCGAGCGGTCGGTCGCAATCCGACTCTAACCGGCCGCACGGAAATCTGGGCGGATGTTATCCCATTGGCGCTTAACCCGGTGGTTGGAGCGGGATTCGAAAGCTTCTGGCTCAGCCCGCGCGTAAGGGAGAGGTTCGCGGTACTGATGCCGGGTCTGTCTCTCAACGAGGCCCATAACGGGTACATCGAGGTTTACCTCAATCTTGGCTGGGTGGGAGTGGTCTTGATTGGACTGCTACTAGCTAACGGCTATCGCCGCGCTGTTAAGGCTTTTCGTTGCGAACCGACACTTGGCGCCCTCCTCTTGGCATATGTTTTGACTGCCACAATCTATAGCATCACGGAGGCGGGGTTCCGAATGCTGGGTGCGAACTGGATCTTCTTGCTCCTCGCAGTCATTGGGGCGGGTAGCATCACCACCGGTGTCGCTACTTTAGCAGCACCACCTCCTGATCTCGTTCCGGGGTTGCGGGTCATCCACGCTCCTGCTCGGAGACCTACAAGGCAAGACTTGGCCGGAAATATCTTATGCCGCAAAACAACCTGATTTTACTGGGTTGAACATACGTGGCAATCCAGTGAGCGAAAACAAGACCAATTTGTGTAGGCGTCATCGAGAGCGACTTTAGCATGACGCTTACTACCTGGAACTGACCACGCAGTGGAAGCTGCTTAGGTTCTGGGCCCAAAAAGGAGCGACCGTGAAAGCTCTCAAACAACGGACTCAAACGATACTAAAACGTGCCGGACTCTATAACCGAATAAGGACATCCACGATCAATGATCTCTACCGGAGGGTGGCTGACAAGAGTTGGATCTTAGCCAGAGACCGGCACTTGGACTTCTACCGCCAGCTCCTGCCTGAATTGCGGCGGGGGGACCTGATTTTCGACATTGGCGCAAATGAAGGCTTGAAGACGGATTTGTTTTTGAGAATGGGAGCACGCGTGGTCGCGTTAGAACCGGATGAAACGAACCAGTTGATCTTGCAGGAGAGGTTCGTGAAGCTTCGCCTCTCCCGAAAACCTGTTGTTATTATCGGAAAAGCGGTGAGTGACGGGAATGCAGTGGAATCGATGTGGGTTGACGGCCCCGGATCGGCCGTGAATACCCTAAGTCAAAAATGGGCAACCACGCTAAAGGGAAATAAAGCGCGGCATACGTATGACCACTACGGCCTAGATTTCGTGCAGCGAAGAACCGTCGAAACGACGACACTCGAAGAGCTAGTCGCTACGCATGGGCGCCCGGTCTTCATCAAGATCGATGTGGAGGGTTATGAGCTGAACGTGATTCGGGGCCTTCGGCGCCCTGTTCCTTGCCTCTCCTTTGAAGTGAATCTCCCCGAATTCCGGCCAGAGGGCCTGCAGTGCGTCACGTTGCTGGGGAACCTCGCCGCTAACAGCAGGTTTAACTATGCGGTTGATTGCGAACAGGGGTTGGCGTTGAAGCAGTGGCTACCTTCGGGCGAATTTCTGCTGGTGCTCGAACAGTGCGCGGAAAACGCGATCGAGATTTTCTGGAAAGGCTTGGAGAGTCGGGATTAGTTTCTCGTTGATACAAAATCACTTTCTTGAGCGTCAAGTTCCTCGTAAGCCGATGACAAGTCCGCCGTACCCGGCGGACTTGTCACTATCTCAGTGAAATGATTGGTATATCCGCTACCGAAGGGGTTCACTGAACCGTCGCCGTCAGCTGCGTTGGAGGAGCAATCCCACCGGTTCCCGTTGTGCCGCTGGCTGTGAGTGGGTGCGGATAGGTATACGGTGAATAATAAGCCGTCCACGCACCGGATTGCCAGACGTACAATTCGCCGTTACCGCCATTTGCGTCCGCCGCCCAATATCCACAGCCTGGAGTGTTCGTGGCGCAACTTCCACTGCAACTCGAAGGCCGATTCGCTGCAGCGCCCCAGCCTGTGCCTCCGCTCGAGCCGTCGCAAGAGAATGGAGAAGTAGGGCTGGTCTGAGCGGTTTGCGTTACAGTCTGCGCGTACCAATCCCGATTGGCTATGATTTTCATTGTGTCGTTTGCACTGGAGGCAGCGGTTACGGTCTTCGGTCCAGACGACACGTCTCCCCACTGATAAATGGGAGCAAGAGGTTCGCTAACCACTCCAGCCGGCGTAGGCATGTTGCCGGAGATGTAGGCAATCCCGGAGCTTCCCCTGCCTGGCTGGTCAATGCAATATTGCGCCCGCAGCACCTGATAACTGTCGCCATTGTTGAAGCCGGTCCAGCCGGATTCTGCGATCGGCCCGCGAATAGTAATCATCGTGGAAGTGTTCGATGCGACTTCCGCCCAAAATCCCTGCGTAACGTCGTAAACCGAATAGGGATCGCCGTTCACCGCGAGGCTGCCGAAACTCTTGCTGCCGTCCGTCATCGTAAGAACGCCGCTGCCGCTGGTCGTCATCGTGCCGGAGAAATAAACGACGCCGTCATTCTGGTCGTAGCCACCAGATCCGCCGCACGCGCCCCAAGGGCTCACCGAAAAGACGTTTCTGTACACATCCATCGTGATCCAGCCGTTCGCCTGCGAGCTGGCGCTTTCGAAGACCACGGTATTGTTGAAGAACATTCCTGTGCCGCCGCGAACCTGATACACCTCCGCGGAAGCCGCGCCTGCGCTGATGGTGTACGTGTTGTCGTAGCACTCCAACTCGACACCGCTGCGGTATCTGCCGCCTGTTTCCGTTCCGTGATTTAGGCAAAGGCCAAACCCGCTTCCGGGGCCGGTGCTGGTCAATTGGTTATATCGCAAGACAACCCGGCATCCTTGCGGGCCGGGAGACTCGCAGTCATTCAACGCGAAACGCTGCGTATAATCCACGTTGTTCTCAACAAAAAGATTGTTTGCCGTTCCGAGGGACAATGGCTGCGTCCACGAATTGTCTCCATTTGCCCCAACGCCTAGATAAGAGGACATGTGCCCGTCAACAAGTTCCTCATCGCTACCGCTGGGAACCGTGTTGTGGTCAACCACACCGAACACGTTGTCCGGGTTTATCAGCGGTACGCAGGTGTAGGTACACCCGCTCCCCCCGGCGATTGAGCCGAACTCAGCCCATTGTGTGATCTTGCCGAAGGTGACGTTATCCACACGGGCTTGCGGGCAACCGCCCAATGTGCAAGTGCCGTTAATCTGAATCGGCATGGACAACGCTGTGCTGTTGCTCACGGGTTCAATATCCATGCACGACACGCGCATTGTTGAGCCGCCGTACAGGGGGTGAAAATTCATTAGCGACGTGGATGATCCGGCATTGTGAATGATTTCCGTGGCCGAGCAGGAACTGGCGGCTCCAAAAGTTTCCGAGCCAGACTGCGGCGAGCCTGAGCCTATGAGCGTGAATCCCACGTTCGCGGGCCCGGTGAGATTCGATGTCCATGTACAAGCCCCAGAAGGAATATTAATTGTGTCACCGTTTACCGCGCGATGGGTCGGCCCGTTGATGACGGCGTTCACGTCAGAGTAATTACAGGAAGCGGCCGTATAGGTGCCCTGGCAGCGCGCCGGCGGAGTGAGCGCCAAGCCAAAGCCGAACAGTATGAATGCGACGAGTTTTCTCATTATGCTAGGCCTGCCGTTCGAGAATAGGGCATTAGGAAGGAATCAGGTGGTGCGATTCTGAAATAGTCGTTTCGCATAAATTTGGCGCCGTTAGTGTCCGGCGACGTCCCCTTCGCAAGGATTGGTGAGATCCCAACCACCGCATTTCGATATTGCACCGTACCGCGGGTAGCAGCAACTGTACGCTAGGACAGTCTTGGGACAGGCGGCCGAGATTCTGTAGGCCGCAGGAGATAGGCGCTTCGGACCGCGCCAACGATTTACAGGTAAGTGCCGACGTTTCAGTGGAATGCGCGGATCACGAAACCAGCAGGCGTCATCCGTGATCAATATGATGAAGTCAATCTAATTTCCGACTTCGACGGACACAATGAAGAAATTTGCGACCGTTGGATTCAATCCTTGGCAAAATGGTGAGTAAATGAAGCAACCCTTGGTTTCAATTCTAATTCCCGCGTATAACTCCGAGGAGTGGATCGGCTATACGCTCCAGTCCGCGATTGCACAGTCTTGGCCGCGGAAGGAGATCATCGTCGTGGATGATGGCTCCCGGGACCGCACCGCGGACGAGGCGCGTCGATTTGCGTCCAAGCACGTTGCAGTTGTCACGGTTGAGAATCAAGGCGCGGCGGCGGCACGTAACCACGCCTTAAAGCTGAGCCAAGGCGATTACGTCCAGTGGTTGGACGCAGATGACCTCTTGGCGCCAGACAAAATCAATCGGCAACTTGCGGCGCTGCGGGAAGGCGACGGAGCGCGCACACTTCTTTCAGGGCCCTGGGGGTACTTCAATTACCGCACGCGCCGAGCACGGTTCATCGCAACATCGTTGTGGCACGATCTCTCTCCCGTCGAGTGGTTGCTCAGAAAGATGGGCGAAAACCTGCATATGCAAACGGCGACCTGGCTGACAAGCCGCGAACTGGCCGAAGCAGCCGGGCCATGGGATACGCGACTGCTCGGCGACGACGACGGTGAATACTATTGCCGTGTGCTTCTAGCGTCCAAGGCTACGCGTTTTGTGCCTGAAGCGAAGGTGTTCTACAGGCTTTCGCCCTCGAGTCGATTGAGCTTCATCGGCGGGTCGGACAAAAAAAGAGACGCTATGGTGGTTTCGATGAAACTACACATCCAATATCTTCGCTCACTCGAAGAAAGCGAACGCGTACGAAAGACCTGTTTGACCTATATCCAGAATTGGCTTGGATCTTTCTACCCGGACAGACACGACATTCTTGCGGAACTCCAGAGCCTGGCAGCAGAACTCGGAGGCCAACTGGAAACCCCACGCCTCTCGCGGAAATTCGCCTGGATGGAGCCGTTAGTTGGCTGGCGAACGGCGGCCAGGATTCAGTCGGCAATCCTAGAGAAGAAGGCGTCGCTAATTGGAAGCTGGGACAAGGCGATGTTTGAATGGGAGAATCGCAAGAATCCCTCTGGCCAGAGTGATTACGACGCAGCGACACGATGAAATCCCGTCGCAAGCCTCTTTCGATCTGAACACACCTTCTTGAAAGGATCAGTTCTGCTGTTTCTGAAGATCGCAAAATCTGTTAAGTTCAAATTTAGTGCAGGAATGTATTTTGCCAGTGCAAGAACAACCAAGCGACGTCCTCAGCACGGACCACCTCCAGGCGGACCTTAAGGGGCGGTCCGTACGTGGCGGTGCATGGACGATTACATCACAAGGCATGCAGTTCGTGATCGCTTCCACGTCCACCGTGGTTTTGGCGAGGATCCTGACTCCCGCGGATTTTGGGCTGGTGGCGATGGTCGTGGCGATTACGGGGTTGGGCCAGGCCTTTGCCGATCTGGGCTTATCGGAAGCAACCATCCAAAGCCCGAAGATCAGCCACGGTCAAGTCAGCACGCTTTTTTGGGTCAACGTGGGAATTGGAGCAATACTCACGATACTGACGATGTGCTTGGCCCCGGTATTAGCGTGGTTTTATAAACAGCCAAGCGTTGAGGAAATTACGCTTGTTATTTCGCTGACGTTTCTGATTTGCGGGCTGCGGGTGCAGCACGAGGCAATTCTAAGGCGCCAGATGCGCTTTTCAGCACTGGCGTTTCGAGACATAGTCTCCCTGTCCCTAGGTGTGTTGGTCGCCATCGTGATGGCGCTGAGAGGGGCGGGGTATTGGGCCTTGGTGGCGCAGCCGTTGACCACGAATTTCTCTCAGGTGGTTCTTACCTGGTTGATGGTTAAGTGGATGCCAAGTTTACCGCGTCGCGACACAAAGATTCGTTCCATGCTTACCTTTGGTGGCAGTGTTGCTGCCAGCTATTTGATAATTAATGTCAATCGCAGCGCGGACAATGCGCTCGTCGGCTGGTACTGCGGAGCCGGACCTTTGGGGCTCTATTCACGAGCCTACAACCTGTTGATGTTGCCCGTACGGCAGCTGAGCGCTCCGGCCGGAGCTGTAGTGGTTCCCGCCTTCAGCAGGATTCAAGATGATCCGGAGCGATTTGCCCGGTACTATCTTCGTGTAGTGAACCTCATCACTTGGATCGCGGCCCCGGTTTTCGGCTTCCTATTCGTCGCCGCGAAGCCGGTGGTTGCGCTGGTTCTTGGCCCACAATGGAAGGGAGCGGCGCCCGTTTTCCAAATTCTTGCTATCTCTGCGCTAGCGCAACTGTTGCTTGAATCGACGATTTGGCTGTTCATAAGCCAAGGTCATTCGAACAGACTTCTCAAGCTTTTGCTTATGGTCTGTCCTGTTATTGTCGTAAGTTTCGCAATCGGATTGCCGTTTGGAATCGAAGGAGTCGCGCTCTCGGGCTCACTGGTTCTGCTTTCGATTCTTCCGTGGATCCTGAATTTCTCGTTTCGGGGAACCGACCTAACGCTTCGACGCCTTGGTGAATCGCTGCTGTGTCCACTCTCTCTCAGCATGCTGGGCGTATTGGTTGCAGAAATCGCGCTCCGACTGATCCACCCTGTGTCAATTCTCCTCCAGCTGCTTGTCGTCGCCCTGAGTCTTGCAGCGACTTACCTGCTGTCTATTGTTTTGCCGCCCGTAAGAATGGAGATTTTCGCGTTTAAGAGGCTGCTTAGCGACTTGCGGCCTGTCAGTCCAAATGCGGGGCCCGCCACTGAAGGCATTGAGGTAGAGTCGGGCTGCTAATGTCCTCTTCAGTGAAAAGAGTGGATCTTCGCCAGGGCCTAACGGCCTCGTTTTAACGTGCTCGTCAGCTCGAAAGTAGGTATTTGGATTGACGATGACCGTAGCTGTAGAAAGACATTTGTCGAAAATGACGATACCAATCAATCCAGAATCGAATAGCGCTCAAGACCCGTTAATGGGCACCTCGAAGAACGCGGCCTAAAATGGAAGTGGCATTGTTGACAGGTGGTCGGGACAGGCCCTACGTGTACGGTTTGGTCATGGCGCTATTGTCAAAGGGTCTCCGTCTGGACGTCGTGGGTAGCGATGAGCTGGACGGCCCCGAGATGCGCGCTAACACTGACCTAAACTTTTTGAGTTTTCGCAATAACGCGCGCACGGACTCAATCCGCATACGAGGGGCGCTCAGAGCGTTGCTATACTACGCGCGACTTATTACCTACACGGCGGTTGCGAGTCCGAAAATCTTTCACATCTTGTGGAACGGCAAGTTCGAGTACTTTGATCGAACGGTTCTGATGTTTTGTTACAAATTGCTGGGTAAGAAGATCGTCCTCACACTGCACAACATTAACGCTGGTAAGAGAGATTCAAACGACTCACGGCTCAACCGTCTGACGTTGGGAATCCAATATCGGCTTGCGGATCACATCTTCGTTCACACCGCGCAAATGAAGAGCGAACTCCTCCAAGACTTTCGGATCCGAAGCGAAGCGGTCACCGTCATTCCCTTCGGCATTAACAATGCGGTGCCGTGCACTAATTTGACTGTGACTGAAGCGAGACAGCGGCTGGGTCTCAAGGACAGCGAAAGAACAATCCTGTTCTTCGGCAACATTGGGCCTTACAAAGGTCTGGATCACTTGGTCACCGCGTTTCAACGGATCGGCGCACGACATGACGAATATCGGCTAATGATAGCCGGCAAGCACCGAAACGGGGCAGAGAAGTACGTGAACGATATCTGCGAAGCGACAAACCACGATGTCGAGCGAGGGCGGATAATTCGACGGATCGAGCATATTCCAGATCAAGAGACAGAAGTGTATTTCAAGGCTGCCGACCTGCTCGTGCTGCCTTATACGTCGGTTTCACAGAGCGGTGTGCTATTCCTTGGATACAGCTTCGGACTGCCGGTAGTCGCGTCGGACGTCGGATCTCTGAGGGACGACATCGTCGAGGGCGAGACAGGCTTTCTGTGCAGACCGTCCGATCCGGGCGACTTAGCCAAAGCCATACAGACATATTTTGAGAGCGATCTCTACGAGAACCTCACCGGGCGGCGGCAAAAGATACGAGAATACGCTAGAGAGCGCCATTCCTGGGACGTGGTCGGTGAGATGACTCGCAATGTGTATGCGCAACTGCTGGAGCTTCGCTAAACCGCTACGAGCAGGCACTACCTTGAATTATTTAGGCCTTCATGACACCTGGCAGAGCAGGCGCAGTGCTGACTATGAAGGCGTTCCGAGTTAGTATTGTTTGCATTGCGCTGACGCGTCGGTGTCGCCACCTAGGATAAAGGAAAGGCTAAGCAAATGATAATTACACGCACCCCACTTCGTGTTTCGTTTTTCGGCGGCGGCACCGACTATCCCGTTTGGTATCGTGAACATGGCGGAGCAGTTTTGTCCACCGCGATTGACAAGTGCTGCTATATCACGTGCCGGCGCCTTCCGCCCTTTTTTGATTATCGCAGCCGGGTATCATATTCAAAAGTTGAGAACGTGATCAGTAACGACTCCATCGAGCATCCGGCGGTGAGGGGATGCTTGAAGTTTCTGGGCGTAAGCGAAGGTGTGGAGATCCACCACGTTGCTGATCTGCCCGCGCGCACCGGGTTAGGCACCAGTTCCGCGTTCACCGTGGGCCTGCTCTTGGGTTTGTATGCGCTCAATGAACGCATGCGCGACAAACATGCCCTCGCCCAAGACGCCATTCACGTCGAACAGGAAGTGCTCGGGGAAGCCGTCGGTGCGCAGGATCAAGTGATTGCGGCATACGGCGGATTCAATCGCATCAACTTCCATACGGACGGCACAATTGATGTGAAGCCGTTGCTGGCTCCCAGCAGCAGAATCGTCGATCTTCAGAATCACTTGGTACTTTTCTTCACGGGATTCGCCCGGTGGGCGTCAGAAATCGCAACGGAACAAGTGAAACAAACCCCAAAACGACAGACCGAACTCACCGCCATGTTTCAGATGGTTGACGAAGCGGAAAAGATTGTTGCTGATTCCCACGGCCCCATTGAGGATTTCGGCCGCTTGCTGCATGAAGGGTGGCAGCTCAAGAAGTCACTGACCAATAAGATTACAAATCCTACCATCGACGAGATTTACGAAGCCGGGCGGAGTGCTGGGGCCATCGGCGGCAAGCTCCTCGGGGCCGGAGGCGGGGGTTTTATGCTCTTCTTCGTTCCTCCTCATCGGCGAGAGGAAGTCATCCAGCGATTGCAAAAATTGTTGTGCGTGCCATTCGCGACTTCAGCGAGAGGCAGTCAGGTAATCGTGTACGAACCGGAAGCCGTCTATGAAAGTACACGAGAGGTGCCAGCTTAGATTATGTCCAGTTTACCTGATGCGGTCATCCTGTGCGGAGGCGCCGGAGTTCGCCTGAAGAGCATCACTGGCGATACCCCAAAGCCCATGGCAAAGATTGGCGGGCGCCCGTTTTTGGAACTGCTGCTTGTGCAATTGAAACGGCATGGATGTTCACGCGTCATCCTCAGCGTGGGGTATAAGCACGAAGTCATTCGCAGCTATTTCGGCGAGAAAGCATTGGGCTTGGAAATTGTGTATTCCGTGGAAACCGCTCCGCTTGGAACGGGTGGCGCGCTAGCTCAGGCAGTTGGGGAAGTCACTACTGATGGTGCCCTCGTTATGAATGGTGACAGCTACGCCGAGGTTGATTTAGGACGTCTCGCGCGGGCACATTCTAAAAGTGCCGCAGATGCCACCGTCGTCGTGATCGCAGAAACCCGGAGTGACGCCGGGTCGGTGATGCTGTCCGAGACTGGCAGAGTGACTGCCTTTGCGGAAAAGAGTCCCGAACTAAATACCCGGTACCAAAGCGCCGGCATCTACCTATTTAATAAGTCGCTTTGTTCGTCTATCCTGCGCACCGGAAAGATTTCACTGGAAGAGCAGCTTTTTCCGGAATGGCTTGCAAACGGAAAGCGCATCGAGGCTTTCGTATTTTCAGGTGGGTGTATAGATATCGGCACTCCCGAACGGTACTTAAAGGCACAGAATCTCTTAGCAAATCTTGAACGCGAGGCGACGATGCTGGGACACGAGGGTCAATTATGAATATTATGATTACAGGAGCAGCTGGATTCATCGGGGGCTTTCTCAAGACCCATTGCGTGAAGTCTGGATGTTCGGTGCTCGGAATCGGCATCTCGGAACCAGTGGAAAAATGGACTGATGCTTCATTCGAACTTTGCGATGTTCGGGACGAAAGGGCTCTGGCGAAACTTCTCGAGTCCTTCCAGCCTCAGCGCATATTTCACTTGGCGGCACAGAGCTACCCGACCGTTTCGCTAACCCACCCTCGAGAAACAATCGATGCGAACGTGGGCGGAACTGTCAATCTATATGAGTGCATCCGTGAGTCCGGCCTGAAGCCTGTCGTGATTGTGGCATGCTCAAGCGCGGAATATGGTTTAGTCGCGCGCGAAAATTTGCCCGTCAAAGAAACCCATCCGCTCAATCCACTTCACCCTTATGGCGTGAGCAAAGTCGCGCAAGATTTACTCGCCGCACAGTATTTTGTCAACTATGCCATTCCATCGGTCCGGATGCGTATTTTTAATACGACCGGACCCGGGAAAATAGGGGACGTTTGTTCCGATCTGACGAAGCGAGCTGTTGAGATAGAGCTCGGGATGCATCGCCCGACGATGATGGTCGGCAACCTCACGACTCGCCGAGCAATCATTGATGTACGCGACCAAGTACGAGCTTTGTGGCTGTCGGCGGAGCACTGCAAGTACGGCGATGTTTACAATATTGGAGCGAGCGACATATATTCCGTCCAAGAAATAGTTGACGCCATTCGGAAGCAGTCATCCGCGACTTTTAATGCGGAACCAGATCCCGCGCTGGTGCGAGCTGCCGACGAACCCGTCATCGCTGGAGATACCAGTAAATTTCGGGGTTGCTGCGATTGGACGCCGCAGATTCCGCTGTCGGACACCCTTCGTGACATGCTCGCATGGTGGAGGGACCAGCTTGGCGCTCTTCACCAAGGGCGTCCGCTTCAGCAAGCAATCCGAGGACTCGACTAGCTCCGAGCGAACTATACCCTCAACGCGACTGCCACGATGTAAACTAAGCTTCTGGCATACCGGGAAACCGGTCCGCGATTCGGGAGGAAGTTGCAAGGAGTCTGCTGGTAAGCTGGAATGACAATGAAAACGGTAGAGCACACCAAAATGCTGAACGATCTGGTGCTGGATCGCATTCAGCGCAGCATCGAAGTCAAGCAGGCGCTGCTCAAGGATGCTACCTTTCGCGAGTTGGTGACGCGAGCGGCGCTTGAGATCGTAAGGTCGCTCCGAGCCGGCGGCAAAGTCCTTTTCTGCGGTAATGGCGGCAGCGCAGCCGATGCGCAACATCTCGCCGCGGAGTTTACGGGACGCTACTTGAAAGAGCGACGCGCGCTTCCGGCGCTGGCGCTGCACGGAAACTCCTCGGCCGTGACGGCGATCGGAAACGATTACGGATTCGACTTGGTGTTCGCGCGTCAGATGGAGGCGCTTGGTAAAGAAGGAGATGTCGCATTCGGCATCTCGACCAGCGGTAACTCGCGCAACGTTGTGCGGGCGTTGGAGGTTGCAAAGTCGAAGGGGATTTTTACCGTGGCGCTCACTGGTGCGTCGGGTGGGTCAATGAAAAAAATAGCGGATTGCACGCTTTGCATTCCTTCCGAGGAAACTCCGCGAATTCAAGAGTGCCACATTCTGACGGGCCACATCATTTGCGAAATTGCAGAAGAGATGCTGTTTGCGGACCCTCAGTAGGAATTTCGCCGGGACGACTTCCCGGCATCGCCTCTGCATCGCGTTTCATTCAAGAGCTGAGTCGGAAGACAAATTTTCACGTGTTGAGAATCCTTTATGCTGATGCAAACAAGAACGTCAGAGGTCGGGCGATCTTCGTTGACCGCGACGGCGTGATCAATTGTAGGCGCCCAGGCGACTACGTGTTGGACTGGTCTCAATTTATTTTCATACCAGGAATCCGCGACGCCTTGAAGCAGCTCTCGTCGCTTGGGTTGCCAATGATCATCATTTCAAACCAGGCGGCGGTGGGGAAGGGGCTGCTTGATCCGACCGGCCTCGAAGAGATTACCAATAAGATGCATCAAGTCTTGGCCGAGGACGGCACGTTTCTCGCGGCCGCCTACTACTGTACGCACAGGCCCGACGAAAATTGCCCTTGCAGAAAGCCGAAACCAGCGCTGCTCCTAAGCGCTGCCGCAGATTTCAAGATTGAGTTGAGCCGCTCGATCTTCATAGGCGATTCCGAGACCGACGTGGAAGCGGCCCAGGCTGCTGGATGTGCATCCGTTTTGTTCGGCTCGGATATTGTTTCGCAGTCGACGGCTCCGAAGGGTTTCCTCTCGGCGGGCAGAGTCACGGAACTTTACGCTCTAGTCGCAAAGCGTTTGCAGGCCATAGAGCGCATTTAGTCCGGCCGTGGGTGTCCGATTTCTCCGAGAGGAGACCAGACTTGATTTCTGGACTGTCGCTGCCGGATCCGTTGGGGGATTGGGGCCCGCACTGGTTCCCACTCCCGCACCGGTCCTAATCGATGCGCATCGATACATCGTGTAAGGTGGAGCGTCCGTGAGCTTCCGTTCCGGGTGAAAAGCTCCCTCCGACCAAACCCTTTTTTGCTCTGGTTCCAGTTGCCCGAAACCGACGCTCCGTTTGATGATAGCTATTGGGCTAGGGCCGCTCGAAGATTAATAGAATCCCTGACAAAGGCCTAGGACTCCCGACGAGGAGGTACTGTCGTTTCGTTTGTACCAAGGCAAGGCAGTTCAATTGTGGAATCCGCTAGTTACGAAAATGGCGTCTGGCCACTCTTGAGCAGTTATTCTCTAAACGGAGGTTAGGCGTGTCCATTGTAGACCGCACGAAAAATTTTGTTCAGGGGTTCCTCGCGAGCTACGGCCCTTCGAGCATCAAGAAGCGGCTTTGGGACAAGGATTTCTCAGGGGACAAATGGGCTTTTATAGACAATACGGTGGGCGACTGCGTGTACCCACACCTGGAAAAGTACGCGCGGAACGGAAATGTATTGGATCTAGGGTGTGGGCCAGGCAACACCGCGAATGAATTGAACCCCAGCGTCTACGAGAGATATGTGGGTGTAGATATATCCGAGGTGGCCCTAGCGAAGGCAGCGAAGCGAACGCAAGAGAACGGCCGGACGGAGAAGAATAGCTTCGTGTGTTCCGACTTCCTCGGGTACCGACCAACGCAGGAATTTGACATAATACTGTTCCGGGAGTCCTTGTACCACGTTCCGTACGGCCAAGTCCTGAAGATACTTGAGAAATATTCGAAGCATCTCAAGCAGACTGGCGTGTTCATTGTCAGGCTTTATTTGGGGGATAATCAGGGCGGAAAGATCAAGTATCGCGTGAAACGAAAGACAGACTTGATCAAGCGCAAATTTGACGTCCTGGAGTCGCCCCAATATGACACGCCGGGATTGCCGACCGTGTTGGTTTTTCGGCCCCGCCCGGAAAGCTGAGCGGTTCGATTAGTGGATACCTTCAATTCTCGTTTCATTTGCGGATAGGTCATGATCCAAATTATGCGCCTCTAGGTCGTAGTCGTCAGCTAGAATGCACCCACCGGTTAATGGTTCTCCTCCCAGCGAGACCGACAAGGAGTTCAAGTCGTGGAGGACGCATGATCCTTCGGGTCGTTCGATGAATGGTCGGCTCGTAGCTGAAAGGAACGCACTGTGAAAATTAGCATCTTCGGAATGGGCTATGTCGGAACGGTATCTGCGGGGTGCCTCGCGCAAGACGGTCACGAGGTCATTGGTGTGGATCCCGTCCGCACGAAGGTTGACCTTATAAACGCCGGCCAGTCTCCCATCATCGAGGCCGATATCAGCGAAATTATCGCCACCGCTGTCAAATCGGGCAAGCTCCGGGCTACGGACAATCAGGACGAAGCGATCTTGCAGACGGAACTTTCTTTCGTCTGCGTCGGGACACCGAGCCAAGCCAACGGCAATCTCGATCTGACCTACATCCGCCGCGTTTGTGAATTGATAGGTAAAGCGCTCAAAAATAAATCGTCCCGTCACACGATCGTTATCCGCAGCACGATCTTGCCCGGCACAATGCATCAGATTGTTATTCCTACGCTCGAGGAATACTCCGGAAAAAAGGCAGGAGTTGACTTCGGCGTCTGCAATAATCCTGAGTTTCTGCGCGAAGGCTCGGCGGTAAAGGACTTCAACGCACCGCCCAAGACGGTGATTGGAGAGGTGGATCGCGCCAGCGGTGATACCCTAGCCGCGCTGTATGCAAAGCTCGATGCGCCCTTCATTCGAACCGATTTGGAAACTGCCGAGATGGTAAAGTACGTCGATAACAGCTGGCACGCGCTCAAAATCGGATTCGCGAATGAGATTGGAAATCTTTGCAAGGCATTTTCCATTGACGCGCACGAGGTCATGAAGATTTTTTGTCAGGACAAGAAGCTCAACATCTCGCCCGCATATCTCACTCCTGGTTTTGCTTTTGGCGGTTCCTGCCTGCCCAAGGATCTGCGCGCTTTGGCGTACAAGGCCAAAACACACGATCTGGCATTGCCGATCATGAATGCAATTTTGCCGAGCAATGAAATGCAGGTCGCCAAAGGTCTGCAGCTCATAACCGAGAAGAAGCAAAGGCGGATCGGAGTGTTGGGCTTTAGTTTCAAGGCGGGGACTGACGATCTGCGGGAGAGCCCCATGATCGAAGTCATCGAACGGCTAATCGGCAAAGGTTATGACCTGCGCATTTTTGACAAGAATGTGAATATGGCCAGCCTGGTCGGCGCGAATCGCGACTTCATCCTCAACCGCATCCCGCACATATCCCGGCTGATGGTCAGCAGTATTGATGCGATTTTGGATCACGCCGAAACGGTCGTCATCGGGAACAAGGATCCGGAGTTTGAGACCGTTCTCGGGCGATTGCACGAAGGTCAACATCTAGTCGATTTCGTTCGAATTACAAATCGTAGGAGTGATAATGGCAAGTATGACGGTATCTGCTGGTAAGAAACCTGGCGTGGGGGGCGTAAACAGTGTCTCGAAAGACAAGATTATGGAGTCGATTCACCAGCTCTCCGCGTGGCTTGAAAAGAATGACTATCGCGGCTACGATACGTTTGACGGTCTAAGTTCGAAATATCTTCGTCCCCTAACCTTTGAAACGAAGTTTTTGCGCACCGTGCTGCAACAGGGGGTCCGCCGCTTCCCCCTCAACGTTCGCCCATTGCTAGGCATTCCCAAGAGCCGCTCGACCAAGGGAATGGGCTATCTCGCCAAAGGCTTCATGCGTCTCCAGCAGGCGACGGGCGATAAGGCCTGGGGGGTGAAAGCCGAATCTGCGTTGCAGTGGCTGATTGAGAACGAATCCACAGGCTATTCGGGAGCTTGCTGGGGCAACCATTTCGACTATCAATCGCGGGGGTTTTATCTGCCGAAAGGCGTCCCAACCATCGTGTGGACTTCGCTCATCGGCCACGCTTTCCTGGACGCCTACGATCATTTCAAGCGGGAGAACTACCTGCAAGTGGCCGTTAGCGCCTGTGAACATGTTTCGCGTGATCTTGAAACTTACCCGGAAGGAGACTCGCTCTGCATTAGCTACATTCCCACGGGAAAAAATGAGATTCACAATGCCAATACATTGGGTGCCAGCCTGCTCGCTCGCACGTCCTCGTATTCGCAAAACGAGTCCTATCTATCCCTGGCACGCAAAGCGATTCAATACACAGCCAATCATCAGCGAGCGAATGGGTCCTGGTATTATGGCGAGGCGCCTAACGTTCAGTGGGTGGACAATTTTCACACCGCCTATGTGCTGGACTGTTTCAAGTACTACATCACAGCGACCGGCGATAATCGGTTTCAAGAAAAGCTGGACAAGGGATACCAGTATTGGAAGAGCACTTTTTTTCTGCCGGACGGGACTCCCCGCTATTATGACCGCAAGACATTGCCGATCGACATTCAGTGCTCGTCTCAGGCAATCGACACACTTGTTTTCTTCCATGACCGGGATCCCGAAAGTCTGTCTCTGGCGTTAAATGTCGCGAAATGGACGATCGATAACATGCAGGACCGCACCGGTTATTTCTATTATCGTCGCTATTCGCCGCGGCTCGTTAATAAGACCCCGACGCTGCACTGGGGACAAGCTACAATGTTTTGCGCGCTTGCTGGCCTGTACAAACTGCTCTAAGGCAGAGACACTCACATCGTGAAGAAGAAAATCCTCATCATCGTAGAGAACATTCCTGTTCCGTTCGATACCCGTGTGTGGATGGAAGCTACATCCTTGCAGACGAACGGTTACGAAGTGTCGGTGTTATCTCCACGAGGCAAGGGCGCCGAGCAGCGACACGAGGTTCTTGAGGGAATCCATATCTTTCGGCATCCGATGCCCAGAGAAGGAAATAGTGCCCTAGGGTACGTGTATGAATACAGCTCCGCGCTGTTTTGGGAGTTTCTGTACACGTTGTGGATCTATCTGCGTCGCGGATTCGAGGTCATCCAGGGCTGCAATCCGCCTGACGACATTTTTCTGGTTGCTCTGCCGTTCAAACTCCTTGGGGTTAAGTACATTTTCGACCATCACGATGCCAGCCCCGAGCTGTACCTATCGAAGTACGAAAAAAAAGGAGTGTTTTACAAAATACAGGTGTGGCTTGAAAAGATGACGTATCGGTTCAGTGACGTCGTCATGGCGACGAATAGCAGCTATCGAGATCTCGCCGTCACCAGGGGCGGCAAAGCTCCCGAGGATGTGTTTATTGTCCGCAATGGGCCTAACCTTGAGACTTTCAAAACCGTTCCCCCGGTCCCCGCGCTGAAGTACGGCAAACCCTATCTGGTCGGTTACGTAGGGAACATGAGTGACCAGGAGGGCTTGGATATCCTTCTGGATGTTGCGCAGCACATTAAGAGTTCGGGACGGCGCGACATCCATTTCACATGTGTCGGAGGAGGTCCTGGACTTGCGGCCCTCCGGAAGATGGTCAAGGACAAGAATCTCGGGGATATCGTCAATTTCACCGGCAGGGTTCCCTTCGAAGAACTGCTCGACGTTTTATCAACCGCTGATGTCTGCGTAAATCCCGACAAGCCTTGCGAGATGAACAATATTTCCACCATGATCAAGATCATGGAATACATGGCTCTCGCAAAACCTATCGTGCAATTCGATTTGAAGGAGGGCAGATTCAGCGCCGGGGACGCTTCGCTTTATAGTGACACCGGAAATCGGGTTGCTGATTTCGCGAACAATATACTCTGGTTGATCGACAGGCCCGATGAACGGAAGCGGATGGGCGAATTCGGCCGAAGAAGGGTTGAGCAAGCACTCGCTTGGAAGTATTCGGTCCAGGGTCTGCTGGCCGCCTATGAGCGGGCTTTCAGCAAAAGGGCGCGTTGATCGTCCGGCGATCTGTGCACGGACTCACGGCACGCGGTCTCTGCGCGGTAACCGAGGACTCATTTGGAGATGTACAGCACGCCGGCGTTGCACGCTATATGACAAATCGCTGTGGCCTCAATTTGGCAGTCATCTTGGCGGATCGCGACAAGCGTTTTCCCGTGGATGCGCCCGCGCGCGACAGCTTATCGGATCCCGGGATTGCCGTGGGTTTAGCGCACCTAACCCATTTGTTATCAGTACGTAGTAGAGGTTCTGGCTCGAGGATCTTTGCTACGAGTTCAGGGCACTGGCAGAAGGATTGCACATAAGGTGGATGTGTTCCTGCGTCAAAACGCGATAACCTCTCCGGAGACCGGGGCAAACTCTGCTGACAAATCGTTTTCCGTCCCGTCTGTGCGAGACTTCCGCTCGGACGGTCTCCCAGGTGCCAGTTCGGAAAGCATGCGTGCGTTGCAATCCCGGATAAAAGGCGCGGAAATCAGCATTGTCAATCCACTGTCGGATAGACGCTGGGACGAACTCGTAGCCCGACACCCCAAAGCATCAGCATTTCATCAACGGAGCTGGCTGGAAGCGCTGGCTCGTACGTACGGATATGAGCCGGTGGTCTTCACGACGTCATCTCCGACTGCCGGGCTCGAGAATGGGCTGGTATTCTGTCGCATCAAGAGCTGGCTTACGGGAAGCCGCCTGGTATCGCTGCCGTTTTCAGATCACTGCGAGCCGATCTGCGACTCAGCGGAAGAAATGATTGCCCTGATTTGCGGCTCGCAAGCTTCCTTCGACTTCAAGCACGGTGAATACCTGGAGGTTCGTCCGACCAGCGAAGATTTTGGCCGGTCGGGAGAAGCGATGGGTTTTCGTCCGGTGGCGAGATATTTTCTGCACCTCATCGACCTGCGCCCGGATGTCGATGATTTATTTCGAGGGCTCGATAAGGATTCTGTGCAGCGCCGAATTAAGCGGGCCGAGAGAGCCGGGCTGGTCGAAAGCTGCGGGTCCTCGGATGAACTTCTGCGACAGTTCTACGGTTTGTTAGTTATCACGCGCATCCGACATCACCTTCCTCCGCCCCCCTATACTTGGTTTCAGAACCTGCTTCATTGCCAAGGTAAGGCGCTCGAAATCCGCATCGCATATCTCGATGAAATCCCGATCGCTGCGATTCTTACTTTGCGGTTCAGGAACACCTGCTACTTCAAGTACGGATGTTCTGACGCGCGATTCAACAAGTTTGCAGCAACGCCGTGGCTGTTGTGGAATGCCATCGTCGCGGCGAAATCGAACGGCGCAGTCGAATTTGACATGGGACGGACGCAGGCGGACAACGCGGGACTTCTGACGTTCAAGGACCACTGGGTCTCGCGCCACAAACAATTGACCTATTGGAAATTTCCCGGCACCCCACCTCTGGGCATGGCCGATGGCCGGACGCTGAAGCTGGCGAAACGCGTCTTCTCGCATATGCCCCAGAGCCTGCTGGTGGCAACGGGAAAGCTCGTTTACCGCCACATCGGGTAGAGACCCGCGCGGCAATTATCGTTAGAGCGCAGCAGGAGACTGGAAGGGACCTGTCGCAAGGGTATGTTTCTTGTGGCAAAGCGATGAGGGTGCACCGAACCTTGAATCACATTCTCTCTGATTACTATCGTGTCCACGAAGATGAGCTGGGACGGGTCTGCGCGGAGCCGCCATCGGGACAGGTGGGATTCTTTCGTTTCGGGCCAACCACGACTTGCTATGGACAATGTGAGTCAGGCGTCTCGATCGGTATCGAAAATGCCGCGCTCCACGATGCCCTAAAGAGCGCATCCCTGAATGATTCCGAGGTTCATCTGCCGTTCGATCCTGGCCAGATCGTCGAAAACCTTCGGCGCGAGCGTTACGTAAACCACGCGGGGGCGAAGCAAGGCCGGATTGTCGATCATCCCCTGGTTCGCAAGGCCTACTACGCAGTTCGCGACCTGCTGCCCGTGTCCATTCGCAAGCACCTTCAGAAAGTCTACCTTGGCGGATGGCGAAAACTGCGATTCCCGGACTGGCCGGTGGACTTCACGGTGGACACCATCCACGAGGAGGTTCTTCGCCTTGCGATGAAGGCTGGCGGGGTGCGACGCGTGCCGTTCATCTGGTTCTGGCCGCAGGGCGCGCCCTGTTGCTTGATCATGACGCATGATGTGGAAACCGCAGCAGGGCGCGACTTCACACCCGACTTGATCAATCTGGATCATTCCTATGGAATTAAGGCCTCTTTCCAGGTGATCCCGGAAAAACGATACGAAGTTCCTGATGAATACGTACGGCACATGCGCAGCCGCGGATTTGAGTTCAATGTGCACGACCTGAATCACGACGGCCAACTGTACCAAGAGCACGGTTTGTTCCTGCGGCGCGCCCAGAAGATTAATGAGTACATCAAGAAATCAGGTGCGAAGGGATTTCGTGCGGGAGTCATGTATCGCAATCTCGACTGGTACGATGCCTACGAGTTTTCCTACGACATGTCCATGCCGAACGTAGCCCATCTGGAACCGCAGCGTGGCGGCTGCTGTACGGTTTTCCCCTACTTTGTCGGCAAGATACTGGAGATTCCTTTGACCACTTGCCAGGACTATTCTCTGTTCCAGATACTGAATGACTATTCGATTGATCTCTGGAAGCAGCAGATCGCCTTAATTCGGAAGAGAAACGGGCTTATCAGTTTCATTGCGCATCCCGACTATCTGATGAACCCTCAGGCGCGCAGTGTCTACGAGTCGCTGCTCGCCTATCTGCGACAACTCGTTGAAACCGACAAGATCTGGATGGCATTGCCCGGAGAAGTCGATCAATGGTGGAGGGCTCGAAGCCAGATGAAACTGGTTCCGGCGGGCGATGGTTGGAAGATTGAGGGGCCGGACTTTGCTCGCGCGCGCATCGCTTACGCGACCCTGGATGGAGATGGGATCAAATATACGGTAGAAAATGGCTTGTGACCGTCGCGACATCCGATCACAATCGACCCATGCCCGCTTACGGGCGAAACGCTCAAAGTCCCGGCCTGATCGATCCGCGTGAAACTCGTGCAACCCTGAGAGACCTGTTGTGAGCACTGAGACACTGCAAGCGACCTTCGATCGGCATGCGCGGGCGCACACTGCGTTCGTCGGCTTGCTGATCCTGTCCGTCATTATTTTCTGGAGAACGTTTCATGCCTTGGTGCTCTTTTCCTTAGACCATGAATCTTCCTCACATATTCTGCTGATTCCCCTGGTGAGCGTCTATCTCCTGTGGACCGAGCGATCGCGCGTCTTCCAGGTGGTTCGACCTTCCCGCGTTCCAGGCGCGACGCTCGTTCTGGCAGCAATCGCTCTGTATTTATTCACGGCCACCCGCTGGTCTGTTCAGGATCCGGACGAGTTTCTGCCCGGCGCAACGCTCTCGATTGTTTTGCTGTGGCTCGGCGGCTTCTTGTTGTGCTACGGCGTCGCAGCGTGGCGCAGGGCCTCTTTTTCGCTGTTATTCCTGTTGCTCATGGTGCCGCTGCCGTCAGCATTTCTAGAACGCAGTATTTACTTGCTGCAGCAAGGGTCGACCGAGATCGCCTATTTGCTTTTCAAGGCCCTCGGTGTTCCGGTGCTGCGCCAGGGATTCCTCCTGACCGTGCCCGGGGTAACGATTGAAGTAGCTCGAGAGTGTAGCGGCATCCGTTCGAGCGTCGCTCTGTTCATTACCTGCCTGCTCGCAGCCCATCTGTTTCTGCGAACAGAGTGGAGGATGCTGGTCTTCGTGCTGCTCGCCTTTCCCGTGGCAATCATCAAGAATGGCATCCGCATAGCGACGCTGACCTTGCTCAGCGTATACGTGGACCCAGGCTTTTTGACTGGCAGACTCCACCATGAGGGAGGATTCGTCTTCTTTTTATTGGCACTCGCGATTCTTTTTCCCGTGTTAATGTTGCTGCAACGATCAGAACGTAACACCAAACCTTCCGTCGCGGTTCCCCAAAACACGGAAAGTAGGTTCGCGGGCGGATTATGAAGTGTCGACAGAGGAAAACAATTCCTGCAACGCGATTCGTGCGCGGCTGGCTCAGTTAAAGAGGTGGCGATGAACCTTTGCGATGTATTGATCCTGGGGGCGGGTCCCTACGGACTGGCGGCCGCGGCCCACCTGCGCGCCATTCCAGGTCTTGACGTTCGAGTGTTCGGCGAACCGATGGAATTCTGGAAGTCGCACATGCCGGAAGGTATGCTCCTGCGCTCACCGTGGGCGGCATCGCATATCTCAGATCCAGGAACAGCGCTCACGATGGACGCGTTTGGCGGTACGCTCGGCGTTCGAATACCGACGCCGATTCCGCTCGATCGATTCGTTGAGTACGGCCTTTGGTTTCATCGCCAGGCCGTCCCGGAGATCGATCGCCGCCGGATCACCCGTATCGATAGAGTTTCCCAAGGCTTCCGCGTAACTCTGGCTGACGGCGAGCAATTGCAGTCACGCCGAGTTGTGATTGCCGCGGGGATTGGGTCGTTTGCCCGCCGGCCACAGCCGTTCGAAGGTCTGCCAGCGGAACTTGCCACACACGTCTCAGATCAAAGAGACGTACGCCGTTTCGTCGGGAAACGAGTTGCAATTGTCGGCGCCGGCCAGAGCGCGCTCGAGTCGGCCGCACTGATCCACGAAGCTGGCGGAGAGGTCGAGGTGATCGTCAGAGCCTCGAATGTGCACTGGCTCGGTTGGCGAGCAAGGTTGCAAAAACTTGGCCCTATCGCCAAGCTCCTGTATTCCCCCTTCGACATCGGCCCGGCTGGTGTCAGCCGCATTGTCGCGGTTCCGGACGCGGTGAAGTATTTCCCGAGAAGTGTACAAGACGGTTTTCGCAAGCGAGCCCTGCGCCCAGCGGGTGCCCGTTGGCTTGTGGACCGGTTCAAGACGATTCCCATTTCCACGGGCCGCTTTGTCGAGTCCGCAGTGCCGTCAGGCGGTGGGTTGCGTCTGCGCTTGAATGACGGGAGCTTTCGAGAGGTGGACCACGCTCTACTCGGCACCGGCTATCGAGTGGATGTTACGCGTTATCCGTTCCTGCCGTCCGAGTTGAGCGCAGGACTCGCGCAGGTCAACGGGTTCCCGAAACTTACGGAGGGTTTCGAATCCTCGATCCCAAACCTTCATTTTCTGGGCGCACCCTCTTCCTGGAATTTTGGTCCGTTAATGTTTTTTGTGTGCGGTACGGACTATGCTGCGCGGAGGCTGGCCCGCCACATCGCCGCTCATGCGTCGTGCAACGGGTCTGAGCGAACCGCTGTGGCCCCACTGTGAAAGGCGTCATGTTGAATAACAGAGAACGGCCGGGACGACCATGCAGTGATCGCGTCGGTGCCGTCATCGTCGGCGGTGACTTCCACGGGCTAGGCATCATTCGGAGTCTCGGACGCCACGGCGTTCCTCTGTGCGTTGTCGACGACGAGTTCTCCATCGGACGGTTTTCAAAATACACGACCTTTACAGTGCGGGCGCCGAACCTTCGCAGCGAAAAGGAGACAGTCGATTTCCTGATTGAGATGGGGCACAGGATGAAACTAAAGGGCTGGGTCCTATTCCCTACTCGCGACGAACATGTGGCTGCATTCTCTCGCCACAAACAGGTGCTCTCGCAAGTATTCCGCGTTCCCACGCCTGACTGGGAAGTAACGAAGTGGGCTTGGAACAAATGGAATACCTACTGCTTGGCACAGCAGCTGGGCATTCCCATTCCTCGCACTTGGTGCCCGCGCACCGTCCAGGAGATCGACCAGATCGACGCGGAATTTCCTCTGGCCATCAAACCGTCCGTGAAGGAGGACTTCTTTTATGCCACGAAGGCCAAAGCGTGGCGGGCGGAAAATAGAGATGAGCTCAAGCGAATGTTCGAAACGGCCTCGAGCCATGTCGGATCAAACGAAGTTCTGGTTCAGGAGATTATTCCCGGAGACGGCACCCGCCAGTTCTCGTCTTGTATGTTCATGAAGAATGGCATCGTCCTGGGAAGTATGGAGGCCCAGCGCTGGCGCCAACATCCTCCCGAGTTTGGCCGGGCGGCTACGTTCGTCGAGAGCATTGACCTTCCGGTCGTGGAGGAGCTGACGCTGAAGTTTCTGCGCGCGATCAACTATTATGGCCTGGCGGAAGTTGAATATAAGCTTGATCCCAGGGACGGGAAATACAAGTTGCTGGACGTGAATGCCAGGACCTGGGGATTCCATGCTCTGGGATCGCCGGCAGGAGTCGACTTTTCCTACCTCTTGTATGCGGACCAAATCGGAGATCCGGTCGTAACCTGCCGCGGTCGTTCAGGAGTCGGGTGGATACGCATGGTCACGGACCTTCCCACCAGCTTTGGAGACATTTGGTCCGGGCGCCTCACGCCCAAGGCATATTTGGGCTCTTTGATGGATTTTAAGATCGAATCGGTCTTTAGCGCGGAAGATATCATTCCCACTCTAGCCGAGCTCGCGCTGCTTCCATATCTCGCGATCAAACGAGGCTACTGATTGATGGAATGGATCGAACGATCCCCTCGCTTGTCGGATGACTTGGCTCGAAACAAAGATATCAACAGCGTTTGAGGTTTGCCCTGAATCGAACGTCACTGCCCTGAATACTTCGCACTTACTTCCGCCCTGTTCTATTTCCGATCGGCCGCAACACCCCTGTAGGACGATCGGCCTCATTCTTCGACTTGCGCCTCCCCGTTTGATTGCTAAGCCCTCGCCCGAGACCGCGGGCCGCCCGCTTTCATGCCGAAGAACACGATTGTGAGCGATATGGCGATTTAACACCATTTGACCACTCGAAACTCCGCTACCTGCCTAGCCTTCATTGACTTGCCCCGACGTTGCCGCTAACGTTCCAGTCCAGCGATCAGTCGTACCATTTATCGTTGCCGTGTCGTCGAAAACACTAGGTGGCCGGAGAATTCACAAGGAGGCACGAGCCAAGTGGATCGAAGAACATTCTTAAAGAGATCTGGTCTGACTGCGTTGCTGCCGCTTTGGCCGCGTTCGCTGTTTGCCAGCAAGACGTTTCGCCGGAGGCGTCCGGCAGATGCAGACTGGCCTTCCAAAGCGGCGTGGAATCGGCTCAATGACGCTGTTGACGGAAACCTGATTCCTGTGGAATTTCCGATCGAGGCGTGCATCAAGGATGTCGATGGTGCTGGCTGCAAGAGCTTGATCGCGAACATCAAGAATCCATACTACATCGGCGAGCAGCCTGGCCTCACCCAAACCCTCGGATGGGTCGACGCGTGGTTCACGAAACCGAGCGTGTTCGCGGTCGCAGCGAGGGATGCGAACCACGTTGCGGCAGCGATCAACTTCGCCCGTGAGAATGATCTGCGTCTGGTGGTGAAAGGCGGCGGGCACAGCTATCAAGGTACGTCGAACGCACCCGATTCTCTGCTGATTTGGACGAGGCACATGCACAACGTCACGATGCACGACGCGTTTGTTTCACAGGGCTGCGAAGGGAAACAAGCTGCCCAGCGCGCCGTGACTTGTGGCTCCGGCGCAATCTGGATGCAGGCGTACGACGCCGTAACCACGAAGGCTGGCGCATACGTGCAAGGCGGCGGATGTACGACGGTGGGCGTCGCAGGCTTGGTGCAAAGCGGTGGTTTTGGAAGCTTTTCCAAGCGCTATGGGACCTGCGCCGCGGGCTTACTCGAAGCTGAAGTGGTGACCGCCGACGGAAACATTCGGATCGCGAACGCGTGCACAAATCCGGACTTGTTCTGGGCGCTCAAAGGAGGCG
>Ga0210394_10001779_pt1 | contig 32437 bp, 27 predicted proteins | sample IncBWC12MmetaG_FD_160121 | JGI IMG/M metagenome (GOLD analysis project Ga0210394, IMG submission 160121) | Forest soil microbial communities from Barre Woods Harvard Forest LTER site, Petersham, Massachusetts, United States - Inc-BW-C-12-M | ecosystem: Environmental > Terrestrial > Soil >... | reverse complement strand
TGCGACCGGCTTCCGCATTGCGCTTGATGAGCGCCTCCAGACCCGGTTCGTGAATCGGCACCTCGCCGCGCTTCAGCTGCTCGATCTTGGCGGCATCCACGTCCACGCACATCACGTGGTTGCCGGCATCGGCGAGGCAGGCGCCGGTGACGAGACCCACGTAGCCGGAGCCGAAAATGGTGACGCGCATGAGGGCCCGAAGCCTAAAGGAAGGCCGTGCCCGGCTCAAGCGCAGCCGCCGCAAAAGCCTCCGCCGGGCACCTCAAGGCTCGCTTACATCGTGGCGCAGTGCGCTGCACGTGCGCGCGAGGGCGAGTGTCACATCGACCGGAGGATGCCACGAGAAAAAGCCGCGAAATCTGCAGCTGTTCACCTGCAACGAGCCTACCAGGCGGCCCACCGAGTATGAATCAATCCCGCTGTCTATCCTCAGAAAGCGGGATGCCAAATCTCCGAGGCGTCCAATGAGCTTCAGCAGCGCAATGGGCACACCGACCAGCCGGACCGTCCTGCCGGTTGCAGCTGCAAGCGCGGATACCAGTTCCGGGGTGGTGAAATCGCTCCCGTCACTGACCAGGTAAGTTGAGCGTATTGCGGCAGGATATCGCACGACCGTGAGAATGGCGTCGACGAGATTGTCCACGAACACCAAGCTGCGCCGATTCCTGATAGCACCGAACGGTAACGGAACTCCTGTCCCAATGAGCTGCAGCAGTCGGGCCATATTGCCCGGGTTGCCTGGTCCATAGACCAGCGGCAGGCGCAGGATGCACCAGTCCACCACGCTTCCTTCCAGCTCTAACTGCAGCGCGCGCTCGGCTTCGAGCTTGCTGCGGCCATAGTCCTCTTGCGGCATGCACGGGCTATTCTCATCTACGCACTCTTCGCTTCGCGCGCATATCGCTCCGACCGAGCTGACGAAGATCAGTCTCCGGACCCCTGCCGCCCTGCTTGCCTGCGCCAGAATGCGTGTGAGCTCTACGTTGACGCGCCAGAACTCAGGCCAACGACCCGTTCCGGCAGTTCCGGTCTGGTGAGTGAGCGCAGCGAGATGAATCACGACTTCGCATCCCGAGGCAAGGTCGCGCCAGCCGGCAGCGGAGTCGATCTGCGACAATCGCCGCCATTCGACCCGAGCGATCGTCGGCTCGGGATCGCGCCGCCAGGTACCGCGGACGTCGATACCTTCGGCCATCAGTCTGCGCACCAACGCCGTACCGATGAAGCCCGACGCACCCGTTACCAGCACCCTCACCCGGATACCTCCGATGCAGCGCCGGCCTTCATGGACAGGCGACTGCGTGGCAGACCCGCGTCCTTTACCGCTTATCGCGAGAGCGTGCCGCGGACAAGCTCAACGTATTGCCTGATTCCCAGCTCGCGGGCCAGATGCCTGGCGTAGAAAGTCCGCCCGCTTTCGGCCCACCGCCGCAGCCGCGAGTCGTCTGCCGAGGCGCTGATGAGCGCCTCGGCGACCGCTTGTGAGTCTCCGGGGCTGCAGCAGGAACCACAAGCGGCCTCGCGAACGATTTCTGCAGCGTCGCTGTCGGGGCCGATATACAGGACGGGAATTCCGCGCGCCATATACCCCAGGAGCTTGCTCGGGACGACGATGCCCTCGAAGCCGGCGCGCAGCGTGACAACCGCCAGATCGGCTATGCCTAGACTGAAGGGCAGGACATTTGCCGGGACGAAATTCCTGAAGATGACCCGATCGCTCAGTCCCAGACGGGAAACAAGGGCACGCACCTCCGGCAATCTCACGCCGCCGCCGATGAATACGACCACCGGGTTTGCGCCTGCCTTGGCTGCCCGCTGAACACCGCCAAGGAAGGTCTCGAATTCGTGACCAACCCCCATGTTGCCAGAGTAGAGCACCACAAACCGATCCCCGAGCCCCCACTCCGCGCGCAGCGGATTCTCGCGTGCGTCGACGAGACGGATATCGCCTGTCGCCCAGTTGGATATGGTATGGACCCGATGCGGGCTGACACCCTTATCCAGGATGCGCCGTCGCATGAACGTGCCCAGAGCCACGACACCGCCGGCGCGCCGGTACGACCACGAGAACAGACGATGCAGACAACGTCCCAGCAACGAGTCTGGCGCAGCAAGCCCCGATGCGAACAGAGCTTCCGGGTACAGGTCCTGCGCGACGATAACGAATGGCTTGCGACGCAGCGCCGACACTATCGCCACGGTCGGTACGATGAGCAGCGGATTCGTCTGCGTAACATACAGGTCCACGCCGCGCTGAAAGAGCAGCCGGGGTAGAGCGTAAGCACAGAACCAGACGATCCGGATGAACTTGAAACGATGGATGGGCCCCGGAAGAATTCGCGGAACTCGGAAGATTCTGATTCCGAAGGACCTTGGGTCTTCAGGCACTTCATCGGGCGCCAGCGGTGCATATTGGTCTTTGCTGCACAGCACGTCGACGTCAAAGCCCGCCTTGCGCAAGCCAATCGCAATATCGCGCGGGATCTCCGCGCCGCCCCACCCATCGGGATAGAAATACTGTTCGACCAGTAACAGCTTGGGCATCTCACTGCCGCAAAGCGGAGACAAGCACGAACACATAGTTTGCGTGCTCGCGATGCACCAGCCTGTACCCCGCGTGGCGCAGCTTTCGAATAACCCGCACCAGCTCGACCCAGAACAGTGGCGTGAGCGGCTGATTGACCTGGTCGAATTCGACCAGCACCTGTTCGGGGAGGATGCCTGCAGCGAGCATCGAGCGCAGCACCTGGTACTCGGCACCTTCGATATCGAGCTTCAGCAGCGATAGTCGCGTCACACCCAACTCGCTGAGGATCGACCCCACCGTGCTCGAACGCACCCGAATCCTCTCCGACGTGCGTTGCAGGTTCAACGCCGAATAGCTTACATGGGCTGGGTCTCGAGGCGCGAACAGCTCGAGGACGCCGTCATTCGACCAGACCGCGCGTGCCACGAAGCTAAAGTCGGCCGCGCGAAACCCTGTCATGTCGTAGATCAACGGGCCCGCTTCGATCGGCATGCGTCGGCCGTCACGGCTGGCGGCGAGAAATGATTCGACGTGAGAAATCGCTCGCGGCGTAGGATCGACGCAGATTATCCGCATGCCCCACTTTGCATTCAAAGCAAGATCGAAGGAGATATCCTCCCCGGCCCCGCAGCACAGGGCGGTTCGACCAGGCCCGAGAAGCGCGCGACAGCAGTACCAGCCGCCGTATTCTGTGCCGATGCGGACCAGCTGCAGGGTGGACTCGCGTCGCACGAACGCGATATCGGTGAGGGCGGCCACGGCGCGGCCGAAAGCCAGCTTGACCCTCGGTACCAGATAGTCGGCGGCTCTTCGCATTACTCCCCGGGACGCCCCAATGGGGCTGTCGCCGCGCGCCTTCATCGTAGTTCGCAGCGCGGCGCTGCCGTACCCGATCTCCGACAAACGGCTTGCGCGTACATTTGATCCGCCTGCCTGGAAATGATGTCCCACGTATAGCAGCGCTCGACCAGCAAGCGTGCGGATCGGCCATCGGCAGCGCGCCGCGCCGAATCACTTGTGTACAGGCGAAATGCTGTGGCGAGCTCGGGAATTGACAGGGGCACGATCACTCCTGCGCTGTGCCGGGCAACCTCCGGGAACTTGCAGCGGTCCGAAATGACCACGGGACGCCCACAGGCCATGGCTTCGAGAATGCTGAGACTGAAGCCCTCGTCCCTGCTCGGCTGACACAGACAGACGGCATTTGCGAGCAGCCACAGCCGGTCGGATCCCGAGACCAGCCCGAGAAAGTGAATGCGATCGACGAGCTGCAGCTCCGCCACCCGTCGTTGCAGCATGTCGAGCATGCCGTAATCCGGGCCCGCGAACACCAGCTGCAGCTCGGGACGCTCACCCGCCACGCGTGCAAACGCATCCAGCAGCAGATCCGGGCCCTTCATTGTATGCAGCCGGGCCAGAAAGAGGATAAATGGCGTGCTCCCGTCAGGACCCGAGAGCAGCCCGTCAACGGCCGCAGGCGCGCTCGCCACCGGCGTCTCGGGGAATTCCGCGAGCGAGACTCCGTTTGCGACGACAAATACCGGCGGCCCGCTCGGGCCAATGCACTCGCGGATCTCCGCTGCCTCAAGGTCGTTCAGGGCGTGGAAGCCCGCCGCGCCATTGAAATTGCGATTCCACACCAACCAGCGCGCCAGGGTCTTTTTAGCTTTGCTTTGGCCAAGCGCCCATTGCGACAGCGATGTATGCGGCGCGATCAGATACGGCGTGCCGAGCCGCCGACAGGAATTCGCGGCAAGTGTCGGGACGAGTCTCCATAGCTGATGAATATGGACCACGTCAAAGTCGTGTAGGTGCGCCCGCAACCAGCCGCGCAGCGCCGCCGCGCGCGCGAGGTGAGTATTCGAGCGGGTGGTGATCGAATGAACGTTCGCGCTCGGGAATCCAGCCGCGTGGGCTTGCCAGTGTTGCAGGTGCTCGGGCAACGATCTGCCATCACCGCAGAGTATGTGTGCGTCGATTCCCATGGAGCGCTGCGCAACAGCCAGGCCGGCGACGACCCGTGGCGGCCCGCCCTCCCGCGGTGCGATCGTCTCGATGACGTGCAGCACCCTGCGCATCCGCTTACGGAGACGCCTGATCAGGCTCAGCCGATGGCCCGCCCAATACTGCCCGGCGCGAGCGGATGAGCAGCGAGGAGTGGTAGGTCCACAGACCTTGCGCTAGCGATGGCACCGTGCGAAGCGCCAATTCCTTGACCAGATATGCAACTGTGCCCTTGACGCCGAGCCGATATTGATACTGACGTCGCGCCGGATGAGTCTCGCGCTGTTCGAGCACTTCGTGTCCACACGATTGCACCAGCAAGCGGATTGTCTGCGCCGTAAAGAAATTGATATGGCCGACCGCATTCCACACGAAGTCCCGGGCAAGACCGCGATTGTGTTCGAGAGGCACTTCGATGAAGACGTAGTCGGCGACTCTCGCCGCTTCGTTGAGCAGCAGCCTGGGATGCTCAACGTGCTCGATGACGTGGCTCAGAATCGCGAGATCGAACGCCGCATCGGGGTACGGTACCGTATAGCCGTCGAACCGCCGGCACTCGACCAGCGATGGAATCCGCCGGCCGCGAATGCACTCAACGCCCGATGCGGAAATCTCAAGCGCGTAGTGCCGCTGTCCGAATCCACTGTCGGCAAGGCGTTGCAGCAGCGAGCCTTCGCCCGCCCCGATTTCCACAACGGTCGATGGGGCACGGGCACCACACAGTGCCCGAATATTGGACGCCTTATCGATGGCCCCGAGTTCTCGCCATTCGGAAACGCCGGCGTAGTATTCGTCGTAGTTGCGTTGAAGTTGCGGGTCAACACCAACTGTGTTCATCCTCGACTGTTCGCTTGCAGGCGGCACGGGGCCCAACCGCTATGCGACCTGGTGACGCGCCGCCAGCGCGGCCTCGTAATCGGCGAGGCGGTGCCGGGCGATCGTGTCCCAGCTGAACAGCTGGATCATGCGGCGCGACCCGATGCTGCCCAGCTCGCGGCGGTGATTCAGATCGCTCAGCAAGCTTATTTTCTCCGCAAGGTCGGCCGAGTCGTTCAATCGGTAGGTGATCCCGTTGCCGTCGATGCGCTCTTTCGCCAGCAATGTATCGTTTACGATGATCGGCAGACCGCAGGCAGCGGCGTCCAACATCGACATCGACTCCTGGGTCGGCCAGACTCCGATGTCCGCCGCGCGGTAGTACGCCGGTAACTCACGATGCGGCCTGAAAGGCAGCACCACGCAACCGTCGCAGGCCGCAATCCCGGCGTTTTGAGGTCCATTGCCGATGAACAGGCCCCGCACCTGCATGCCAGCCCCGCGCAGCATCGCGACCGCACGGGCGAGAACGACAGGGTTCTTCGCGTCAGTGAATTGCCCGGTGTAAATGCAGACGACATCACTATCGGTGAATCCGAGCTCGCGACGCAATTGCCCGCGTCGCTCGTGGTCCTCGGCCGTGCGCAGCGGATAGAAATTCTCGGTGTCGACGCCGAGCGGAACGACCGCCACCTTGTGCTTAGGCATCCCGTAGAAACGCGTTGCGACTTCCGCGCAATCCTGGGTCGCCGCGTAGCACCTCTCCGTGAAGACACTCACGACCCGTCCTGGAATCGCTCGCACCGCCAGGTTGGCAAGCCGCTCCCGGTTCCAGGGACGCAGCGTACGGCGCGCGAGCGGGAACACCGAAACGGTCGTATGGGCCGCGGAAAAGAGCGTAAAGCCGAGCGTGAGCTTTGCCGCAGCCGTCTGCAGCGGCGCCCACCCGGCGTTGATGAACAGCTGTACGACATCCGGCTGAATCTGCCGCAACTTGCCGAGCAGGCCGGTGAACATCGGCACCCCCAGGACGTAGCGATGCCCGATGCAATGCACGGTATAGCCGTCGTACAGCTCAGACTCGCCCGGCGTCATCGTATAGTCCGCGCTGAACTGACGGTAGACCGAACGAGCGTCGTGGTTCTTGTGGTAGATCGGCAGATCCGTCGCGATGTAGTGCACGTTCGCACCGAGACGGGCCAGATACCGCGCGAGCATGGTGTTTGAATAACCCATGTCTCGCGGAAACGAATAGAATATCATCGCAACTCGCAAGGCCGCGTTCTCCTGCTTGCAAGACAATCGCGCCAGTCGCCCGCTCGTGGCGATGGAACACAGTCTCCCAGGTTACGTGCTTATGGCAGAGCCAGAAGTGGCCGCGCGAGTTGCAAGATGTTGATTCTCAACCTCGGTTGCGGAACGCGCACGGCGACACATCCGGACGTGTTGAACGTCGACTGGTCCCTGAACATACGGATAAAGAAGTCGCCACTGCTGCATCTTGCAGTGTCGCCGCTGCTTGATGCAAGGCGTCGCAGCCGGCTCGACCAGATGGCGGGAAGGTTGCTGGCGCACGACCTCTCGAAGGGCATCCCGTTCGAGTCTGATTCTGTCGACGTCGTTTACCATTCTCATGTCCTGGAGCATCTCGATCGCCCCGTCGCCTGGCAGTTTCTCGCGGAGACGCGGCGCGTGCTTAAGCCGCGCGGGATTTGCCGAATCGTGGTACCAGACTTCGAATTTCTGTGCCGCGCTTACATACAGCACCTCGATCGATGCCGGCGCGAGCCACAGGAGGCGGCCAGTCACGAGGACTTCGTGGCAGGCGTCCTCGAGCAATCCGTCCGGCGCGACGCTGCCGGGGCAAGCGGGCGCAAGGGTGTGGCTCGCCTTGTGGAACAGATCGTATTGGGCGATGCGCGCCGTCGCGGGGAAACGCACCAGTGGATGTATGATCGTATCTCGTTGCCGCACATCCTGACAGCGGTGGGATACAGCGACGTTGCGGTGGAATCCTGGACCTCGAGCCGCGTTCCTGGATGGCACGAGATCGGACTGGATAGAAACGAGCAAGGGGGCGAGTACATCCCCGACTCCCTGTATGTGGAAGCACAGAAATGAGCGCCGCCTCGCGCTTGGCAACCTGGCGCGATCGTCGTTCAAGTGAGGAGTGCTAACCGAGCGGATTCTGTCCCTGCGTGGGCTTGGCGGCTTCCGACAGGCGGCGCTTGGCGGCGAAATCAGCGATCTTCGCGGCAGGCGCATGTGGCAACAGCGCCTTGCGCGTCCATACGTAGTCGCGGATGTCCATGTCCGCCTGGTACTCCGCCACCGACACGCTCAGCAGCTCGAGGGCGCGGTGACAGTCGAAGCTCGCGAGCGCCACCAGCAGGTCATTGAGGATCTGCTCCATCTTCGGCCACGACAGGCGGTGCTCGATGGCGCGCATGACCATCGGGTGATCGGTGCCCGTCACATTCGAGCCAATCAGCAGCTCCTCGAACAGCTTCTCCGCGGTGCGCAGCCCGGTGTACTCGATCTCGATATCGCCGTCCGGGTTGCTCGCATCGCGCACCGTCAGCCCCATGAGGTTCACCAGGCGCCGCGCCAGATCGTCGATACGGACCGGACGCCCCATATCAAGCACGAACACATCGCCGCCCTTCGCCATTGAGCCCGCCTGCAGCACTAGCTGCGCGGCCTCGGGTATGGTCATGAAGTAGCGGATTACGTCGCGGTGGGTGACCGTGACCGGACCGCCGCGACGGATCTGCTCCTGGAACAGCGGCACCACCGAACCGGAGGAAGCCAGTACGTTGCCGAAGCGCACCATGCAGAAGCGCGTCTGGGTAGTCCGCTCCTGCAGCGCCTGCAGGACCAGCTCGGCCAGGCGCTTGGTCGCACCCATGACGTTGGCAGGATTGACGGCCTTGTCGGTCGAGACCAGCACGAAGGTTTCAACACCGGTCTCGAGCGCCGCTTCCGCCGTGTACCAGGTGCTGATCACGTTGTTGTGAATGCCTTCGACCACATTGTACTCGACGATCGGTACGTGCTTGTAAGCGGCCGCGTGGTACACAGTCTGCACGCCGAACGCGGACAGGACCTCTCGCACCCGGTGCCGGTGATGGGCGTTGCCCAGCAGCGGCACGATCTCGACCGGCAACTGCTCGTGCGCCGCCACCTCCTCCAGCTCGCGCTCGATGTTGTACAGCGCCAGCTCCGACATCTCGAACAGCACCAGGCGGCTGGGACTCAGGCGGATGATCTGCCGGCACAGCTCCGCGCCGATCGAGCCCCCGGCCCCGGTGACCAGGACACACTTTCCGCGGATGCATGACCCGAAGAGTTTGGGTTTGGGCGGGACTGGATCGCGTCCCAGCAGATCACTCACGTCCACGTCGCACAACTCGTTGATCTGCGCCTTCCCGGAGATCAGGTCCGAGAGATTGGGCAGCGATTGCACGTGCCCCGCGGGGGGCTCCAGCTGCGTGAGGATCTCGCGCCGCCGGCGGCGGGACACGGACGGCAGCGCCAGCAGGATCCGGTCTATCTTGCGCTGACGCACCAGCTCCGGCAGGGAATCGGCGCCGTACACCCTGATGCCGTTGATGTTGCTCCCCTGCAGCGATTTCTTGTCGTCGATGAACGCCACCGGCTCAAAGTCCGGTCCTCCGAGCAACACCGAGCTCACGCGCGCTCCGGCGTCGCCGGCGCCGTAAATCGCCACGCGCGCGACAGCCTTGCCGTTCGCCCCGGTGTGCAGGAACAGATAGCGCGCCACGAAGCGGCTGCCGCCCACGTACAGCAGCGCCAGCGCCCAGTAGATGCCGAACGCCGACAGGGGGATCTGGTGGCTGGCGAAGAGGCGGTCGAAACCAGCGAGCACCAGCACCGAAAGGCTCACTCCCGCGATCACCGTGCCCATCGCCTTGGGTCCCACAAAGCGGATCACGGCGCGGTACAGGCCGAACACCGAGAAGAACAATAGCGCGGAGGCCACGGCGACCACGAAGTAAGCCAGCGTGCGTTCCAGCGCCGGATCGAGTCGATCGAACTTCAGTGCCAGCGCCGCCCACAGCGCGGTGGGAATCGCCACCGCATCAGCGGCAGCCATGATGAGACGCTTGGTCCCGCGGGGAAGCGCGAGAATGGCGGCGGCAGCCGAGACGCTCAGGGTTGCGGATCGTCCGGCCGCGTGTGTGTCCTTCATCCAGCCTCCGCCATGGCCTCAATTCGTCACGGATCCTGTGACGCTGTCAGTAGATCCGCTCTCAAACGCCCGAGTGTAAATGAAACACGCAGGTCAGGCGACCCTCCGAGCTGCTGCCGCGTTGCGACAATCGCCGCCACGTAACTTCCAACCAACGTCAACGTCGCAGGAGCAGTTCAGTTGACGTTCAGGACGGCCTGACGGCTAGGGGCGCGAGCCGGACGCGTGCTGTCCATGCTTGCGCTCCCGGCGACCGGAGGCGCCGACGGCGAAAACCACCAGCGGAGCCAGCGCGAAGATCGCGGTAGCGGCCGCGATGCCGGGGCGCCGCGTCGCAAACACTGCGCACGGAAGCAGCCACAGAACGTTGACGGTCAGGACGGCCCAGGTGACCTTGGCGTGGCTTTCCCAGCGACGTGCGAGCCATTGATAGGCATGACTGCGATGCGCCTCGTAGATCCGGTCGCCGCGCAGCAGGCGCCGCAGCAGCGTCACCGTTGCGTCGACGAAAAACACACCGCCCAGGATCAGCCATACCCACAGCGCGGCGGGGTTCTCCCGGGTGGCGGCCACCGCCAGTACCGCGATCGCATAGCCCAGGTAGCCGCTGCCCACGTCGCCCATGAATATCCGGGCGGGCGGCCAATTCCAGCGCAGAAATCCCAGACAGGCAGCCCCCAGCAGCACCGCAGCCCATCGCACCTCACTCGCAACCGCCGCCATTGAGGCCAGCAGCGCGCCCGCCCACGATACGAAGGTCGCTTCGGTCGCCGCGATGCCATCGATCCCATCCATGAAGTTGAACAGATTCATCGCCCAGACGATGCCGAGCGCCCCGAGGACGAACCCGGCGGCACCCAACGAGATCACCTGTTCCCCGAACCGCAACGCCGGGAGGCCGCCCAGCCATGCCAGCGCCCACAGTGCGGCGCCGAAGTGAGCTGCCAGCCTCAGACCCGCCGGCAACGGACGACGATCATCAATCAGTCCGATGGCGGCGACCATGAGGCCGCCCGTCAACGCGGCCAGCACGTCGCGATCCAGTCTGTGAATTGCGGCAAGCCATGAGAAAGCCGCCGTAGTCACCAGCACGATCGCGAGCCCGCCGCCTCGCGGCGTCGGAAGCTGATGAGAGCTGCGCTCATTGGGGACATCGAACAAGCCACGCGCTAGCGCCAGCTTCCAAATCAGGTACGTCAGCAGGCACGATGCGGCGGCCGATCCAATGACGATCAGCAGGCTCACCATTGCCATCCGGATTCCTCCACCCGGGCATGCCCGATGCGCCGGCACCATGATAACCCGCCGGCAGCGGCGGCGGGTTTGCACCTATCTCTGAGTATCGCCGCGGATCTTCATCGCAGTTCCTCCCGGCGGGGCGACGATCCGGTTGTCGCCCAGCTTCAGTTCGCTACCCACGGAGGAAATGCCGATGTAATTGTTGGTCAGCTCGTTGTCCTTGAGAGAGAACACCTTCGATGCGTGATTCAGTGCGATTGCCCCTTTCGGCAGGGTTCCGTCATATCGGTCGGTTTGCCCGGAAATACGATTGCGGGAGATATCGAGATTCTGTGCCTTGGCGGCGTAGATGCCGCACGAGACGGGGTTGGTGATCTCATTGCCGACGACCCAGATCGTGTCCGGATGCAGACCGGGGAGATCGTGAACGGCGTCATGGGCGCTGTTATAGATGGACACAGCGTACCGCCCCAGCTCCGCGCCGGGTACGGGCGGAAGCTTGAGTCCGACGTCACGTATCGAGTTGTATTGCACGCTGATCCGCTTGGTTCCGCTCCAGATCGCCACTGCGCCCTTGACGTAACCTGCGTTGAACGTGTTGGAGGCCACCGACACATTCGACACCAGACCCTGTGCCGAGTTGTCGGAGCCATGCAGCCATACCATGGCGTTCGGATAGCCGATCCCGCCGGTCGCGGCGCAGCTACCGTGCAAAGCCGCGTCGCTGTCGAAGACATTGTTCTTGATGGCGATGAGACTGCTCACTCCTATCCCCGGGCTGCCGTCCTGGGCATTCATTGTGATCCAGCTCTGACCGTTGAAGTCGTGAAACACATCGTCCGAGATTTCGACGTTTTCCACGCTGGCGCTCTGCCCCGCATCTGAAAAGAGGTAGATGGCGTGGCCATAGTCCAAATGCCGCGTGCAACCGCTTTCATAGCTCGAACCTTCGAAGCGCAATCCGTGGATCGAGACATTGGAGACATTGCGTATCCACAGGACCGCCTGGAAATTGCCGCTGCTTGCGACCCGCAGGAGCGTCTGTGTCGGGCCTTCGCGGCCGTCGCCGACCATGGCAGTGCCCGCCGGCACCAGCAGGCCCGTGGCGAAACCGTGAGGGCTCAAGTCGTACGTGCCCGCCGCAATATGAATCGTCTGACCGGCGCAGGCCGCCAAAGCGCGGCTCAGTGCGGCGACATTGTCGTCCGCCCCGGGGCGCATGCCATATGTCGATGCCTCACACCGGGTCTGGGCGGCAGCAGGCTGCGCACATGCAGCCAGTGCCAATGCCAGCACCGGCAACCCGGCGAGCGGGCGGAGCTTGCGCAACAACTGCTGGATCACGATCAAACCCGCAACGAGTCTGCATTTGCGCGGAACCACGCGTAGACCTGCTCAATTCCGGATCGCAACGAAATTCGCGGCCGCCAGCCGAGCGCGGTCACTTTACTCACGTCCAGCAATTTTCTGGGCGCACCATCGGACTTGCTGGCGTCGAATTCGAGTCGTCCGCCATATCCCGTGACCGCCATGACAATTTCGCACAGCTCTTTGATCGTGATGTCTTCACCGCAGCCGACATTGATGATGGATTCGTCGTTATAGCGTTCGAGCAGCAACACGACCGCGTCCGCCAGATCGAACACGTGCAGGAATTCGCGGCGCGGCCTGCCGGTTCCCCAGGCGACTACCCGTTGGTCGCCGCGCACCTTGGCTTCATGAAAGCGCCGGATCAATGCCGGTAATACGTGCGAATTGTCCAAATCGAAATTGTCGCCGGGACCGTACAGATTGGCCGGCATCGGGCAGATCGCGTTGAATCCAAACTCACGGCGATAGGCCTGACACAACTTGATCCCGGCGATCTTGGCTACCGCGTACCATTCATTGGTGGGCTCCAAGGGGCCGGTCAGCAGATACTCTTCCTTGATCGGCTGCGGAGCAAGCCGCGGATAAATGCAGCTCGAGCCGAGAAAGACCAGCTTTTCCGCACCGGCGCGCTGCGCCGCGTCGATGACATTCCCCTGGATCAACAGATTGTCACGTATGAACAGCGCGGGGCGTGAGCTGTTTGCTTTGATCCCTCCAACGCGCGCCGCAGCGAGAATCACCACCTGCGGTCGATGCTCGAAGAAAAAATCCTGCACCGCCGACTGCTGTGTCAGCTCCAGCTCCGAGTGTGTACGCACCAGCAGATTGTGGTATCCGCTGCGCTCGAGCGCGGCTACGACCGCCGATCCCACCATGCCCCGGTGTCCCGCGACGTAGATAAGGGAGTCTTTCGTTAGCGGCATTCGATCTACTCGTGATGCCGATAGACCTTGTAGCCTTCTTTCGCTACCAGTGCGTCGCGCTTCGCCAGGGCAAGGTCCGACTCGACCATTTCACGCACCAGTGCTTCGAACGAGATCTCCGGCGCCCAGCCGAGCTGTGCGCGAATCTTGCTCGCGTCGCCAAGCAGGGATTCGACCTCGGCGGGCCGGAAATAACGCGGATCCACCCGTACCACCGTGTGCCCGCCGTTGCGATCGACGCCCAGCTCGTCGGCGCCGCGGCCATGCCACTGGATATCCATGCCCAACAACTTACCGGCCAGAACGACGAAGTCGCGCACCGAATGCTGCTTGCCCGTGGCCACGACGTAATCCTCGGGTTGCGGTTGTTGCAGCATCAGCCATTGCGCACGCACATAGTCGCGCGCGTGTCCCCAATCCCGTTTCGCATCCAGATTGCCCAGATGCAGGGTATCCTGCAGACCGGCGCGAATCCGCGCCAACGCACGGGTGATCTTGCGCGAAACGAAGGTCTCCCCTCGCAGCGGCGATTCGTGGTTGAAGAGGATGCCGTTGCACGCGTACAAGCCGTAGGCCTCGCGATAGTTCACGCAGATCCAATGAGCGTAAAGCTTGGCGACGCCATAGGGCGAGCGCGGATAAAACGGGGTGGTTTCGCGCTGCGGGGTCTCCGGGACCTTGCCGAACATTTCCGACGTCGAGGCCTGGTAAAAGCGCGTGCGCCCCTCCAGGCCCAGGATCCTGATGGCCTCGAGCATTCTCAATGTGCCGACGGCGTCGGCGTTTGCCGTGTATTCCGGGGTCTCGAACGAGACTGCCACGTGACTTTGCGCCGCCAGATTGTAGATTTCATCCGGCTTGACCTGCTGAATGATGCGAATGAGGTTGGTCGCGTCCGTGAGATCGCCGTAATGCAGTGTCAGGCGCACGTTGACCTCGTGCGGATCCTGATAGAGATGATCTATCCGATCGGTATTGAGCAGGGAGGAGCGGCGCTTGATCCCGTGAACAACGTAGCCTTTTCCGAGCAGGAATTCCGCGAGGTAAGCCCCGTCTTGCCCCGTGATCCCGGAAATCAAGGCAGTCTTCGGCAAAGTACACCCTTTAGGTCATCAGTACCGCCAGTCTAGCATCGGAAGAGTTCCTGAATGAGTCACGGTAGCGAGGCGGCCGCCGGTAACGGCAGCGCACGCATGCTGTTGAGCACCCTGGCATTGCCATCGTCGGGATCGCTGCCTCCCGTGCCGGCGATGAGTACCAGATTCTTCGCAGTCGCGGTATCGCCGGCAACAAAGCAGGTTGGGGCGTGTCTGGGCTCGAGCGCACCGTCATCGTCCAACCCTGAACCTGCGTCTGCCTTCAACTGCTTCCAAGCGGCGCCGTCCTTGGAATACCAGACGTCCGCATGGTTGGCGCCATACCTGACGACCAATCCGGCCGTGTTGTTCCAGTCGGTCGGCGCATAGCCACCGGCGAGCCACACGATCTCATCGCCGTCGGTCGCAACGCATGGCCACATGCGGCCGGACCATTCGGCGAGCTTGGCATTCTGTGTCCAGTTGACGCCGTCCGGTGATGACCAGACGTCGTTGAACATGCGCGAATAGTCGCAGGCACCCCCGCCTTCGACCCAGATCTTTCCCAGCAGCCCGAATGCTACGCCTCCGCACCGCGGCGTGAAGCCGGGGATCGGGCCCAGATCGGTCCAAAGGGAAGCGCTCGGATCACTGCTGCGATAAACCTCCCCGCTGTCCAACTGCAGGAAGAAAAGCGAGTTGCCCAATATTACCGTCCTGGAGTTCTCGGTGGCTCTTGCCGGCACTGGGCCAGGCACCGCGGTTACGCCGTCGGCCAGGTTATTCCGTGCCCAGGTCACACCGTCGGCGGAGCGCCACACGGTTGCGCCGATCGCAGTCAGTTGTGCATTCCAGACCACGAGCGGACTGTACGAGTCATAAAAGTCCGCCGGCACCGGGTCGTCCTGGTCGCCATCATTGGTGACCGGCGAGGCGTCGCGAGGATTGGGCGCCGTGGCAGTCGCAAAAGAGGGGCTGGAGTTCCAGGATGCGCCGTCGGAGTCCGTGGAGGACCACAGATCGTAGAAACTGCAGGTCACGAAACAGCTATGGGTGTTCGTTGCAAGGGCAAACCCACCGCTGAGCCACAATCGACCCAGGAACTGGGCCCCGTACGCACTGTCTCTGGGCGGAAATGGCCCATTCCCCAGCGCCGTATTCCAGGCTGCCACACCAGTCGTGCGACCACCACCGGCGAGATTGCGGCCGTCAGGACTCAAATACACGGCCCCACCGTTGAATTCGGCCAGCACCCCGCCGCCGACCTTGACCAGTCCCTTGATGAGCGAATGCGCACCCGGCGTTGCCGGGACCGTATTTCCACCGCCTCCAAGGTTGCGATTGTCCGGACTGTAATACGCGGAGCCGTCGGCAAACAAACCGACGACCGCATCGCCCGGTCCCACTGCGACGATCTGAGAAATCTCGTCGCTGCCGGCATAGACACGGACGCTGTTCCCTCCGCCGCCCAGGTTGAGTCCGTCGGGGCTGTAGTAAATCCCGCCGCCATTTGAGAACCCAGCGTCCACTCCGGCGCCTACTTGCGTCAGCAGGACAATTTTCGCCGTCCTTCCGTCAGCGTGTAAGTCGTCGGCGTGAACGGTGGCACCACCACCACCGAGATTCGTCCCGTCGGGACTAAAGAACACCGATCCATCCGAGAACAGGGCATCAACCCCCCCGCTGCCCAGGGGTACGACGTCGACGATTCTTAAGTTGCCGCTGTAGGCGGCGATGGTCGAACCGCCGCCGCCCAGATTGAATCCGTCAGGACTGTAAAACGCCCGGCCGTCAGGGAACAGCGCGACGACCGCTGCAGCCCCCGCAATGGGGACGATCTTCGCAACCGCACCCGTCTCCGGTCCCGAAGGAACCGAGCCGCCGGCATCGCTGGTAGGTGGTTGTGTCGGCATTGCAGGCGTCGAGCCGCCGCCGCAGGCCGCCAGGCCGATTAATGCGCCGGTGAGCAGACACGACATGGCCGCTGCCGGCTTTGTAACCAACTGTGAGGTCTTGTGAAGCAAACGTAAGCCGACGCCTGTCAACACCGGCTCCATCGGTTACCTCTCATTCAGGAACAAACCATTTCTATGGGCGCACCCACACCCGTGAGTCTCTAATCTGTTATTTGGACGTGCAACCGCCTGGTTCACAAAAGCCGGCAAGACGAATGAACCAGTGAGGCGGTCGATATCGCTTCGGGTAACCAGCCAACATGAATCTTATAAGCGCTGGCGGCAGCGGGCAAGCCAGGCTAACCGTTGGGAACAAGTCGGCCGCCCGCGGTCATCTTGGGTCAGGTCTGCGGAATTTACGTACGTAAGCCTTCGGCGCTGTCGCCGACGCGCGACTGCATTAGCAATCGCATTATCTCAGTGCCACCTCTGAATCTGATCCAGGACAGAATCACCATGGCCATCAGCAGCGCATAGGCCGGCAGCCGCAGAGTCCACCCGGGGAGCTGGTGTGCCAAAGCGCCAAGACTCAGCGCCACGGCGATTGCGAGTGAGCCCGTCACGCACGCTCGACGAAAATCCGCCAGCGGGAATCCGCAGGCAACGAACGTCACCAGGAAGTATGTCCAGTAATAAATGATCGCCAAGGTACCAAACGCCCATGCGACGGACACCGCGTCGACGAATCCTGATAGCCATGCAATGAGAGTGACTGAAACCAATGTGAACGACGCTTCGAGCGCAAATGCCACGTGCTGCCGTCTGAACGAATCGAAGGCGCGGTCCAACCAACAGGTCGCCGCCAGGAGCAACGCCGGACCTGCAAGTGCCTGCAGATACGGGCCGGTACCGCGCCATTTATCCGCTAACAGGCCATCAGTCAGTGCTGGCGCCTCTATGGCGAATGCTGCGTAAGGCACTACCAACATAACGAACAGCGCCTCGACCACGCCGGCGGCAAACCGGCCGACAGCCAGTTTGCTGCCACGGGTTGCGATGGCAAAAAATATCGGCGATACGGCACTATAGATCAGCGAATTCGGCGCAAACGCCACCCGATATGCCAATCCGAAGCGACCGACAGCAGCCGCGCCGGCTCCGATTCCGAGCACTATCTGGATGAGGCGGTCACGCGCCGAGGAAGCCAGCGCGTAACCGACCATGTAGGTCGGAAATCTACGGTACTTGCGCGCAGCGATTTTCATCCCTCGCCACGAAGCCCCGCGCGCCCATCCCGGGCGATCGCGGCGCAGCACCGGCGTCGCCAGGCTGGCGGTTTGAAATCCGAGCGCGCAGACATAGCCCCAGATGAGCGCGGGCAGCTGATCCATTACTCGGGCGAACGAAAGCTGAGCAACGACAGTCACGAGACTGAGTACGAATTGCCCTGATCCCATCAAGAAGAATCGATTGCTTCGGACGCACCAGCCCGATAGACAGCGTTGCAGAGCGCCGATGGCGGTTGCAGCTGCCAGACCGTAGCCGAAATGCGTCTCAATCCGCTCCCAGCCAGCGGGCGTCCATGCAAACGCCCACGCCAGCAGCGCGGCGGCAGCAATCAACGCCGCGACCGTAAGCGCGATGAGCATCACCAAAGCCGAGAGCGCGGATGCGACCCGGTCGTTGCGCGGCAGAACGATGGCGGAGTCGTACCTCACGCCGGCGAGAACGCCGACCACACCCAACGCGCCGACGAATATGACGTACTCGCCGTAGGTGCCCGGGTCGAAGACCCTCGAGTAGATCGGTAACGAGCCGATGATTATGAATTGCCCTGCTGCGGTCAGGGCACCCAGGCCGGCTGCTCGCGAAACGACACTCGAGGCCATGTCGAAGGATCAACTGACCCAGCGAAGCTTATTCTTCAGAAAGCGGAACAGATCCAGCCCACGGCCGAATGCCCAATGATTCTGCAGATTGGGATAGTCGCGGTAGCGTCTCTTCGAAGCCGCCATGATCGCGTCGAACTCTTCACGCGAGATCCCCAACTTCTTCGCTACGAATACCTTGTCCGGTTCGACCTGATCCGGCGGATAGGCCGGGATGGCTATCTCCCTGAGCGCTTCATCCCGCGTCAACTGTCCGCTGCACACCAATGTAGAAAGGTGCATCCGCCGTTTGTCGTACCCGAATTTGTGCGGCAGGATCCACCCCTGGTAAAACCGCGTATACACCGACTCGTAATGCTTGCCGCCGTAGTCTTCCCATCCATAACCTTGCATGAGCAGACGCTTGGCGGCTTGTTTGTCGTAGTCCAGATAATCCAGCAAGAAGACGTATTTGGGCCGATGGAGCACCAGATTGAGCACCAGCGTTGTCACCGGAATCAGCGGAAAGTGCCTGAGCCGTTTGCCGGTGAACTGCCTGTAAACGCTCTTGATGTATCGGCTGTCGAGGTGTCCTTGCGACCACTCACGGACATGAATACCTTCGGTACGGAAATTGATGCCGTTGATACAATAGCCCACATGATGCCGGCGGCTGGCATCGTAGAATGAAGCCACGATAGCGTGATCGGAGGGGATTTCCGAATCCGGTGTCGACGCACGAAGAAACGCCAGCTGCAACTCGCGAAATTCCTTCCAGTTGAGGACTACCGTCGAGAGGTCGATGTGCAGCGGCTCGAGGATCCGCTTGATGTTTCCCACCGCCTTCTCGGAATTCCATCCATTGTCGACGTGAATGGCCAGCGGCCGCAGCCCCAGCTCCTTGACTTTGATGGCGAGGAAGCTCGAGTCCACTCCGCCGCTGACCCCGATGATGCAATCGTAGTCCTTGCCGTGACCCCGCCGTTTGATCTCCTCTACCAGGGTCTCGAGCCGCCTGGTGCGCTCCTCGAGCGGCAGAGCATAAAACTCCGAACGCGCAAACCATCCGCGGCAGTGGTTGCACAGGCCGTTGGCGTCGAAGACGATATCCGGATCGCTGGTGTCCATGATGCAGCGGCCGCAGATCTGATAAGGCTGTGTCATTAGGTAGGGTCCCTGGAAACATCGCTCAGCGCGGCGATCTCGGCCGACCGCGGATAGCTGATGAGGGGGGCCTTGTGCTTGCCGTGCAGGACAAACATCGTGCCGGCTGCAGCAGCGGCGACAGCACTCGACCGGAGCAACAGCCTGATATCCTCGAGGCTTCCGGCGCCGCCGCAGGCGACCACCGGGATCTGCACGCCCGCGCTTATTTCCTTCATCAGCGCAATGTCGTACCCGGTGCGAGCGCCTTCCAGATCGATTGACTGCACGAACAGCTCTCCCGCGCCAAAGTCCTGCATCTGCAGGGAATAGGCGCGCGGCTCCACGCCGATGTTCTGCGTTCCGCTGCGGATCCACACTTCGCGGCGACCGCTCAGCGTCTTCCTGACATCGATCGCCGCAACAATGCTCTGCGAACCAAATACCGCCGCAGCCGCGGCGATCAGTTTGCCGTCCGGCGCGGCCGTGCCGATTACCACTTTCTCGATGCCGATCGAAAGAATCCGCCTGATCTGCTCGACCGAGTTAATGCCGCCGCCATACGCCAGCGGCATGAAGGCTTCCGATGCGAATTCCCCGATCATTGCGTAATCCGGCTCGCGCTTCTCGAGCGTCGCCCTGATATCGACGACCACCAGCTCGTCGCACTCCAGATCGTTGAACAACTTGACCGCGTTGATCGGATCGCCAAGGTAGAGCGGGTCCTTGAAGCGGCGTGTCTTGAGCAGTTCGCCGCCCGCGAACTGCAGACACGGGATGACGCGGGGACGCAACGAGTTCATGTGGTGGAAAAGTTATTCAACAGCTGCAAGCCGAAGCGGTGACTCTTCTCGGGGTGAAATTGCACGCCGGCGATGTTGCCGCTGAGGATTGCTGCGCTGAACTCCCCGCCGTAGGCGCAAACGGCCAGGGAATTGGCGGCCGACTCGCATCTCACACGAAATGAGTGTACGAAATAGAAGCGGCTATCGTGAGTCAGATTGCCTGCCAGCGGATGTTCCGGAATCACCCACCTGACCGTGTCCCAACCCATATGGGGAATTCGCAGGCCGGCGAGGGCCGGAAATCGCCTGGTGTAGGCTCTGATCAGTCCGAGACCCGGCATGTCGCCCTCCTCGCTGCCGAGCGTCAGCATCTGCATCCCGACACAAATCCCCAGCAGCGAGCGCCCTGCGGCGGCAAACTCCAGCACCGAATCGCGCAGCCCCGACCTCTGCAGAGCGTCCATGCACGCATCGAACGCACCTATTCCGGGCAGCACCAGACGCTTCGCCTCAGACACTGATTCAGGAGTCGACACAACACTGGCAGCCACGCGCAGCTTGCGAAACATGTTGACTATCGACCCGGTATTGCCAATACCGTAGTTGAGGATGCTTACCTCTGCCACTGCACCTGCCCACGGGACAGATCGTTCGTCAATCCTGCTGCTGCCAATACCAGCAACGGTATGAAAACCAATCCACCCGAAAGAAACGCGGTAAACGCGGAGGTAACCTGTAACTGGAATAATCCATACATCCCGCTGCCGAGCAGTGCCACGGCGAGAGGTGTCTTGCCGCGACTCATGACGAAGATGTCCACAGTCTTTACGACGTAGCCGACCAACACCGCCATCACCAGCACCCCGCCGTACGCAAAATCCACCCAGGCGTCCGCGATGAAGAACGCATCGAATGCGGCACCTTGTTCCGCACCGAAGAAACGGGCCACCTGGCTATGCGCGGACACCAGTTCATCACTGCCAAAGAGAGTGTGGATGAGTCCGATATTCATGCCCCAGGTATGAGGCAGGTGCTGCGGATACACGTAGAAAGTCTGGTAAATCACTTCGTTGTTGACTTCAAAGAATCGGTAACCCAGAAATTCGAATATGCCGACAGAATCAAGGTCCGGGAGCGCGATCAGCGCGGCCACGACAGTTCCGGTCAATACGACGAACAGAAAGAGCACAATCCGCCCTATGCCGATCTCCAGTTGCCTCCTGGCTTGAAACACGACGATGAGCTGTAGCACGTAGACCAGCCAGGGTACCTTCTGGAACGTGCCCAATTTGCCGGCAAAAACCGCTGCACCCAGCAATATCCCGACCGCAAGCAGATAAGGTTGCTTGCTCGCCGCGCCTTTGATCAACAGCAGGAAGCTCAGGAACGGGGCGATTGAAGCAATGAGCGTCTGATAGACGTATCCGCCCTGGCCGCTCAGTTCGAGCCGGTACTCGCGTTTTTCGTGGAGCGAGTCGAGCGCCAGAAAGTTGATGACCTGCGCGGGCTTGCCGAAGCTCAGGAACACAGCCAGGATAAACAACGCCACCAACATTCCGAGCGCCGCCAGCAATTGATCGGCATTCGCGCGATCAGAGAGCATTGCGGTCTTCCAATTGCGGATGACCCGATTGGACTGCAGGGCCAGCGCGGGCGTGCACGCTCCGGCCAACTCAATACCCGCTATGAGACCGACCCACATCAGGATCAGGCTGAAAGTCACGGCAGACCGAACGCCCGGTACCGTATCCGCGCCGGCGAAATAGATGATATTGCCCGCTCCGTACAACACGAAAAAGGAAATCAGCATCAGCGGGGTCAGCAACAGGCGCAGCGGTTCGCGCCGCCAGATGTACGCGGCAATACCGGCGAGGCAAATCGCATGAAGGTAGTCCAGAGGCAGCACGATCGACTCTAGGGTTCGCGCCGCTCTGCCCGGCGCTGTCGCGCTGCGGCCAAAATGACTCCGAACACCAGGCCGAAGCCGCTCCCGAGCGCCACGAACAGGATCTTGTCCGGACTGTCGGTATCCTTACGATCGCGCACGACCGCCGGATCCAGGATCTTGAACGCGTACGCATCGCGCGTGCGAGCGACCATGGCGTCCTTCAGCTCGCTCTCCATGACCTTGTACACCGCGGTCTTGACTTCGACCACCGAGGTCTGCGCCCCTTCCGCTTTCAGATAGTCAATGCTGTGCGTCAGTTCAGCGATGCCCCTCTGTCGCAGAGCGTCATCGGCTTCGGCAACCAGGGCGTTGGCCCACTCCGCCGCCACGACCCGATCGCGCCAGATGATCGCCAGCGTCACTATGCCGGTGCGGCGATCCTCTGAGATCTGTCTGATCTTCCTGGAGAATTTCTTCACGCCCTCCGCGATCGTCGGCGGATCGCTGCGCCATTGGCCGCGCTTCGCATCCCACTTCCTCGCAAACAGCAGCGGCAGAAGTGAATGCCGCTCGATGAACTGGCGGGTGAATCCCCGCGATCGCAGGTATTCCAGCGCTTCCTCCGATTTTTTGTTGCCGCCGACATTGATGCCGGCCATAGCCGCAATCCCTCCGAGCTGACCGCTCAACGCGCCCAACGCTCCCAGCCCACCCGAGCTGTCGGCCGGCGAAAACACCACTTCGGCGCGATACAGGGGCGGCAAAATGAACGCCAGCGCCGCCGCCGCAATGGCGAATGCGGCGATGCAGGTTCCGATGATTGCGATGTGCCGCCACAGAAAGAGCAACGCCGCCAGCAGGCTGATTTCGCGTCGGGGAGATTCCATGGGCTCGCTCATGAAGGTGACTCACAAAGGTCACATAGCGCCTCGACGATACGCTGCGCCGCGTGACCGGCACCGAAGGGCCCGGCGCGAGTCGGCGGCGGCCGATCGAACGCTCGGCGCGCCCGCCGTGTCTGATCACTCAATATTTCCACGAGTCGCGCCCCGTCGCTGCCCGCGATGCAGTTGGCACCGTCCCGCAGTGTTTCGATCCACTCGGTTTCATCGCGCAGCGTGATGCAGGGACAATTCAGGAAATATGCCTCTTTTTGCAGCCCGCCCGAATCGGTAATGACCCAATTTGCGCCTTGAATCAAGGCCAGCATGTCGATGTAGCCGAGCGGGCCCGTCACCATGAGATCTGCGGCCGGGCGCCAGTCGGGGATATCGGTCTGCAACACCGAGGCGGTGCGCGGATGCATGGGAAAGACCATGCGGCCAAACCGACTAGCGGCATTGTTGATTGCCTGAAGCAAGGTCTGAAGATCCTCAGGCACCGTGTTCTCGGCCCGATGAATCGTGACGATGCCATATTCTCCGGCCGTGAGTTTAAGATCCTGAAGTATGCTCGAGCGGCTGCTGGCCCTTTGCGCATTGAACAACACCGCGTCGTACATGACATCGCCAGTCAGGAGCGCGCGCGCTTGCAACCCTTCAGCTGCCAGATTCTCGATCGCGGTAGTTGTTGGGGCGAACAGGACCTGCGACAGGTGATCGGTAACGATCCGGTTCAGCTCTTCCGGCATCCTGCGGTTGAAGCTGCGCAGCCCTGCTTCCACATGCGCCACTGGAATGTGTAATTTCGCCGCGGCCAGCGCGCCGGCCAGCGTCGAGTTTGTGTCGCCGTAGACCAGGACCGCGTCGGGTCGGCTTTCCGTCAGATACTCCTCGATGGCTTCCAGCATGCGCGCGGTCTGACGCCCCTGCGGGGCCGAGCCGATGCCGAAGTTCACGGTCGGCTGCGGAATGTCCAGCTCTTCAAAGAAAACCCTCGACATCGTGTCGTCGTAGTGCTGTCCGGTATGAAGAATCTGATCGCGGATCTGCAGGCGTGCCCGTTTCATCGCCCTGGAAACCGGTGACAGTTTCACAAACTGCGGCCGTGCGCCGACGATACTCACCGTTTGAATCGCGCGCAGCGGCGTCGCCGACACTAACTTTCTCCTGCGGCCGCACAAATACCGTCGCGCAGCACGTAGGCCTCCCCGCTCTCCTCGCAGCGGGCGAGCCCGTTACCCTGCAGCGGAAGATCCAATCGACAACCGAACCGGCTCATCCAGCCGATTTGACGCGCCGCTACCCCGACCACCAGGGCGAAAGAGGCGACGTCGCGGTTGACTAACGCGCCAGCGCCGATGAAGGCGTACTCGCCGATAGTGGTGCCGCACAGGATGGTGCAATTGGCGCCGAGGGTTGCACCTCGCTTGACCACAGTATCGCGGTACTCGTGCTTGCGGCTCACGGCGGCGCGCGGATTGAGGACATTCGTGAACACCATACTCGGGCCGCAGAACACGTCGTCCTGCAGGGTCACGTTGTCGTACACCGATACGTTGTTCTGGATCTTGACATTGTTGCCGATCACCACCCGGTCGCCAACAAACACGTTCTGACCGAACGAGCAGCCCGCGCCGATGCGCGCTCCGGCGCATATGTGAGCCCAGTGCCAGATGCGGGTGCCATCGCCGATGGTGGCGCCTGCATCGACGATTGCGGTCGGATGGATCGTGACCATGCCTCAATAGTCCAACGGCAGTGCCACGCGCCGGCCGTCGCGTGCTGACAGGTAAGTGGCAATCAACACCTCGAGCGAGCGCAAACCCTCGCGCCCATCGGTCTCCGCCTCGGCCTCGCCACGCAGGGTGCGGATGACATTGTCGTAGTACAAGGGATGCCCGAACCCGTACACCGAGGTCGCCCTGTAGCTCGCATCCTTGACTTGGGCATCGCTGTCATTCGGCTCGGCGAACTCCCAGTGCTGTATCTCGTTGACCGCCACACCACCAATGCGAACCGTGCCTGTTTCACCGAGGATGGTAATCGAGCCCTCGTAGTTCTTCGGGTAGGTCAGCATGGTCACGTTCATTGACCCGAGCGCGCCGGATCGCCAACGAATACCCACTACGGCGCTGTCCTCGACCTGTATGTCGCGTGCCAGCGTGGCCGTATAGGCCTGCACACTCTCGACCGGGCCGATCAGCCAGTCGATCAGATCCACGTAGTGGCTCGCCTGATTCATGAGCGCGCCACCGTCGAACTCCCAGGTGCCGCGCCATTTTGCGCTGTTGTAGTAGCTTTGCGGCCGACTCCAGAACACATTGAGATTCACCATGTAGATGCGACCGAATCGCTTCTGCTCCACCGCGCGCTTGAGCAACTGCAAGGTGGGGTTGCGGCGGTTCTGCTTGACGACGAACAGGCGAACGTTGGCGGCATCGCAGGCCTCGACCATTCGCTTCCCGTCAGCCCAGCGCGTCGCCATCGGTTTTTCCGTGATGACATGGCGACCGGCGGCGGCAATCTGGATGGTCTGTGCCGAGTGTTGACCGCTCGGCGTACACAGCACGACCACGTCAGCGGCGCTGTCGGCGAGCAAGCTGGTCAAGGACCCGAAGCCGCGGACGCCGGTGCTTGTAACCGCCGCGTCGAGTGCCGCAGGGTCGCTGTCGCATACCGCCACCAGCTCGATGCGATCGCGGTGCGCCCCGATAGCCTCCAGGTGCTTCTGCGCAATGCGCCCGCAGCCGACCAGCGCGATGCGAATCTTACGATCTACGATGAAATCGTGGGCATTGCTCATCGCTGTGAGTTCCCGGCCATCGCAGGCCCGCTGGTCGGTCCCTTCATGACTTCTCGCACCTCCGGTGCCCAAGCGCCATAGGCTCCGTGTCTATAGTGGCGCACGGGATTCGGCTTCCCGCCGCAGCTGCGCGATCTCGGCGCGCAGCGTCTCGTATTCGCGCATCTTGACCTGCAGAAACCGCACGGTGAGCGCCGCCTTCTCCTCGATCCCGCGCTGTGTCAACAGATACCGGTAGGCAGCTTTGTTGCGGCTGTTCTTGAAGCGGCTCGCCTTGATCCAGCCTTTGTGGACCAGGGCCTGCAGGCAGTAGTTGACCTTGCCCAGACTGATGCCTAATTCGCGTGCCACATCGCGCTGACTCGCCTTAGGGTTGGCCGCGAACAGCCGCATCAGCTTCAGACGCAGCTCATCGCTGAGTATTGCTCCACGTTCAACCATTGAACGCGGAGCCTAAGCACGTCGCCACGAGGTGTCAACACTAGCGGTGGCATCAAAAGTCATCGCCAATTGCTAGGTGCCGGGTTGGGTACCCGCCTCATAGTCCAGCGCCCATCCGCTTCCGAAGGTGTTGCCGAGAAGTTTGACGTTTACCGAGGGAATCTCGATTTCCCCGGCGATGCTGCGAACCGATATACCGGTGCTTTTGGGACCCGCGCCGCCCGTCAGGTGATTGGTCGAGATGACGACGTTTTGCGTGCCCCAGGCGAGAATGCCCTGAGCGCTATAGTCACCGGTAGAGCTGCCAACGAAAGCGATCTCATTACCCTCGAACCTTCCGTCGTGTACTCCGTACATCAGATAGGCTCCGGCGTTGCAGCTTTGCTCGATGACATTGTCGGAGACCTCAAAAAAGGCCGTACCGACATCCAGACCCAGTGCCGCGGTATTTGCTTCGCTGAAGCGGTTGCCCTGTACGGTCAGGTCGACCGTCGCGGCAAACTCACTCAAGACGCCATGTCCACGCCCCTCGCTATTCGTAATTGTCAGATCTTTGGAAAGATAGGAGTACAGCGGCTGCGCATTAAAGCTATCGGACACAACATGGTCGATGGTGGTATGAAGAGCTACAAACACCGATATGCCTCCCGCGCCCGGATAGGGTCCTATGTCGGGGACGGATATGGTGAAATTGCGAAACTCCGTATTCTCGATGAGCGGGACTACCCGTTGGAAGCCGAGGCCGCTGCGCCCTGGATTCCATGCGCGAACGTTCGTGAATGCCGTGCGAAACGGAGTCCGGACATGGACCACCAGGTCCGACACCCAATCCACCTGGGCCCAATCGGCCGCGACGCGGTCGCCAATGACCGAATCCATGTCCGTAATGAGCAGCCAGTCTCCAGGCAGGAGGTCCGCTACGTCACCCGTAGCGACAAAGGAACGATCTCCGATCGAAATTGCGTTGCTGATGTGACGCGGCGGCTTGTCGTAAACCTCACAGGTGGTGGTGAATACCCGGTCATTCGCGCAACGTTGCTTTATGACGCTCACCTGATATCGAAACACCGTCTGCGGACCCGCACCTTGAATGACGGTGTTGCTATGGCGGATGACAATTGTCCTGCTCAGGTAGTAGGTACGAGCATCGAACTTGACCACGCCCCCACGATCGACGGCCCGCTGTACTGCAGCCGTGTCATCATGAATTGCGCCGCAGCCGCCCAACAAAAAGAGCGTGACCGTTAGTGCGGCTTTCATGGCGGCTAGAGGGAGCGCACCGCCAGTACCGCGATCGCTACGTTGTAGAGAATCTGTGTGACCTGGGTCCACAGCGGCAACGCCGGAATGTGCTCGGTATCGAGCGGCACCACGATGGTATCGCCGGGCTTGATCGCCACGCCGGCACTGTGCTGGAACCAGCGGCTGCCCTCGCTGGCAACGACACTGCCGCTGGCGCGCACAATATAGATCTTGTTGCGATCGGCCCGGCGGGTGACTCCGCCGCTTAGGTTAATGTAGTCGTCGCGCGATAGCCTTGGATTGAAGAGGTGCGAGGTGGCGGTCTGCACCTCGCCGATGACCGTGACCTGCTGCTGGAAGCGAGGCACGCTGAGCGTGTCGCCATCGCGCAGGATCACGTCGTAGGTCGACCCCTGCAGCGAACTGTTGAGCCGCGGCAGGTCGATCACCATCCGGCCGACGGCCTTGTAGCTCTTGAGCTGCACCAGCAGCGACTGACCGACAGAAAGCGCGCTCGCCGCGCTGGCCTGCCCCGCCCCCGCCGCCTGCAAGGCGAGCAGCGTTACATCACGCTGCATGCGGTCGCCGAGCATGTCGAGCTGTTCCTGCTCACGCACGCGCAGTTCGTCGCGGGTGAAGACGCTGCCTTCCGGAAACGCGAAGGCGGTGAAGCCGCCCGCGCGGCCGATGACCGACTTGAGCGTCTCCCCACGCCGGATGGTGTAGGTTCCCGGAAAGCGCACTTCGCCCTTGAGCGTGACGTTTTCCTGGTTTCTCCATTCCGGCACTTCCTTGATGCTCAGAGTATCGAATGGCTGTAGCTGCAGATTGGCGCTGGCGTCGCCGCGCAGAGCCGCCGCGAGATCGATGTAGACGAGCTCGGTACGGCGCACATCGCCGTTGATGACGTGGTAACGCACGAGCTCCGCCTTGCCGCCATAGGCTTCGTCGGCGGTGCCGCCGCTGGCGCGAACCAGGTCACTCACGGTCATGCCGGACTCGAGCGGATAGGTACCGGGGACCTTCACATGACCGTCGACCTGCACGATCTGGGAGGGTTGATCCGCGCTGCCCTGAAGGCGCAGCTCGTTGAGAACCGGTTGGATGACCGGGTCACGTCCCGAGGCCAGATCAAACACCGTAATGCGGTCGCGCGGCATCAGCTCCGGGTCAGCCTGCGAGCGAGGCGCCGCCAGCGCGGCGGTGAGGTCCACGGACAACACGCTGACGCGTCGATCCGGCTGCGTCTCGCGCCGGATGAGCAGGTAATGCAGGTCGGCATTCGGGCGCAGATCATCGACCGAGCGGATGACGTCCGAGAGCCGCACGCCCTGACGCCAGGCGAAGGCGCCGGGTGCAAACACGTACCCTTGCACCAGGATCCCGGAATCCAGCGTGGGCCGCAGGCGGGCCACGCTCAGCAGATCGCCGTTGTGCAGGGGCTGGCTGTGGATGCCCGCGGACAGATCGACGGCCATCACGACCCGGCGACGATTCGCATCGAAGCCGGTCAACATGGCTTTAGCCGTGTCGGCATCCGGTGTCAGCCCGCCGGCCAGCTGCACCAGGTCCGCGACCGTCGATTCGCTGCCGAGCTCATAGATGGCCGGACGCCGTACTTCACCGTCCACGCTGACGGTAGCCCCCACCGCCGGAACGAAGATGACGTCGCCCTCCTGTAGCTTCGCATCGTCGCTGGTGTCGCCGCGAATCAGCAGATCATACAGATCCAGCCTGCGTACCAGCGCGCCCTGGCGCTTCAGCTGGATGTTTCGCAGCGAGCCGATTCGCTTCACGCCGCCGGCCGCATACAGCGCGGAGGTGATGGTGCCGAGACTGCTCAGCGTGTAGGTCCCCGCACGCTGTGCCTCGCCGAGCACGAACACGCGAATCGCGCGCGTGTCGCCCATCGAGACGATCGCGTGCACGCCGAGCTTCTGCTGCTCGACGCGCGCTTCGATACCCGCCTTGACGCTGGTAAAACGCTGGCCGCTGACAAACATCGGACCGATATCGGGAAGAAGGATGTGGCCATCGCGCTCCACCTTCACCGTCACAGTGCGGTTCTGGCTTCCATACAACTGCACAGTCAGCTGGTCTCCGGGACCGACAATGTAGTCGGAGGGCACCGGAACGTTGGCCTCGGGTGCGAATGTCGACGCGGTGCTCCTGCTGAAGAGGTTGTAGCCGAAGGGCTTCAGGCCCGCGACACCCGTCTTGCGCAGCGGCAGGCGCGTGAGACGCAGGCTCAGGCCGCGCAGGCCCGGTTCGACCTTCAGTCGCAGCGTTGCCTGATCATCGCTCAGGCCGAGGAGCGCGATCGCAGCGAACCCGGGGAGCGTGAGCTCCCCGTCCTTGGACAGTTGGTACGGATTCTTCGCGCGGATCAGGTCGACCTGGTGCTGCAGGCGCTTCGTTTCTTCATCCGCCGCGGGGGTCGGGGGCGCGGATGCGGCGGGTGCGGGCGGCGGCGCCGCTGCGGACGCGGCAAGCAGGCTCGCAAGGGCGTTCGGTGTCGCAGCGCCGGACGCAGCGCCCGGCTGCGACGGAACCAGCGCGGGCGCCGCCGGCTGGGTGGCGGCCGGTTTCGGCACGACCTGCAGGTCAGCTTCGATAATGACCCAGTCGTCTGCCTTCAGACCCGGCAGCTGCGCTTCGGCCTCCTCATCATTAGACGGCGCTTGCTGCTGTGCACCCGATTCGCGTTGCCGGTTGAGCATGCCCTGGCGATCCAGGCCGGGGCCGCTGGTGCCGCCCAGCCCGCCAAGGAGCGCGCCGATCCCCCCCCCGCCGCCGACACCCAGCTGCTTCATGATCGCGTCCTGCTGCTCCGGAGTGAGGCTCTGAAAGAGCTGCAGCAGCTCGGGGCTGGCCGCGGGCATCTGGGCAAACGCCCCTTCGCAAGACAACACACTGGCGGCCAGGGCCAGCAACGTGATCAGCGCGGCCAGCAAGCGTTGCATCGCACGCATCATCGACCCTTTTGCCATCTCACCCACCCGATCACCGGATCGGACCCCCCCATGTGAATGCCCGATTGTACTGAAGCTCGCGCGGACGGGCGCATGAAAGCGTCGTCATGCGATACTTCAGGATGCTGACGCGCGCGCAGACGCACCTCATTAACTACGCATGAACAGATCCGGACCGATCACCGCCGCAGGGATGCTGCTGGCTGTTCACACCGTCGCCGTGGCGCGCGGTGTCACGCCCTACCTGCCCCTGAATCTCGAACCGGAGATCGAGGCGCAGATCGAGCGCGTACTTATCCTCGCGGGCAAGCCGGTGATGCGCCGCCCGATCGCCGCCGCGACCGTACTGGATGCATTACCGAAGGCGTGCCGCGTCGATCAGGCACGTCGGGCTGCTACTTGCGTTCCAGGCAGCCGCCTCCGCGCGCGGCGTGACCACCTGCCGCTGAACCTTGAATCCGTCCACGACCTTCGCAGGATGCGGTCAAAATTTGCGCGACACGTAGAGCGTCCCCATGGAAACATCGTAGTAAGCGTCGGGGCGATATCCGCCCTGCGGTTCGCCCGGCAGGACTCGCAGGCGGTCGACTTTTGAGGCGTACCGGTAGTCGATGCCGAGATCCCAATGCGGCACGATGTTGCGCCACTGAAGTCCGGCGCCGAAATAAAATCCATAGGCCGGCGTGGCGGTGGCATAACGCGCAGCCCCGCCAAACAGGTTTAAGGCCAGGGGCCCGGTAAACCGATAGCGATAGTCGAGGATACGAGCGCTCACCAGGGAGAGACCCTGAATGTCGTCAGCCTCAACAGCCACGCCAAGATCCTGCTGTTCCGAGACCGCGCGCCGCGCGCCCAGAGCAACGTGGGCCCCATAGGACGTGTGTGACTCAACCCGCGGTGTGTTCGTTGTGATGTCCGCCAGCACACGGTTGGCGACGACGCCGGCATCAACGAAGATCTCGGCGTGATCGGGGCTGGAAGACTCGCCAGATTCTTCCCCGGACTCGGCATCGAAGTGCAGAGCGTCGCCGTAGCGCAGGAAACCGGCTAGCCGGGTGTAAGTTGCTCCATAGACGTCGCGCCCGTAGTCGATCTCGGTTCCCAGCACGTAGTCCTTCCACGGGTAGGAGTAGGTCAGGGAGCTTGTATACGCGTGGTGATAGGCAGTGGCGGAGTAGTAGAAGGAATCGTTCGTGAGTGAGCGGAACTGTGCTTCGAGACGACCGCCGAGCTGGGGCTCCCACCCTATGCGCAGCATGCTGCTTTGGCCGCCCACGGGGTTACCGAATACCCGTTGATCGCCAAACCAGTGGCCAATGCTGAGTAAATAGTTCGTTATGCCATCGCCGAACCCGGTCTGGACCGCAGTAGCGCCGTGCACGTACCAGGTCGGCTGCCACTCGGAAAACTCGTACGTGACGTCGAACGGCCCGACGCGCGGGAAATGAATGCCCGCCGAAAGATCGGTCTTCGAAAACAGAAGATGGTTGCCGCTGGCCGTGTCGTTGCCGGCAAATTCGAAATAAACAGAGAAAGGCACCCTGCCCGGGAAAATGACCCGGCTCGTGAGCGAGGCTTCCTGCTTGCCGAGGACTGGCTTGGTGCCAAACCCCGTGGTCTGGGCCTGAGTGGGATTGAAAAATGCCTTGAGAATTTGGCTGATGGACTGTCCACCGGCGGCGCCGCCCCCGAACATGAGGATACGGTTGACCGAGAGCGACCAGCCGGGAACGGGCTCACTGGCCAGGTGCAAACCGGCGAATTTCGGATGTCCCCTCGTGAGTTGCCCGTTGGTCAGCTCAATGTTGTCGCTTTCCGACACGCGCGCGACGAAGACCTCGTAGTGCAGCCCCAGACGGGTCAGCGGCTCATAGTTCGAAAGCGTGATGGACGGCATGGTCGGCGCTTCAGTGCTGATCAGCATCGCACTGTCCGTCATGGGTGACCACCAGTGGTCGCGGTAGCCGATGTCGAGTTGCGCTACGTCGAAGCCGAGGCTGAGCACCGAGCCGGTGGGCCTCTGCCTGCCCTGGTAAGCGACGCCGCCGACGTTCACGAGCAAATGGTCGTACGGCTGGATGTAGGCAGCGCCCGCGGCCTGATAGTTGGTCTGCTCAGGTTCGCCGTGCTGATTGGGCTTGATGGGGTTCGCGCCGTGCCCAGCCCAGCCCGCCACGCTCGCGAACTCAACGCCGGTGTCGTGCATGTATTGCTTGAGAACTCTGCGGACGCGATTGCACAGAACCGCATCGACCTCACAGGCTTTCGGCAATGCATCCAGTACCACCGCCGCAGGGATAGGTCGGGTCATGACAGGCTTGCCCCCCAGAATAAGAACACGCTAACCTCG
>Ga0210394_10001778_pt1 | contig 32445 bp, 24 predicted proteins | sample IncBWC12MmetaG_FD_160121 | JGI IMG/M metagenome (GOLD analysis project Ga0210394, IMG submission 160121) | Forest soil microbial communities from Barre Woods Harvard Forest LTER site, Petersham, Massachusetts, United States - Inc-BW-C-12-M | ecosystem: Environmental > Terrestrial > Soil >... | reverse complement strand
CACACCACGGCCAACATCGCGGTGGCGGCGGGCTCCGCTTATCAGGGCGGGGCGGGCGTCGACCTTAACTTCATCCCCCTCGATGCCATCGATCACATCGAAGTACTGACCGAGGGCGCGGCGGCGCAATACGGTACGGATGCCATCGCCGGCGTCATCAACATCATCACCAGGAAGGGCTACCGCGGCGGGGGTCTCGTCGGGACGTACGGCAGCTACGATGGGGGCGGCGGCGAGAGCGGCGATGTCAGCGGCAATCTGGGCTTCGAGCCGTCGGACGCGGGCTATCTCAACGTCACGGGCGAAGTGCGCAGTCACGGCCGCAGCAATCAAGGCGGCATCGATGAGCGCGTCATCAATCCCACCAACCTCGGGGCCTATCCCGGCTCGAACATGCCCAGCCTCCCCGGCTACCCCTACATCAATATGATCGAAGGCGATGCAGAGATTCATACGGCGCTGGCCTCGATCAAGGCCGGCTGGGAGATGGCGAGCGGCACGCAGCTGTACCTATTCGCGACCTACGGCGACAAACGAGCCGCCTCCTATGAGAACTACCGGCTGCCCACCAAGCTTCACTACACCGATCCTGTCACCGGCATCACCCGCTATCCATATCCCTTGGGTTTCAATCCGCAGGAAGCCACGCGCGAACAGGACTTTTCCCTGACCGGAGGCGCCAAGGGCGCGGCCTCGGGCTGGCGCTGGGATTTGAGCACGGTGTACGGACGGGACCGTCTCGAGTTGTATACCCGCGACTCGGCCAATGCGGGCATCTACAACTCCTCGGGAAGCGCCACGCCCTCAACGTACTACGACGGGACATTGCAGATGACTCAGTGGACCACGACGCTCGATGTGGATCGCGACTTCGATGCCGGTCTCGCGGCGCCTTTGAATGTGGCATTCGGCGGGGAGTATCGCCGCGAGACCTACAGCATCGGTGAAGGTATTCCGGCTTCCTATGAGCTCGGCGGGGCCCAGTCATATCCCGGATTTTCTCCCGCTGACGCCGGCAGCAACAACCGCCAGAATGTGGCGGCCTATTCGGATCTCTCCGGCAAGCTCCTCGATCGCCTGAGCCTGGATGCGGCCGGGCGCTTTGAGCACTACAGTGATTTCGGCAGCGCGACCGTCTTCAAGCTTGCCGGACGCTGGGATGCGAGCCCGGCGTTCGCGATCCGCGGCACGTTAAGCGACGGCTTCCGGGCGCCCACCATGGCCGAGGAATTCTACTCATCGACCACGGTGACGCCGACCACGGCTTTCGTGCAAATGCCGCCGAATTCAACCGGCGGCAAGCTGCTCGGGCTCGGCAACGGACTGCAGCCCGAGAAGTCGGTCAATTCAAGCCTTGGGCTCGTGTTCCGCCCTTCCGCGAGACTCAACATGAGTCTCGATCTGTATCAAATCTCGATCAGCAGCCGCATCGTCGGCAGCGGCCATCTCGTGGGCTCATCGTATGGCGTCGTCGTTGCACCCAATATCATCGATGCCATCGTTGCGAACGGCAATCAGCTCGACCCGGACGTGATGGCCAGGGGCGTCACGGGAATCAACATGTTCACGAATGGCATCAACACGCGAACCCGCGGCTCCGATTTGACCCTGGCGCTGCCGATGGAGTTGAGCCTCGGCCGCCTGACCTACTCGATCGGTGCGACCTACAACGACACGGCCATCACGCGCGTGCGGGCGACCCCGCCGCAGCTCGGGAGCACGCCATTGTTCGATGCCACGGCCATATCGGATCTCACGACCGCCAATCCGAAGTACATCGTGAACTTGGGGGCGCTGGCCCAATTCGGCGATGTAACCCTCAATCTCGTGGAGAAAATCTACGGACCTTCCTCGGAGTACGAGAACGATGACGGCGATAATCCGACCGGCCTGTTGCAGTACTTCCGGACGCGGATGGGCATCACGCCGATCACCAATGTCGACCTGTCTTACCAATGGACCCCGCGGCTGAAAGTCACCCTCGGCGCCAACAACCTCTTCAACCGGTTTCCTCCGACTTTGAATGCCACGCTGCTCGCGCACGTGAACAGCTTCGACTATGGCGACAACTTGGGCGTCCAGCACTACCCGTCGTTTTCCCCTTTCGGCATCAACGGCGGCTACTACTTCGCCAAGGCCTCCTTGCAGTTCTGATGCTTGACGGGCCGGGTCGGCCTTAGGTGCCCGGTTTCCACCGCGAACCTGTCTTAGGACAGACGGTGCTCGCGAGGGAGCCAATGGGGCGCGAAGGGGGAGCTATCAGCACTCCGGGCATCGGACAGCCAAGTAAATCAAAATCTAGGGAGACAACGCATGAAAACACTGCTGACACTGGGGGCCGCTCTGGTCCTCGCGGGAGCGATGAATGGCGGCACTGCCAGGGCCGCGGCGGCCGCCGCGGAAAATGCCGCTCCGAGTGAAGCGGCCACCGAGCTCGGCGAAGTCATCGTCACGGGCACACGCCGCACGGACCGCACGGCGGCGGAATCCTCGGCACCCATCGACATATTGAGCGGCTCAGAGCTCGCGGCCCAGCCCACGGGCAATATGCTGGACACCCTGTCCAACCTGGTACCGTCCTTCATCGTCGGACAGAACTCCATCTCCGATGCCTCGAGTCTCGTGCGGTCGCCCTCCTTGCGCGGTCTGCCGGGAGACGAGATGCTGGTGATGCTGAACGGCAAGCGCATGAACCGTTCCGCGCTGGTGCAGGTCTACCAGGGCGGCGAGACCGAACTGGCCTTCGGTTCGCAAGGTCCGGACTTGGCCTCCATCCCGTCGATCGCCGTCAAGTCGCTGGAGATTCTGCGTGACGGCGCCTCGGCGCAGTACGGATCGGATGCCATCGCCGGCGTGCTCAATTACCAGTTCAAAACCGACTCCACAGGCGCTGAAATCACCGGCCGTTATGGCGAATACTTCCCGAAAGGTTACTCGCGCGACGGCGGCGACGGGCAGATCGCGCTCAACGTCGGCCTGCCGCTGGGCTCGCAGGGCTTTGCCGATTTCAGCATGGAATTGGCCAAGAATGAGCAGACGGTGCGCAACCCGACGAGGCCCTCGGCAGTGGCGTTCGCCGCGGCCTACCCGAACCTGGCACCGGATCTGCCGCACTACCCGGGTCCCGTGCAGCAGTGGGGCACACCGCCTTCGAAGAGCGTCAAGACCTTCCTCAACACCGGCGTCAGGCTCGACAACAATGACGAAATCTATTTCTTCATGAACTGGGCCGAGATTTATACCAACGAGAGTTTCAATTACCGCCTGCCCAAGACGGTGACTTATCAGGGGACGACTTACGCCAATCATCCCGCCTTCAACAATATTTACTTGGATCCTTGCACGGCGGCCTACACCGGTTGCCCGGCGGGCGGATGGATTCAGGACGCCAACACGTTCAACTTCGACTCCGTTTATCCGGCCGGCTTCACGCCGCGCTTCTACGGTAAAGTCGACCAGTTCTTCGGCGCCGTCGGCTACAAGGGCGTCAATCGTTGGGGCATGAACTTCGACATCTCGGGCTCGACGGCCACGAACTCCCTCGCTGTGTCCCTGCAGGATTCCATCAATCCCTCGCTTGGGCCTCTATCGCCCACCAGCTTCTACGACGGCAAGTTCCAGCAAGGTGAAAGCAACTTCAACGTGGACGTGAGCTATCCTTGGGCGGTCCCCGGGTTGGCGAAACCGATCTCGCTGGCCGGCGGCCTCGAATATCGGGTCGAGAACTACAAACAACTTCTGGGTGACGCCGCCTCCTACGCAGCCGGTCCGTACGCCTCCCAGCAGCTCTACTCGTGCGTGGCCACGGTCTGCACGCCGAGCGGTTCGGCGTCACAGTCGACGGCCTCCAACGGCTATGGCGGCATCAGTGCCCCAGTGGATGCCTCGCAGGCGAGCTACGCCGGCTATGTCGATGTCGAGGCGGATGTGACATCGGCTCTCACCTTAGGGGTGGCGGGCCGCGTCGAAAACTACGCCTCCTTCGGCACCACCGAGCTTGGCAAGTTCCAGGTTCGCTTCAAGGCCACCGACTGGCTGGCGCTGCGCGGCACCGCGAGCAACGGCTTCCATGCACCGACTCCCGGCCAGTACAGCGTGGAGACGCTGAGCACGACCTTCATCCCCGGCACCACCACCCAGGTGCAGATCGGCACGTATCCGGTGACCAGCGCGATCGCCAAGTACTATGGCGCGGTAAATCTGAAGCCAGAGAAGTCGACCAATTTCAGCGCCGGCCTGGTATTCACGCCGATGCAGGATCTGCTGGTGACCCTCGATGGCTACAGCATTGCGGTGAAGGACCGCATCGGCATTTCGCAGACCTTCGCGGTGACCCAGGCGGACATCAACAAGCTCGCCGCCCTGGCCTATGTCGGCGCCGGCGGCACGGTGCAGTACTTCACCAACGGCTTCGATACCAAGACCAAGGGCGCGGACCTGGTCGGCACCTACGCCTTCCACATCGGCGATGGGCACCTCGACACGTCGTTGGCATACAACTACAACAAGACTGACGTCACCAACTACAATCCGAACGTGATCAGCCAGGCGCGGATCATCGACATCCAGCACTATGCGCCCAACACCCGCGTCAACTTCGGGGCCAAGTACACGCTGGGCCCGTTCCACGCGTCATTGCAAGAGAACTACTACGGGACGTATCGCGACCAGAATGACTACCCGGGTCAGTTATTCTCGGCCAAGTTCACCACCGACATCGATTTCACGTACAACATATGGGAGAACGTCACCGCGGGTATCGGCGGGAAGAACATCTTCAACGCCATGCCTGATGTGGTCAATGGAGTGAGCCCGCTCACCGGGGGTTTGCAGGACGGCGAACGGTATCCGCGCACCGGCGGCCCCTTCGGCTTCAACGGGGCATTCTGGTACGCACACATCGGCGCGAAATTCTAACGAGGACGAGGAGGGTCGCCCGAACGGGCGGCCCTCAGCCCTCACGCCAGCCGCACCTCGACACCGCGGCGTCTGAGCTCGGCGACCACGTCGGGATCAGCGCCCGAGTCCGTGATCAGCATGTGCAGCTGTTCGACGCGGGCGATCAGCGAGATGTTTCGACGCATCAGCTTGGAGGAATCGGCGACCGCGATGACCTGGCGGGAGATCGCGATCATCTTGGCATTGAGCAGCGCTTCGGGCAGGTGGGGCGTCATCACACCGCGTTCAGGATCGAGGCCGTCGGCGCCGAGAAACAGGCGATCGGCCTGAAGATCCGCGAGCGCCGCTTCGGCCATGTGGCCGGAAAGGGAGTTCGATTCGGGGCGCAGAATGCCGCCCGGCATGATCAGACGCACCGACGGCACGTCGGCGAGCAGCACGGCGACGTTCAGGGCATTGGTGATCACATTGATCGAACGGACCTCGAGCTTGCGAATCTGCTTCGCGATTTCGGCGGTGGTCGTACCGGAATCGAGGATCACCGTTTCGCCGTCCTTGATCAGCGCCACCGCGGCCTTGGCAATGCGAACCTTCTCCGCATGATGCAGTGTGCGCTTGACGTTGAGCGGCTGATCGTCGTCATCCCGCCGCAGCAGCGCGCCGCCGTGCGTGCGCTCGAGCGCGCGCTCGGCCTCGAGCGCCGCGAGGTCGGTGCGGATGGTGACGGCCGAGGTGACGAACCGTGCCGCCAGCGCTTCCACCGTGACCTTGCCGTGCTCGCGCAGCAGTTCCACGATGCGGTGGCGGCGTTCCGCGACCAGGAGTCCGGGCTCGGCGTTGCCGCCGCCGGCCGCGTGCGTCCCAGTGTCCTGCAGGTTGGAGGGATGCATGGAACTCATGCCGGAATCGCCTCGAGCAGGAGGAAGTGTTCGAACTCCACCGGCAGCCGGGCCGGCGCGCCGGATACTGTTCCGAGGTCGCGATCATTGACATAGTCGCGGATCCGGTATGACCCGTTCGCCAAGCCGCGAAGCATCACCGGACCCCTCCAGCGGTCGGCGAAGAGCGCGTAGTACAGACGGCCGTCCCTCTCGATGGCGTGCGTCTCCGGGCGGTCGAAACCGATGTCGTAGAGCTCGCCGCGGTAGGTCCCGAGCGGCAGCATCTTTTCCTTGTAGAGCGCAATCCAGCGGTGCCATTCGCGTTCCTTCTCCGGCGTGAGCAGGAACGAATCCTTCGGCTTCGGATCGACCGGCCAGGTGAACTTCGTCGACACGACCGCGCCGACGCCCACCGTGGAGGCGAAGTCATCGTGTCGGTCGCTGAGCTCGACGTGGTCGCCCGCATAGGCGGCGCTCGGGCCCATCAAGGCTTTCAGCGTCTTGCCCTTGTGGCGCACCTGCCAGGAGGACTCGGGATCGGAGGCGGGCGCTTGATTCATGTACGGGAAATTGAATGCGGAGTAGGCGGTGCCGCACGGGCACAACTCGATCACTGCGTCCGGATCGAGCGTGGTCGCGCTCTGGTAAATCGCGCGGAAGAACGTCTGCAAGCCCTCCACCGATTCCTCCGCACGGGCGTGGTGATGTGCAGGATTGAAGCAGGGCGCGACATTGTTCAAATGCTGGCCGTCGATCTTGAGTCCGGCAAATCCCCAGTCGCCGATGAACTTCTTGATCAGCGCTTGGGTGTGCTGCACCGTCGCCTCGTAGGCGGGACAGAGGTAGAAGCTGTTCCACCAGGAAATGTTTTGGACTGCACCGTTCTTGTCGAGCAGCAGCATGTCGGCGTGATCGTGCAGGAAGTCGGATCCGGGCGCGACCGACAGCGGCGAATACCAGAGCCGCGGCTTCAAGCCGGCCGTGCGAATGTCCGAGACCAGACTGCGCATGTCGGCCTCGCCGTTGGGATACTTGGCACGATCGGGACTCCAATCGCCGATCATCGCCTGCCAGCCGTCGTCGATGACGGCCCACTGCAAACCCAACTCCTTCACCTTGGGCAGCGTTCCCTCGATCAACGCCGTGGTGCAGGCGCGTTCGTAGCCCCACGCGCACCAGATGGGCTCGTAGGACGCCGCCGGCGGGACGGCCGGCGTCAGGCCGCGTTCGGACATGAGGCGCCGGTAGGCGCAGAGCGCGGCGAAGTAGTCGCCGCTGTGGACTGCCACGAAAGTCTCGGGCGTTTCAAACATTTCGCCGGGCTTGAGGTCACGCTTCTCGCGGCCGCAGACGGCCACGCGGACCGAGCCTCGTTGGCCTTGAACGGGAAGGGAAACGCGCTTCGGCGTGGTCTCCGCGTGACCGACCGCGAGCCCTCCGTCGCGTCGCCAGACATCGACGATGGGTGTGCCGCCGCCGTAATCGGCAGCCTCCATGCCGAGAAAGTTGTCTTGTGCGAATGCGGGTTCGACTGGTTGCACCCAGTCGCGGCGATCCTCGTACGTCGCCCCGGAATAGCACCAGAATTCGGGAGCGCGCGTGCCGGAGGCGAGCACCCGGGAATCGCCATTCGACCAGCTGCGAAAGCTCAAGATCGCAGCGCCGCCGTTGCGATACGAGACGCGCACCAGCGCGATGCCGGGATGGCGCTCATACAACGTCGCCTGCACGGTCTTCTCGACGCCGTTGACGGAGGTTCCAGACAACGTGATTCGCGTGGCCGGACCGTTGGCATCGGCGATGCGGCTCCGCGCCTGATGACGGATCGCGAAGTCGGCGATATGCCGGCCGTCCGTGTCCAGCAGATACTCGCTCGGACCCCAGGAGGTCATCGCAATCCGCTGTGGTCCTACCGTGCGCGATACCCTCGCGTGGAGCTTCGCATCCCACTCGATGCGCAGAACCAAATCCTCGAGGGTGGCTACCCCACGAGCCTCGGGCTGAGAGGCGTCGGTTCCCGCCCGCGCCGGCAGCAGCCCATGGCGTAGCGCAAGCGCGAGCCCGCCGGCCAGCCGAACAAACTGTCGACGCGAAGTCTTGCCGCGAGTCAGTGGGCCTTTGTTCATGGGCGGTTGCGTGACGACTATTGACTTGTTCGAAAATAACAATAACATTAAACGAAAGAAGACGAAAGCATATACCGGGATAGATATTTCACTTTCTTTCGTTTGCAGTTCCATCGACGCATCAAAAAACCATCTCGTCAATGGTACAGGGAGACGAAGCGTGCCGAGCCTGAAGCCTACTTTGATTGCGATTTGGCTGCCATTCGCGGGGGCGACCGGCGCGATCGCCGCGGATGCCGACGGGTCCGCTGCTACGGGCCCAGCGGCGGCGAGTTCACCGGCGGCCACCACGGCGGTCGCAAAAGACCAGGGGCCGGCGCTCGAGGAGATCGTCGTCACCGGACTGCGCGCGAGTCTCGAGAAATCTCTCGACATCAAGAAAAATGCCACCGTAGTGCTCGATTCCATCAACGCCGAGGAGTTGGGCCGGTTTCCGGACGCCGACGTCGCCGACTCGCTGGAGCATCTGCCCGGCATCACCATCAGCCGCACCACCGGCGGCGAGGGGCAGAAGGTGTCCGTGCGCGGCTTCGGTCCGCAATACAACATCGTCACCTTGAACAACCGCATTCTCGCCACCGATGATGATGCCCGCGACCTCGCGTTCGACGTGCTGCCCTCGGAAGTGATCTCAGGCGCCGACGTGCTTAAATCGTCGGAAGCCTCCGCCCTCGAAGGCAGCATCGGCGGCACGGTCAACCTGCGCACGGCGAGTCCGTTCGAGAACATGGGCTTCCACGGCGGCGCGCATGCCGAGGGCAATTACAATCAAATGACCTCGCTGCATGGCTACAAGGTCTCGGCGTTCGCCTCGGACACTGTGCTCGACAACACCCTGGGATTCCTGATCGGGGGCGTGCTGTCCGATACCCACACGCGCACCGATGCGCTGAACGCGTACAACCAGGACATCTACGATGCGAACGCCTTCCCCTTCGAGGATTCCAACATGACGCCGCCCGCGGGGACGCCGATCGCAGCCGCTCCCTGCTGCATCACCTTCGGTTCGATCTTCGATGAGAAGAAGCGCGAGGCCTTGTCCGGAAGCCTCGAATGGCGCCCCAACGACGCCTTGAAGCTGGTCGCCGACGGCCTCTGGACCAAACTGCAAGATCCGCAGATCGGCTACAACCAATCGTATTATTTCCCATACGGCGTCGATCAGAACGGCAACGGCACGTGGTCCGATTCGAGCGCGACCATCAAAAACGGGGTGGTCACCGGGGTGACGTCGAGCAACTTCACGCCGGAGATCGTCAACAACACCATCAACCGCAACGTCGTCACGACGATGTACGGCTTGAAGGGCACGTGGACGCCCGCCGACAAGTTCTCGCTCGGCTTCGATGCCTATCGCTCGGAGGCCAATCGGCCCGAGGGCGGCACCGACACGTTCGTGACGGCGGGTTTGGTGTCGGCGTTGCCGAACGCTGAGGACTACATCACGCTGACTGATCTGCCGCACAGCCTGCCAAGCCTCAACGTGGTGATTCCACCGAGCCAGCTCGGCCTGTCGGCTTGCCCGAGCGGAACCTCGAGCGCGACCCGGGCGGGCTACTGCTCTTATACCGCGTTGATGAACTCGGGTTTCCTCAACAACAACAAATACTGGTCAACCCATTACGACGGCCTCAATGGCTATTCCGTGCATGACCAAGTCACCGGCTTCACGCTCGACGGCGACTACAAGGCGAGTCTGGGATTCTTCGACAAATTGCTTTTCGGCGTCGGCTACAACCATCGTGAGAAGGACCGAGTCGACAGCAGCAACGACTGGACCAACGGCTCCGGTCAGTACGGCACGCTGTACCAAACCGTAGGATGCCCGGTGCAGTGCAACCCTTATTCCTTCGGCTCGCAGGGATTCAATGTCATTTCGTTCACGAGCCCGCCCAATTTCATGCAAGGCGCGGGCGGATCGTATCCGTTGGTGCTGCCAAAGCTGAATACTGCCCAGCTACTCGCATTCCTGGCGAGTTTGAATGGCAAGCCCAACCCGACCTTTTGCACTACGCTGCCGTGCTCCACGCCGTTCAACTTTGCCAATACGCTGCCGCAGCCGAACCCGTTCAACTCCTATCAAGTCGCCGAGAAGACCTACTCGTTCTACACGGAAGCCACGTTCGCCGGTAACAACTGGTCGGGGAATGTCGGCGTACGCGTGGTGCGCACCACGACTCTGGCCGCCACCGCGGAATCCGTGCCGACGGACATATGGACCAATAATTCGACGAATTCGGTGCAGAGCTTCAACGTGGATTACAGCACCGCAACGCAGTTCCTGCAGCAGGCTACCTATACCGAAGCGCTGCCGTCCGCCAACTTGAGCTACTGGGTCGTGCCCGAGCAGCTGCAGTTTCGCGCGGCGGCGGGCGAGACCATCTCGCGTCCCAACTTGAATCAGCTGGCGCCAAACTCCACCAACCAAGCCATCAACGGCACACCGGAACTCGATTACACCGGCACCGCGGGACTCAAGCCCATCAAGGCCTGGTCCGTGGACCTGTCGCTCGAGTGGTACTACCAGCCGCACGCGGCGTTGAACGCGGCGCTGTTCGGCAAAAAAGTCACGAACGATATCTACACCGCCACGCAAACCAGCGTCAATCTCGGCACTGTGGAATACGACAACGGGCCGCCGGGTTCAGCGAACAACCCGTCGAAGCCATTTCTCTGGACCATCACTGCTCCCGCCAACGGCGACAAGTCCACCTACACCGGTATCGAGTTGAGCTGGCAGCACTTCCTGGAGGACGGCTTGGGCACGCATATGCAGTACACCCACACCTGGAGCAAGGGCTACGATCAGTTCGGCAACCCGACCGGCGCGGTCAACGCAGCGCCGCCCACCACGTTCTCGATCAGCCTGATCTACGACAAGGGGCCGTTCAACGCAGACGTGAACTGGGACTACACCTCGAGCTATACCACCTATTGCTCAGCATGCACGGAAGTGCCGGGCTGGCCCGCCATCGCCGATTCCTTTTCGTGGGTGACGGCGAGCGCGCATTACCGGATCTACAAGGGCTTCGAGGTGTACGTCGAAGGCAAGAACCTCACCAATGCCATCGCGCGCACCTATCTCAACGGCAATCCTTTGTTGCCGTGGGGACCGGGACAGCTCGTCGGCGAGAGCGCCAGCGGCACGGGTCAGGGCTACAGCGCGTACGGCCGCAGCTACGTGGTCGGCGCCTCGTACCGCTTCTGACGTGAAGAAACCTTGGCTCATTTACGCGCTGATCACCACCGGGTTCTGGGGGGTGTGGGGCGCGTTCGCCGAATTTCCGACGCGCCACGGATTTCCTGAGACGCTGGTGTACGTGGTGTGGGCGTTGACGATGATCCCGCCGGCGCTCTTCGCCATGTACCGCGCCGGCTGGCGTGTGCTGCGCGACCCGAAGTCCATTCTGCTGGGATCGCTGATCGGATTGACGGGGGCGGGCGGGCAGATGCTGCTGTTCCATGCCGTGCACACCGGACCCACGTACCTGATCTTCCCCATCATAGCGCTGTCGCCGGTGATCACCATCGCCATGTCGATGCTGTTCCTCAAGGAACGGGTGACGAAGGTGGGCGCGCTCGGCGTGGCGCTCGCCCTGATCGCGCTGCCGCTGTTCAATTACTCGCCGGCCCAGGAGCCATCCAGCGCCGGCGTGCACGATGTCACGTGGTTCGTCTATGCGCTGATCATCCTGCTCGCCTGGGGCGTACAGGCGTATTTCATGAAGCTCGCCAATAACAGCATGGATGCGGAAAACATTTTTCTCTACATGACGCTCACGAGCCTGGCGCTGATTCCGGTGGCGCTGTGGATGACCGACTTCGGGGCGCGCATCGAGTACGGATGGCAGGGGCCCGGGCTCGCGGCGATCACGCAAATCCTGAACGCGGTGGGTGCGTTGACGCTGGTGTATGCCTTCCGGTTCGGCCGCGCGCTGGTGGTGGCGCCGCTCGCCAACGCGGGCGCGCCGATGATCACGGCGATCGTCTCGATGATCGTACTGGGCGCAATGCCGAACACCATCACCGGCGTCGCCATCGCGCTGGCCTGCCTTGCCGCGGCGCTGCTTGCCATCGAACCCGAAGAGAAGCTCGTCGAGCAACCGGTATGAATGCGCTGTTGGATCTTGTCCGCCGGCACAAGTCCGGCGTGCCGGAAGGGATCTACTCCGTGTGCTCCGCGCATCCTTTGGTCCTGGAGGCCGCGCTGCGCCTGGCGCAGCGCACGGGGGGCGTGGCGCTGATCGAAGCCACCTCGAACCAGGTGAATCAAGAAGGCGGCTATACCGGCATGCGGCCCGCCATGTTTCGCGAGCGGGTGCATGCACTGGCGACTGCCGTCGGCCTGCCGCACGATCGCGTAGTGCTGGGCGGCGATCATCTCGGCCCCAATTGCTGGCAACGCCTGCCGTCGTCGTCGGCCCTGCAGAAGGCCGGAGTGATGGTGGCGGAATACGTGGCCGCGGGCTTCCGCAAGATCCATTTGGATTGCTCCATGTCCTGCGCCGACGATGGCGTTGCGCTCGGCGATGAATTGATCGCGGATCGCAATGCCGCACTGTGCGCCATCACCGAGGCTGCTTGGCGCAGCGCCGGCGGCGAACCGCCCGGGTACATCATCGGCTCCGAAGTGCCGGTGCCCGGCGGTGCGCACGAGACTCTCGAGGAACTTGAACTTACGACGCCGGAAGCAGCGCACGCGACCATCGAGGCGCATCGAAGGGCTTTCGCACGCCATGGGGTTGGGACGGCGTGGACCCGCGTGATGGGCCTCGTGGTGCAGCCCGGTGTCGAGTTCGGCCACGATCGGGTGATCGACTACGTCCGCTCCAAGGCGGTGACATTGAGCCGGAGCATCGAGCCGGTGGCCGGCATGGTGTTGGAGGCGCATTCCACCGACTATCAAACGCCCGCTGCCCTCGAAGCCCTGGTGCAGGATCACTTCGCGATCCTCAAAGTGGGTCCCGGGGCGACCTTCGCATTGCGCGAAGCGTTTTGGGCCCTGTCGGACATTGCCATGGAACTGGAGTTGATGCCGGATGGATCGCTCAAGGATACGATGCTCCAGGAGATGATGCGGGATCCCCGGCACTGGAGCGCTTATTACGTGAACCCCGAGCGACAGCACTTCGACCTTCAATTCAGCTTGAGCGACCGGATCCGTTATTACTGGACCGCGCCGGTGGTCGTGCGGGCGTGCACGCAACTCTTACGGGACCTCGCCGCCACGGGCATTCCCATGACGTTGATCAGCCAGTACCTGCCGGCGCAGTACGCCGCTATTCGCGAGGGCCGGCTGAACAACGATCCGCGCGAACTCGTTTTAGACGCTGTCGAGCAGGTGCTGCGCCGGTACGAGCGCGCCTGCCGACCCGCCGGCTCGGCCGGCGGCGCGGCCATCGATCGAGGACGCGAATGAATTATCTGGGGCACCCGCAGGCAGAGCTCGAAACCGCCGGTGGGATTTGGACCGCGCGCGAGATTGCGCAGCAGCCGGCCGTCTGGACGACCATCGAACGCGGGATGATGAGCGAGGCAGGCGCGCTGCGCGCCTTTCTCGATCCGCTGCTCGAGCGGCGCGACCTGCGGGTCATCTTGAGCGGCGCCGGCAGCTCGTCCTTCGTCGGCGCGTGCCTGGCGCCGGCGCTGAAACGCCGGACCCGTTTGCGTGTGGACGCCGTGGCAACCACCGATCTGGTCGGATCGCCGGACAGCTGCTTGGAGCCGACCGTACCGACGCTGCTGGTCTCGTTCGCACGCTCGGGCAACAGCCCGGAAAGCGTGGCGGCGCTCAGCCTGGCCGAGCAGGGCATGACGGACTGTCATCACCTGATCGTCACCTGCAATCGCGAGGGAGATCTGTACCGGCAAGGGCAGCAGCAGCGCAATGCGCACGTCGTGCTGCTGCCGCAAGAAACCAACGACCGGGGTTTCGCGATGACGTCGAGCTTCACGGGCATGATGCTCGCCGCTGCGCTGGCGTTCGACCTGTTGCCCCAGGATCGATCGGCAGCGCTCGCAAGCTGGGCGGCCCACGTGCTCGAGGCGGGGTTGCCGTTGGCCGCGCACCTCGCGCGCTCGGGCTTCGAGCGGGTGGTATATCTGGGCAGCCGGGAGTTCGCGAGTCTGGCGCGGGAAGCCGCGCTCAAGATGCTCGAGCTCAGCGACGGCCACATCGTCGCGGTGGCCGAAACACCCATGGGGTTTCGCCATGGACCGAAGACGATCGTCAACGGCAAGACCTTGGTGGTGATGTTCCTCTGCAATGATAGGTACACGCACCGCTACGAGATGGACCTGCTGCGCGAACTGCGCGCCGACGGCGTCGCGGCGCGCGTAGTCGCGCTCTACGCCGCGCAGGCGGGCGCGGTGCCGGCGGCAGGCATTGCCGTGCCGGGTGCGGCGGGCGCATCGGACCTCGGCCTGTGCTTTGCGTATGCGATGTTTGCGCAGACGTTCGCGTTCCTGCAATCGCTCAACCTGGGTCTGCGGCCGGACACGCCGAATGCCCGGGGCGTCGTCAATCGCGTGGTGCAAGGCGTGTCGATCTATCCCTGGAACCCGCCTCGGTGAGGACTTTTCTCGGTATCGACGGCGGCGGTACCAAGACGGACTTTCTGTTGATCGACGAGTCGGGGCGAGTGCTGGCCTCGCACCAGGCCGGATCGGCCTATTATCTTGAAACCGGTATCGATGCGCTGCAGCGCATGCTGGTCATGGGCATCCAGGCGACACTGCAACAGGCCGCGCTGCCCGTCGCACAGGTGGCCTTTGCCTTCATCGGTCTACCCGCCCATGGCGAGGACGGCGCACTGCTGCCGCGCCTCGACGGCATTGCTGCGCAGGTGCTGCCGGTCGAGCGCCATCGCTGCGGCAACGACATGGTGTGCGGTTGGGCCGGTGCCCTCGCGGGCCGCGACGGCATCAACGTCGTCGCAGGCACGGGCTCCATCGCCTATGGAGAGTATGAGGGTCGTTGCGCGCGCGCCGGCGGCTGGGGAGAACTGTTCAGCGACGAAGGTTCCGCCTACTGGATCGCCCGCGAGGCACTGGCGCTGTTCTCCCGGATGAGCGATGGGCGAGCACCCAAGGCCGCTCTCCACGATTTGATCCGTGAGCGCTTTCGGTTGCATGCGGATCTCGACCTGTGCGCCGCCGTCTACGGGCCGCCGCCCCTGGCGCGCAGCGAAGTCGCCGCGCTTGCGCCGCTCGTGGCGCAGGCGGCGCACGCGGGCGATCGCGCAGCGCATCGGCTGTTCGAGTCGGCGGCGCAAGAACTCGCAGCGATCGTGCATGCCGTGCGCGATCAACTTGACGTGTCGCCGCAGACGTCGCTGCCGGTGTCCTATTCGGGCGGCATGTTTCGATTGGACGGCCTGTTGACGCCGTTGCTCGAAGCGGCGCTTAAGTCAGGCGATCGACGCTACGAATTCGTGGCGCCGCGGCTGCCGCCCTCGGCGGGCGCTGCCCTGTACGCCGCAAAACTCGCCGGCGACGCGCTGACGCCCAAGTTCGTCGCCGGCCTCGCACGTTCGTTTGACGGCCGCGAGCGGGCGCGCGACGCATGATCCCGTGTATCCTGTTCGCGGTCCTCATCGGCGTGTCGTGGGCGGCCGCGCCCGCGGCCGCCGCCATCGAGACGAGCGCTACTGAGGCAGCCGGCGCGGAGTACTCGTATGCGGCCGCGGACTTCGCGCAGGTTCGCAAATTCGACGCGCATGTGCACGCGAACACCGATGATCACCGCTTCCTGGACATTGCCGCGAAGGACGGCTTCGAACTGCTGTCGATCAACGTCGACTACCCCGATTTTCCAGCCATGGACCGCCAGGCGCAGGTGGCCCACACGTTGCGGGCCAGAGATCCGCGGCGCTTTCATTTCGCCGCCACCTTTTCGATGAAAGGTTTCGGCGGGGCGGGGTGGACTGCGGACACCATCCAGCACATCGACGCCGAGGTCGCCCAAGGCGCGGTTGCCGTGAAGGTATGGAAGAACATCGGCATGGTTGAACGGGACGCTCGGGGGCGGCTCATCATGCTCGACGATCGGCGCTTCGACGGTGTCATGAGGCATCTCGAGGCGAAGGGTCTCCCGCTGATCGCGCATCAGGCCGAGCCCAAAAACTGCTGGCTGCCGCTCGAGGCCATGACTACGGAGAACGACCGCAGCTATTTCCGCGATCATCCTGAGTACCACATGTACCTGCATCCCGAGCAGCCGAGCTACGTAAGCCTCATCGCCGCGCGCGACCGCTTCGTCGCAAGACATCCGAAGCTCAGCTTTGTCGGCGCGCACCTCGCGAGTTTGGAGTGGAGCGTCGACGAGCTGGCCCGCTTTCTCGACACCCATCCGAATGCGACGGCGGATCTGGCGGCGCGCATGACTCAGGTTCAATACCAGTCGCAATCGGATCCCGGCAAGGTGCGGCGATTCTTCGTCAAGTACCAGGACCGCCTACTGTATGGATCCGATCTCACCGAGAATCCGCCGGATCCGCACGAGCGATCGCAAAACCCGCCGATGGATCCCGCTCAGTTTACAGCCGAGGCGGATGCCTTCTGGCGCTCGGACTGGATCTACCTTGCGACCGCGGAGGTCCAGTCCATCGACGCCATCAAGGCTGACGTCAAAGGGCTGGCGCTGCCGAAGTCAGTGATCGACAAAATCTACTATGCGAACGCCCAGCGCGTGTTCCGGCTTGCGCCGCACTAGAGCTCGACGGCAACGTCGCGGCGCCGTGTTCAATAACGCCGCAGCATATGCCCGAGTTTTTGGAGCGCTTGGTCCATGGCGCTGTTCCAAGGATGCCCCGTATTCAGTCTCAGATAATTCCTGAATTGATGTCGAGCGGAAAAAATCGGACCCGGTGCGACCGTAATGCCAAACTCGAGTGCGCGTCGATGCACGTCGAGAGAATCCACCGGGGATGCGCATTCGACCCAGAGAAAGTAGCCGCCGCGAGGCGCGGCGACGCGGTAGCCGGCGGGAAAATGCCGGCGCAGTGATGCCAATGCGGCGTGCTGTGAAGCGGCCAGGTCGCGGCGCAGCCTTATCAGGTGCGCATCGTAGCCGCCATGGCGCAGCATCTGGGCAATTCCCTGTTGGACGGGCAAGCTCGTGGCGATCGATGCTTCCATTTTTCGCCGCGACACATCGGCACTGTAGCGGCCGGCTGCCACCCAGCCCAGGCGGTATCCGGGCGCGAGGCATTTGCTGAACGATCCACAATGAAGAACGCGGCCGGCCTTGTCGAACGCCTTCGCCGGCGGCTCCGGCTTTGACGCAAACTGGAGCTCCGAGTACGCGTCGTCCTCGATCAGCGGAATGTCGTGATTCGCGAGCAGACGTACCAGCTCACGCTTGCGCGTTGGCGAAAGGGTGGCACCCGTTGGATGCTGCAGAGTCGTCATGAACCAGCACGCGCGGATGGGAAACTCGAGGATCGCCGCTTTCAGGGCCTCGACATCGAGACCTTCGGTGGGGTGCATTGGAATTTCGATTACCCGCAGGCCCAAGCGCTGTGCGGCCTGCAGGCAGCCGTAGAAAGTCGGCGATTCGATCGCAATGGTGTCGCCGGGACGAGTTACGCATTGCAGCGCGAGATTCAGCGCTTCGAGCGCCCCGGCGGTCACCACGATCTGCTCGATGCCGACAGACATCCCCAATCTTAAATAGCGCTTGGCGATCTGCTGCCGAAGCTCGATGCTTCCGGGAGGGAGGCTTTCGACGGTGCTCCAAGGATCGAGATGTCGGGCGCTGCTTCCCAAGTATCGAGCCAACTTCGGCCAGGGAAATTGGCTTGGACTTGGAAAGGCGGAACCCAGCGGCACGACTTCCCGATTGCGCGACGCCTCGAGAGTTTGAAATACTAAATCACTGACCGCGAGTCGAGTGGAACTTGCTTTGGGTCGAGAAGTTCGGGGCGGGCTCGGCTGTGTTGGCCGTTCACGAACGTAGTAGCCGGAACGCGGACGGGATTCGATGAGACCGTCGGCCTCCAGGGCTTCATAGGCTTTCAATACGGTTGCGGGACTGACCTTGCGGGATCGGCACAATGAGCGGACCGACGGTAACTGATCGCCTGCGGCCAACGATCCGCCGCGTACCATGTCGCTGAGTTCTTGCGTTACGGCGCGATAGAGCTTCACGGCCGGTACGATACGGGGAGACCCCGTTCGCCGCCAGTGCCCGCATCAACGCACGGTGTGCGGCACGATCCAGCCGAAGTGATAGCTGACGAACAAGGACACGAACAACGCCACTGACAATCCAATACGCCAGGTTAGCGCCTCGACCACGCGAGCCGAGTGCTCGGGGCCGGATGACATTGAAAAGAGGGCTTTCCCCAAACTGGCAATGATTGCGAGTAATGCCAGGACTATCAGTGGTTTCATGTAGGCCCCGCTTTGGATGCGCGTTCCTCGCGCCGGATGGTGGCTATCACCGTCCCGAGCGCGGCCACCATGACGCCAACCATCGCGACCATCAAGAACAGCAGACCACCGGCCAGTTTGTAGCATTCATAAAAGCCGTCCAGCAGTCCCAGAGGCGTCGTCACCAACAGAAGTGGTTTGGCAATTCGCATGAGTGAATTGTGCCAAGACGGGCAGGGGATAACAGATACAGCGGACGGCAAAAAAAGCCGGTACAGCGCGATGAATCGAGATCCCGGCGGTCTTGCCGGCGGCGGCATTTGCCGCAGCCGGCAAGGTGCAGGGGCGTCAACCGCCCGGCGAGTTCATCTGCACGTCAATCATTTCGCCGTTGACGAGCCACGGGCAGCCGAACTTGTCGGTGACCATGCCGAAACCCTTGGCCCAAAACGTCGGCCCGAAGGGCATGGTCGCTTTGCCGCCGTCGGCGGCCAGCGCTTTGAACACGCGCTCGGCGAGCGCGACGGCATCGTAGTTGAGCGCGATCGACACGCCGTGGATGCCTTGATAAGGCATGCCCGGGGGGCAATCGCCGGCATACAAGGAGCCATTCCCCTGCAACGTCAGACGCGCATGCATGATTCGGTTCAGCGCGTCTTTCGGCGTCTGCTCGGACATCGGCGACTGGCCGAAGGTCAGCATGTCGAGCTTGCCTTCCAGAACTTTCGCGTAAAAGCGCATCGCGTCGGCGCAGTTGCCGTCGAAGGCGAGATAGGGGATTGGTTGCGGCATGGTCGTCTCCTGTGCGGTGTTGCGGGCAAACCCGATGATTCGGGGGCCGTATACCGACTAGACGTACGACCGATGCTCAGTTCGACAGGCTCGTCGAAAAAAATCCGGTGGTGCAGGCCTTGCAACTCAATTTCGCTTGGTCGAGGCTCCCGGGCTCTTCGTTGCGTGCTTGCGATGCGCAGTTTTGGCGTGGCCGACGATGGGCGCTCCTATGGGTGCACCATAGACATGATTACTTGAGTGAGAGTGCGGGACAAATGAGCTCGGCTTCGGCGCAGAATTTTGATCGTCCGCAATCGATGGTGCGGGTCCGGCGAGCATGACGGCAGCCATCGCGACTACTGCAAGTATCTTCATAGCCTGATCCTCCTAGCCGGATCGTAAGTCAATATCACGCTGCGGCGTTCTGCGGGCGCGCCGGAACGTGACGCACGTCTCGGGATTGCGCTCGGGATGCCGCGGTCTCCCGCATTGTAGTCGTGCCGCCGTACGTATTGAACATCTGTATAGCAGCGCGCATGCAACGCGGCTCAATGTCGGTTTGCGCACAGACACTATGTTGGCTTGCGTACAGACACATGTCGTTCGTTACGTCAAACTTCATGCGCAGTCGGGCGCTGTCGCCAAACAAAGATCGGTACAGGGGTCTTTCCAGCACCGCCATTTTCTTCTTAAATCATAGGATGGGGGATGCACATGAACATCATCGAGAAGCGTCCCCACTACCGAATGTGGCTGCTGGCAGTGACGCTGGGCGCGTTGGCCGCAGGTTGCAACAAGGACGCCATCCTCGGCGTCCAGGGAATTGCGGTTCTTGTGCCCGCGGTGACCGCTGTGACGCCGCTGGGCGGCGCAACCGGTGTGTCGACCACCAACCCTCAAATTACCGCTACTCTGAATGAGCCGATCGCGCCGATCGCCGGTACGGCGAGCATGACGGTGACGTGTGCTTCGCCGTGCGTCGATGCAACGGGAATCGTGACTCTCGACGCGACGAATACCCTCGCCACGTTCACTCTGACGGCCGGCACCGCCCTGACAACTTCCACGGTTTATACCGTCACGATCAGCGGAGCCACGAGTCTTGCCGGCGGCGTTGCGATGCTGGCTCCCTACGTCTGGAAATTCACGACAGTGGCGTCACCCGCCGACCTTACTCGTCCCCGAGTATCGACGACCTTCCCCGCGACGACGATTCCAGGGCCGACGACCGGCATGCCCAGCAACAGCGCCATCAGCGCAACCTTCACCAAGGACATGGCGCCTGCAACGATCAGCGGAGCCACTTTTACCGTAACCTGCACCCTGCCTTGCGTCGCCCCCAGTGGGAGCGTCAACTATTCGGCCGGCGCGAGAACCGCGGTGTTCAGGCCCGCGGCCAGTTGGACCCTGGGCGATACCTATACAGTCACCCTTACCACGGCGGTTACGGATGTCGCGGGCAACGCACTCGCTGGCAATCAATCCCCATTGCCCGCCGCAAGCGACTATGTATGGTCTTTCACCGCGGCCGGTCCCGGCGCCACCGGAAATGTGTCGGTGCTCTCCACGAGCCCTGCAGCCAATGCCAGCGCCGTATGTCCGAGCGCAGGAATCAATGCGACCTTCTCGGTACCCTCCGGATTACGGATGGATCCCACCACGTTGACGCCGACGACATTCAAAGTGACCGGTCCCGCGCCCGCTTCGACGCCGGTGATTGCAGCATCGGTCACCCTCGACGCCGCCACCGGGCGCATCGCGACGTTCACTCCGCAGAGCCCCCTCACGGGAGGAGTCACCTACACGGCGACCATTGAAGGCGGTGCCACAGGGGTGACGGACATGGCTGTGCCGGCCAACACGATGCTGGCCAACTCCGTCTGGAGCTTCACTGCCGCAGCCTCGGCATCGGCCTGTGCAGCGCAGTTTCCTCTGCGATCTGCCGCTCCCTTCGGAACCTTCGGCGGTTCGGCCGGAACCACCAATTCGGGAATATTGACCGTCGTCAACGGCGATATCGGCACGACCGCGGTCTCTACCAAGGTGACCGGATTTCACGATACCGGTGTGGGTTGCACTTACACGGAGGTTTTGGGTGCCGACGTCGGCGCCGTCAACGGTTTGATTTACACGGCGCCGCCGCCGCCGACAGTGAGTTGCCCCAGTGAAGGAACCGCAGCCACCGCTGCCATCGCCATGCAAGCGCTCGCCGATGCGCGGACCGCCTATAACGCCATGGTGGCAGCACCGGCGGGGTCCGATCCCGGCGCCGGCAACTTGGCCAACCAAGTATTGGTACCCGGAGATTACACCGCCGCCGCGGGGAGTTTCATGATTCAGGGTGGAAACCTCACCCTCGATGCGCGCGGCGATGCCAATGCGGTCTGGGTGTTCCAGATGGCAACCACGCTCACCGTGGGAGGGCCGGGGGCGACGGCCCCTCAGAGCGTCATCCTGGTCAACGGCGCGCAGGCAAAAAACGTGTTTTGGCAGGTCGGCAGTGCTGCGACGATCAACGCCGCCGGCGGTGGAACCATGGTCGGGACGATCATTTCGCAGGCGGGAGCGGCGTTTTCAACCGTGGGAAATACCACGGTGGTGACCCTTGATGGCAGGGTCCTGTCCCTGGGCGCTTCGGTCACATTGGTGGACACGGTCATCAATGTGCCCTCCCCGTAAGGTGTTGTATTTCTCGTGGAGCAGCATATGAAAATTACGCGACCTCTTGGGATGATCGCGATCTTGGTTGCAGTTGCGGTCGTTCCGAGCCCCATTGCATTCGCGGACGACGCGGGATGGTATACCGGCTTCAACGTGGGCCAGTCGAGAGCGAAGATTGACGACGCCAGAATTGCCGGCGGCTTGTTGGGCGATGGGTTCACGACGACCTCGATAGGCAATGACGACCGTCATTTTGGATTCAAGGCGTTCGGCGGCTATGAATTCAATCGTTACTTTGCCCTGGAAAGCGGGTATTTCGACCTGGGCAGATTCGGCTTTACGGCGGATACGCTGCCGGCGGGCAGCCTGCGAGGCGACATCAAGGTCAGGGGCGCGAATTTCGATTTGGTGGGCAGCGTGCCCATCGGCGACAAGTTCTCCTTGTTCGCGCGCGCTGGATTGAACTACGCCGATTCAAAAGATACCTTCGCAGGATCTGGATCGGTGACGGTGATCGATCGCGCGCCCCACAAATGGGCCGCCAACTACAAATATGGATTTGGGGCCGAGTACGATTTCACTCGGTCTGTCGGCATGCGCATCGAGGGCGAGCGCTACAGAGTCGACGATGCCGTCGGCAATAAGGGAGACATCGATCTTTATTCGGCGGGACTGGTGTTTCGATTCGGCCGCGGGGAACCGCCCCCGGTTGCACGCGCGGTGGTCCCCGAGCCGGTTGCCGCTCCTGTGGCCGAACCGCCGCCGCCGCCACCACCGCCGCCGCCTCCTCCTCCGCCAGTTCGGAAGCGAGTGAGTTTCTCGGCGGACTCGCTGTTTGATTTTGGCAAGGAGACAGTGAGGCCCGCGGGGAAGCGCGCACTCGATACATTCGCTGCCGAACTCAGAGGCGCCCAATTCGAGGTCATCAGCGTGACCGGGCACACGGACCGCATCGGATCGCATGCGTACAACATGAAGTTATCGGAGCGACGCGCCGAATCGGTGAAGTCTTATTTGGTAGAAAGCGCCGGCTTCCCCCCGGACAAAGTCATTGCGCGGGGAGCAGACGGTGACGACCCGGTGACCAAGCCCGATGAATGTCCGGGTGAGAAGCGAACTCCAAAACTGATCGACTGTCTGCAGCCCGACCGACGGGTCGACGTTGAAGTGGTTGGAAGCCGCCTGCAGGCCGCGCCGAACAATTGAGTCCCCGGGGTCAGGCGTCGATGGTCGCCATCGACGCCGCGGCGTAACGCGCGCCGATCACGGGCCGCTCACGGAGTATCCCGTACAGCCTTTCGGCCTGTGCGTCGTTGAGCCGCACCATGACCGACAGTGCGTTTTCCTTGAGGCGCTTGATGCTGCGCGTGCCCGGAATCGGCACGATGTAGGGTGCGCAGTCGAGAAGCCAAGCGAGGGCAACTTGTGCCGGCGTATAGCCTTCCTCGCTTGCAATCTCCGAAACGATCTCAACCAGCTCGAGATTGCTGGCGAAGTTCTCGCTGGAGAAACGCGGGTTGCTGCGCCGATAGTCGTCGGCGTCGAAGTCCTCGGCTTTCTTGAACGCCCCGGTGAGAAAGCCGCGGCCGAGCGGACTATAGGCGACGACCCCGATGCCGAGTTCCTCGCAGACGGGCAGAATCACTGCTTCCAAGTCCCGAGTCCACAGCGAGTACTCGGATTGCAGCGCGGCAATGGGGTGCACTTGGGCGGCGCGGCGAATGGTGTTCGCCGAGGCTTCAGACAGCCCCAGGTGACGCACCTTGCCGGCCTTCACCAGCTCCGCCATGGCGCCCACCGTTTCCTCGATGGCGACCTTCGGATCGACGCGGTGCTGGTAGTAAAGATCAATGTGATCGACCCCGAGACGCTCGAGACTGGCATCGCAGGCTGCACGCACATACTCGGGAGTTCCATTGATGCCGAGCACAGCGCCGTCGGCACCGCGCACGATGCCGAACTTGGTGGCCAGCACGACTTGGTTGCGCCGCGATTTCAAGACCTTTCCGAGCAGGCGCTCGTTGGCACCGACCCCGTACATGTCGGCGGTGTCGAGGAAGTTGATGCCGATATCGAGCGCGGCGTTGAGCACGCCGAGGTTCGTGGCTTCATCCGACGGGCCATAAAAGTCCGACATGCCCATGCAGCCGAGGCCGATGGCGGAGACTTCGAGGCCATGCTGGCCGAGCTTGCGGCGGGGAATTGCGATGCTCATGGCGGATGCTCCAGGCGGGATGACAGTGGGTCATGCTAGCGCCGCCGCCCTCGCGCGGTTACATCATTACTGTTCAGTTCTTGCCTGATCCTGCAAGCAGTACAATTCGGGGTATCGCGAGGCGCGGCGCCCAATTACCATGAAGCAGCCCCTGGAGGATTGAAATAGCCATGTTTGACAGCACCTTGCAAAAGACGCTCGAGCTTAAGTCCTACGCGGAACCGCAGCAGGAGTTGTCGGCGCGGGTTGCCCGATTGACGCCGGTCGATGGCGTGCATCAATCGGCACTTTCGTGGCTCGCGTTGATCCGCAACAGCGTACCGACCGTGTGCATGGCCACCGTCTATCAGCCCTGCCTGGCCATCGTCGTGCAGGGCCGCAAGCGGGCGCTGTTGAACGACGAGGTGTTCTACTACGACGCCCTGAATTATCTGGTCGTGTCAGTAACCCTGCCGGCGATGGGGCAGGTGCTCGAAGCCAGCGTCGAGCGTCCCTACCTGTGCCTGCGCTTGAATCTCGATCTGGAGGAAATCGCGCGTCTCGTGCTCGAGCTGGGTGAGCGCGGATCGTCGCCTGCCGCGGCCAATCGTGGCTTGTTTGTCGCGCGGATGGATGAGGCGTTGTTGGACGCCGTATTGAGGATGGTGAGATTGCTCGACACTCCCGAGGATGCAGCGGTGCTGGGACCCGTGGTGCAGCGTGAAATCTATTACCGCATGCTGCGTGGCGATCTGGCGCACCGCTTGCTGGATCTCGCCCAGTGCGAGGGCGGCACCCATCGCATCGTCCGTGCCATCGAGTGGCTCAAGCAGCACTACGCCGCGCCGCTGCGCATCGAGGAGCTGGCGGAAGCCGTGCACATGAGCTCGTCGGCGCTGCATCACCGCTTCAAGGCGGTCACCGCGATGTCGCCGCTGCGATACCAGAAGCATTTGCGGCTGCATGAGGCGCGGCGCTTGATGTTCGCGGACGGCGTCGACTGCGCCACTGCCGGCCATCGCGTCGGCTACGAAAGTCCCTCGCAATTCAGCCGCGAGTATCGCCGCCTGTTTGGCGCGCCGCCGCGCGCAGAGATTGAACGTTTGCGCGAAACGGGAGTTCCGGCGTAGCGCGCCTGCCCTTATCGAAAGAGCAGCGGAGCGAACTCGTTTAGATCCCGCCGCCACGTCAGCCATTCGTGCGCGGTCCCGGGCGATTCATAGAGCACGAGTTTGATGCCGTGAGCGCGCAGCTTGGCCACATTGGTGCGCAATGCGTTGTTGAGCTGGACCTCGGCCGTTCCGGCGCCGAACCACAGCAGGTGAACTTTTTGGTTGAACCTTGCCGGATCGGCCAGGGCATCGCCGTACGAACTCATCGGATCGAATGGCGGGAGGGCGCGCGACATGCCCAGGCCTCCGCTGAAGGCGCCAATGTAGGTAAAGGTATCCAAGTGCGCGAGCGTGACGGCCATCGTTTCCATGGCCCCCATGGACAAGCCGGCCATTGCGCGGTGGTCGCGATCGGGGATCGTTCGGTAGGCGCCATCGATCAACGGGATCAATTCATGCAGCACGACCGATCCGAAGGCCTCGAGTTCGGGGGGTGGGCGTAGGTACGGCGCTCGTGGGTCTGCATCCGCGGAATCGTGGGGATTTTCCGCATATTCGGCGTAGCCATTATCCATGACGATGATCATGGGCTTCGCCTTGCCCGCGTTGATCAGGTTATCCATGATGAAGTTCATTCGGCCTTGCTTACCCCAACCCGTTTCGTTTTCACCCGCACCGTGCTGCAGAAACAGTACCGGGTACCGCGTGTTCATATTGGCTTGGGTGTGATAACCCGGCGGCGTATACACGAAGCAGCGACGCCATTTTCCGGTGATCGAAGAAAAATACCAATTTGCCTCGAGCTTGCCGTGTGGACCGTCCTGGGGGTCGTAAAAAGCGGGTCGCGGCGTGGAAATGAGCAGCGTGCTCACGAAGAATGGGTCGGGAATCTCGATCCCGCTGGTCTCTTTGCTGTAGCCAAAGTAGGTCTCGCTGCCCGGATCGTTGATGGCCACACCGTCGACGGTGAACCAATAGTAGTGGAAGCCGACGGTGGCGGGAGGAATCGTCACGCTCCATACACCGTCGGCATCTTTCGTCATGGGGAACGGACCGACACCCAAACCTTGTCCTCCGTCGAGTTGCACGCTCTTGGCGGAGGGAATTCGAATACGAAAGGCCGCACGCCCGTCCGCATACAAGCGCGGGAAGCCGGCGGTAGGCACGTTCGACGTTGCCGGCACGGATCGATAAATGGCAGGAAGGGATGCATCCGGATCGGTTTGAGCAGCAGCGTGGCCCGCGAGGATGCAGGCCGCGGGAAGAAGTCGTGCCAGCGGCCGAAACCTTTTCATCGCAGCCACGGAAAGACGGTAACCCGCAACTGCGTCGAACCGTAAGGAACGAGAACCACGCGCTCGATCGCCTCACTGACTTTACTCGCGCCCACGTCCGGCAAAGGCGGCGTAAATTTCTGGCTGGCGTCCGCCGAATTGGTTTGCAGTTCCCACCCCTCGATCCTTCTTGCCGACACGCTGAGCGTCGTGGAGGGATTCCCCCATGGATCGCCTAGTTCGTTCTGCGTCAGCGACCGCGTGTTGATTTCGACCTCGGTCGCCAACTTGGCTGGATCCAGGGCGAGACCGTAATTCCACGCACTGGCCGGACGGGCCTCCAAACTGGGGTACTCGGCCGTTGAGTAGCCCGGCTCGGCAATCGCCGTCCAGCTCTCTTGGATCGGCAATGAATACACCAGGGGTCCCCGTTCGATCCCAATGCCGTTCTGCGGCCAATGGGTGGCCGCCAATTTCATCGGCAGTGTCAGAGTCACCACATCGTCTGGATTGAACCTGCGGCGCAAAACCAGGAATCCTCCGCGTCTCGGCGACGTGTCCGACGAAGCGCCATTCACGCTGAGACGCGGCTCAGCGCACCAGGCGGGGATTCTGAGTGAAAGCGCAAACGTCACCGCGCGGCTGCAGTGGATCTTGAATTGGATCTGCTCGTCGAAGGGGTAGTTGGTCGTCTGGACAATCTCGATCGGCTCACTGTCGGGCCCAACCGTGGCCTGTACCTTCGATGGGCCGTAGAGAACCGCTGCCAACCCGTCATCCTTGCTCTTCATCCACATGCGAATCACGTAATTGGGAAAAATGCGATGCACATTGCCGCCGCAACAGGCGGTGAATTGCCCGGGATTCGGCTGATAAGCCATCAGCCGGCCGCCGTGCCTCATGGCACCGTGATCGGAGTTCAAGGTCGCCAGAAATTGGTTGGGCGAAGAAAGATATTGCAGTGCCTTCCAGTCGTTCTTGATGGCTCCCGGTGCGGCATTGAAACAGGCGCGTTCCACGCGATCGGCCCAGATGGCGTCTCCGGTGGCCATGAGCATATAGCCCCACGACCAGGTGTGGTCGGCGATGTCGCATGTCTCATGTTGATCGATGGCAGTGGTGGTGCGGTACTCTTCGGACGTGGAAGGGATGCCATCGATCAGCATATGGTGGTCGAAGATGCGGCGTTCGGCGGCCTCGGCGAACCTGCGATACTCATCCTTGCCCGTATAGAGGTAAAGGATTGCGGGCTGCTTCATCGTTTCCGCGTAGGTGACGCCGTGGCATTCGATGGGGGTGTCGGCAAAGACCCGTGCCGGCGACAGGTCTGCATATTCCCGAAAGGGGCCCGTTGGCGGCGGGCTGTCATTTTGCCGATCAGCGGCGGACTCGACGAACTTGTGCCAGGTATTTTCCGCGAGAGCAAGCAGCCGCGGATCACCGGTGCGTTCGTAGCACCAGAGAATCGGTTCAATATTGGTGATATTTCTGCCTTCCCCGGCATAGGAAGCATTGTCGCCAAGGTAGTGCTTGCGCATCGCTTCGGCGATGGCGGAGCTGTGGGCGGCGCCCGTCGCCGGTGCGGCATCCCCAAGCGCCGCCAGCCCGCGGAACAGAACATTATGCGGCCAGCGTTGAAAACCGCCGTCCCTCACGTCAGCGGAGAATTCCAAATATTGCGGCCCAAGATAGCCGCTGGAGGCAGCATGAGTCAGCGTATAGTCGGTCCGGGATCGCACCAGCGCCATCAGGCGTTCATCCTGAAGCACGAGACCCAGACGAGCGGCCCCGTCGATCCAATAGGCGGCCTGCTCCCAAGGCCACCAGGCATCTGCATCCTCCATCCCTGCCCAATAGGGCTCGCTGAATGGCCACGAGATTTGCGCCAGCGCGGAGCACAACTGCGCCTGCTTTTCCAGGTACCCGCGCAGCCATCCTTCCGGCTGTACGGCGCCGGGCGCGAGAGAGTGGAGTGCGGCATGCGCAGGCGGGGTCGAATTTTTTTTCTCCGTCGCCCCGAGCCCTGAGCCGATGAGCATCGCCGAACTCATCAGGGTAAGACGAATGAATTCACGGCGATTCAGTTCGTTATCGACGGATTTGGATTCACAGTTCATGCCGGCCCCGCTGCGGATCCCCCGATCCGGATTTTTATCAGTTTAGCCCACTCTTGAGAGGCTCCTGATATTTGGTCGGCTCGCTGCGTCTAGGCCGTCAGTCGGTTCGATCCGCCGCTGTGAGACTCTCGGCGAGTTCTGGCGATGAGGGGGCAAAATCATCCTGATGGTCGTGCACGCGGGTTCTTACCCTGACGGTATCGCCCCGCGAGTCCAGTTTGACGCGGCCGCCGAGGTCCTCGTGGCGCCGGCAGGCAATGGGACGTTCAATCTTCACTGTATCGTTCATGGCATGAAACCCTTTAATCACGCGCCTTCATGGCGAACTGGCCTCCCGGCAATCATAAATCGTCGGTGCGGCGTGCGGGACGACATAAGACGCCGCGAACTGTTATGGGGTTCGCAGTCGCGCAAAAAAGCTCGTTTATCCGCCGATCCCCGGCGTCACCCGGCGCGCGTCGATGGGCCATCGACTCCATGCACCGCCGGCTTCCGCCACGAGAAAGGCGTCATGGAGATTGATGGTCGGATCGCAATGGCCGGGTTGGAGCCAGATGATATCGCCGAGCTTCGCAGTGCCGATCGATGCGCCGGGTCCCGCGTCGGCGGCGTCGATCGCGGCTGCCAATGCCAGCGGATCACGCCACACGGCATTGAGAGCGCTCAACGAGCCAGGATCCAAGATTGCGCCGTGTTCGTCGCCCATGGGCCGCCAAATGGAATCCTTCGCAGCGCCGAAAATGACCCTTGCCGCCGGCCCGTCGACACTGAGGGCTTTCAAACCTGCATCCACCGTCACGTGAGTGCGATGGCGCGCGGATATCACGGTGGAGGCAAGCACCAGCGCCGGCTCGAACGGCCATTCGCCGCCATCCGGCGCCTCACAGGCGCCATATTCTGCGTCCATCACCGCATAGGAACCGGCCTGGATTTCGGTGAATACGCCGCTCGCAAGATCGCCCGTGTGAGTGCCGGTGCCGCCGCCGGTGACCGTTTCGGCCTGCAGGCTTGCGGTCCGTAGCAGGGTCACCACCTGGGCCAGCACTTCGAGCGCCTTGCGGTTGGCGGCGAGGCGGGCGGGGACGCTGGCTATGTGCTGAAGGTGGCCCGCATAACCCTGGACGCCCGCGAAGCGCACTCCTTGCGTCGTTGCGAGGGTCTGCGCCAAGGCGACGACCTCGGTGGGCCGCACGCCGGTTCGATGCTGCCCAAGATCGATGTCGACGAGCAGATCGAGGACGACCCCCGCCGCTCGAGCGGCCTTGGCAAACGCCTCCACTAAAGCCGTGTCGTCGACCACGGCCGCCACCTTGGCGCGTCGGGCGAGCTCCGCGAATCGCCGCGCCGCCGTGATGGCCGCTGGAGAGGTCAATAACACGTCGGCTATTCCGCCTGCGACGAAGGCCTCCGCCTCGCCAACGGTTTGCGCGCAAATTCCCACTGCGCCCTTGGCGACCTGCAGGTTCGCGATGGTCGTGCACTTATGCATTTTGCCGTGGGCGCGAAGTCGAACCCCTGCCGCACGGCAGCGGCCCTGCATGACATCGAGATTTCGCTCCAACGCCCGACGCAGCAGCACGAGCACGGGCGTGCTGGGAACCTTGAGAGCATTGAAATCGACGAGCTTGGATGGCGGCATCAGGAAAGCGCCTGCACGTCAGTCGCCGGCACGGCCGCTTGATCCGATTCCTCGAATTTGCTGTCAGGCCGCATGCGATTGGCGAGCAAGACCCCGACCCCCATGAGCAGCATGCTGCCCACGAAGGGCAGCTGCCAATTGCCGGTGCGATCGATCACGAAGCCGGACACCACCGGACTGATGATGGCCGCCAGCGCGGAGCCTGAGTTCATGATGCCGCTCGCCGTGCCCGAGTGGGTGGGTGCAATGTCCATGGGAGTGGCCCACATGGGCCCGATGGTCATTTCAGAAAAGAAGAAACCTGCGGAAAGCAACAGCAGCGAGAAAACTGCATTGTGCGTGAACATCAATGGAACCAGCGACAACATCGAAAAAAACATGCAGACGGACACCATGGTGCAGCGCGCCCGCCGAAGATTGCCCGTGCGTTTGAATATTCTGTCGGTGACAATTCCGCCGAGGGTGTCGCCGAGCACTCCGGCGAAGAACACACCCGAGGCAAACAGGGCGGACTGCTTGAGATCGAGGTTTTGACTGTGGAGAAAGTATTGCGGTATCCAGCTCAAGAACAACCACAAAGTCCATCCGTAGCAGAAGTAGACGATCGTCACCGGCGCCATGCGTTTGAATAAGCGGCGCCATGGGACGTTGACGGCGATTGTCGCGGGCGGCGGCAAGGATGCGAGCTCGAGCGCGGTGACGCGCGGATGATCCTTGGGGAACTCGGTAAATGTCAGCGCCCAGACTGCCAACCAGGTAAAACTGAGAGCGGCGCACGCATAAAACGCCTCGCGCCAGCCGTACTTCGACATGATGAATACGATCACCGCGGGCGCCAGCGCGTTGCCGATCCGCGCGCCGGCGTGGGTGACGCCCTGCGCATAGCCGCGTTTTGCCTTTGGCACCCAGCGCGACATCGCCGTGGTGGCGGCCGGAAAGGTGGCCCCTTCGCCCAAGCCGAGCAGAACCCGGGCGGCCAGCATGGATGCGAGTCCGCCGGCCATGCCGGTGAGGACGGTTGCGCCTCCCCAAACGATGCCGCACGCGATGAGCGTTCGGCGGGCGCCGAATCGGTCGCTGATCCAGCCGCCGATGATTTGAAACACCAAGTAGGGGTAGGCGAAGGCGGAGAACACCAGACCTATCTGAGTCTTATTGAGACCAAAGTCTTTTGAAAATCCCGCCGCGGCGCTGCTGACATTGACGCGATCCAGGTACGTCACGAAATACATCAAGCACAGTAAAACCAAAACGATATCGGTCACTCGTGGACGCTTCACGCTTCGATCCCCCCGATCGTTGATGGCATTCGTCGAGCATGAGCGCGGCGCCGCAAGTCCGTGCCACTCGGACAGCGTGCGTGGATCGGAAGCCTTGCATATCTGTATACAAAATACAAATTCATGAGTGTGCTGTTAATAACATATTGATAATACAGACTTGACCATTTATATATATGCATGCAAACGTGGAGTAAGGCATGGCAGACGTACTGCAAATCCCGCGGCGCTCGCTGCATGATGAGGTGGCCTTGCGTCTGCGCGAGATGTTGGTGGAAGGGCACATTGCGCCCGGCGCAAAGCTCAACGAGCGCGAGCTCTGCGCGTTGCTGTCCATCTCGCGCACGCCGTTGCGGGAGGCGATCAAGCTGATGGCCGCGGAAGGACTCGTCGATTTGCTGCCGAACCGCGGCGCCGTGGCGGTAAGGCTCGGCGAGAGCGATGTGACGCACGCATTTGAGGTGCTCGCAGAACTTGAAGGCATGTCGGGGGAATTGGCGGCACAACGCATAACCGACTTGGAACTGGCTGAGATTCGCGCCCTGCACTTTGAAATGCTGGCGTGCTTCACACGCAGCGATTTATCGGGGTACTACCGTCTCAATGCGCGTATTCACGCTGCCATCAACAGCGCCGCCAAAAATCCGTTGTTGAGCAAGACTTATCGAGAGATCAATGCGCGGGTGCAGTCGTTGCGGTTTCGCACCAATCAAAACAAGCCGATGTGGAAACTCGCCATGAAGGAACACGGGCAGATGCTCGATGCGCTCGATGCTCGCGATTCCTCTGCAGCGCGCCGGGTTCTGGTGGAGCACCTGCTGCGCAAGCGCGATGTGGTCCTCGACCTGATGCGCAACGGAGCGGCATGACCGCGGTTACCGCGACCCATCGCGCGCCGTTGGGGACGGTGGCGGTACCGCCGCAAGCGGCGCAGGCGCTGGCGGCGCGGCTGCGGCGGGAGACCCAGGGCGAGGTGTTGTTCGATGAGGGGTCGCGCGGCCGGTATGCCACCGATGCGTCGATATACCAAATCATGCCGGCCGGCGTGTTCGTGCCGAAGAACGCGGCGGATGTCGCTACGGCGATTGCCCTCGCCCGCGAACTGCGTGTCCCG
>Ga0210394_10001777_pt1 | contig 32448 bp, 28 predicted proteins | sample IncBWC12MmetaG_FD_160121 | JGI IMG/M metagenome (GOLD analysis project Ga0210394, IMG submission 160121) | Forest soil microbial communities from Barre Woods Harvard Forest LTER site, Petersham, Massachusetts, United States - Inc-BW-C-12-M | ecosystem: Environmental > Terrestrial > Soil >... | reverse complement strand
GGTCGACGAATGCCGATAATGCTCCTTATCGGGCTGCTCCTGACAAGCGCGTTTAGGCCGGTGGCTCTCGGTGCCGGGGCTGGACGGGAGCCGCTATTTTGGTCCTTCGCGAGTCTCACAAAGTCGATTTGTGCGGGAGCCTCAAGTTGTCTGGGTTTTCTCCCGATAATTCTCGATAGTGGAAGACTCGCGGCCAGACCAAGAGAGAGGACGCAAGCCCACCTGGGTGATTCTCGTTATCGGCATCCTTCTGGGTGGGGTACCGCTGCTTCGCGGCGCCACTTGGCATGGTGACGGCGAACTCCACACAGTGCTGGAATTCATCGCGACCCAACTTGCGGCCACGACCGGCACGATGGCCCTGGTCCGCTATTACGCCAAACGCAGCAGCATGTTTCTGCTGATCGGCAGCGGGTTCTTAGGTACAGCTCTCCTGGATGCCTATCATGCAGTCATTACGTCTGCGTTTCTGGCGGCGCGCATGCCTTCCGGTTTGTCGGCTCTTACTCACTGGAGTGGGGCGGTTTCCGGTGTATTTCTTTCATTGCTGATGTTAGCGAGCCTATGGGTCTGGAAGCGATGGCCGACCGTAGGATCCTCCGCAGAACGTTTGGTCTATATCCTGGTTGGCAGTTGGACTGTGACCAGCTTTCTTATTTTTGCGTTGGTACGGCTTCGACCGGCGTACTATCCGAATTTTATCGTGCATCGGCCTTCGGAGTTGTTGCTAGCTCTCGGCTTCACGCTCGCAGCCATTGGATACTTTCGGAAAGGCTCCTGGAAGTTCGACGATTTTGAACACTGGGTATTACTTTCGCTGATTGTTTCGGCAGGCGGCGATCTGCTCTACATGTCCACATACGTCAAGACAGGCGACAGCATGTTTATCGGGGGTCATGTGCTGAAAATAGTGGGCTACGGCTTTGTGCTGATCGGGCTTCTTGCTAGTACGTATTCGACTTTCAGACAGGAGGCGGAACAGGCCACTCGGCTAGGGGACGCAAACCAATGGCTAGCCATAGAAGTTGCGGAACGCCAAAAGGCGGAAGCGGAATTGCGTGTGACCCACAATGAATTGGAGACGAGAGTGGAGGCCCGCACCGCCGACCTTGCGCGCGCGAACGATTTACTGCAACTAGAAGTAGAGGAACGTGCTCGCGCGCAGACAGCGGCCCTAGCTGCCAGCCGTGCCAAGGGCGAGTTCCTTGCCAATATGAGCCACGAGATCCGCACGCCCATGAATGGGATCATTGGGATGACGGAGCTGGCCCTCGACACCGAACTTACCAGCAATCAGCACGAGTTGCTAACCTTGGTGAAGGGTTCGGCCGATGCACTGTTGGGGCTTCTGAACGATATCCTGGATTTCTCGAAGATCGAAGCCGGGAAGTTGGACTTCGAAACCACTGACTTTCAGTTGCGCCACATTCTGGATGATTCGATACAAGCTGCGCGTTTTCGCGCCCAGGAGAAGGGGCTCGACCTTTCCTGTCAAGTGCACGGCGATGTGCCGGACGGCTTGAGAGGTGATCCGATGCGCCTGCGCCAAGTGGTGGTGAATCTGGTTGGAAACGCAATCAAGTTTACACACCAAGGCAAGGTTGTGATTCGCGTCGAAAAGGAAGATGTTGCGAGTGACCAGACACGCCTTCATTTTGCGGTGACGGACACAGGCATCGGAATAGCGCTCGAAAAACAAAAGACGATCTTCGAAGCGTTTACTCAAGCCGACAGTTCCATGAACCGGCGGTACGGCGGTACAGGCCTTGGACTTGCTATTTCATGCCGGTTGGTGGAGATGATGCAGGGGCATGTATGGTTAGAGAGCGAGCCCGGCAAGGGAAGCACCTTCCATTTCACCGCTCGGTTCGAACTGCAAAGAACGTCCATGGATTTGTCGGCGGGGATGACACCCAAAATGCAGCCGGGCCTAACGAGAACCGGTCTCAAGGTTCTGGTGGCGGAGGATAACCCTGTGAACCAGCGAGTGGCAGCCGGCCTGTTGAAGAAGGCCGGACACGTCGCGGTAGTCGCGGAGAACGGCAGACTTGCGCTTGAACTTCTCGATGCGCACCCTTTCGACCTGATCCTGATGGACGTTCAAATGCCGGAAATGAACGGCTACGAGGCGACTGCTGAAATACGCCGGCGCGAACAGTTCAGCGGGCAACACATCCCCGTAATCGCGATGACCGCTCACGCGATGGCGGGGGACAAAGAACAGTGCCTCAAGGCCGGGATGGATCGATATGTCTCCAAACCAGTTCGAGAGAAAGAGCTTCTCGCGGCCATCGAGGACAGCCTCCAGCCTGCAAACACATCTCAAGGTAACGTTGCCATATTGTAGAGACCCCATCCTGGATTCGAACTGTTGCGGGTCACGGGACGTTCCAGTGCAGTCTAGGGGCACAGACTTACCGCACGATTAGGTCCAGCGGGTGTCCGCCTGCGCGATCGAAAGCTTACAGGGCCTTTCCTAATTCCGCGCCAAACGTCAAGCCGCAGCGGAACACAGCGTTTTATACGGTAGCCAGCTCTTTTCACACAGGAGCTGCGAAGCCTCATCTACCCGGCAAGTGTCTGTAGCTCTTTTCGTTCTCCAAACAGATCTCGTCCAGCAGCTCAGTATCGGGCATGATGGCTTGCTTGAACGTAACCGCCCAGGGCTTGGTGTAAGCTTTTGGGTCGTCCACGGCGAATTCGATTTCCAGCCTCCCATAATTCGGGCGCCGGAATCGCTCGGTCAATTTGGCCGCCTCGGTGAGCGGGTCGCCCTTCAAGTCGAGCCAAATGCCGTCCCGGAATCCGTTGGTTTGAACCACCAAAGTGTCGCCCTCCCACTTGCCGGAAGAGTACCCGTTCCAGGACGGCTGCGGATCGACAGGCAAGGGACGTCCGTCCAGGAAGATCTGGCGGTAGCCGGCGTTCCACTCGGTAAGAATGAGTAGGAGTCCAGGGGTTTGCACGAACTTCTGAAGATGGGGAAGCCCGTAGTTACGCGGAACAGTTAAGGGCAGACACCGGACGTGTGGATCATCTTTGCCCTCGTTCTGCATCCGTTGCTTGACCAAGGCAGCCGCCCACGGCTGGTAAGGAAGGCCGCCCGGGAGACTGCGCCCAATGTCAATGGCCTCCAGCGCGATCGGGAGCTCGGCGTCGCAGTCCAGCAAATCGAGGCCTTTCGCCGGGTCGCACGGCACCGGATTCCCAGTGATCCAGGCTCCCGAGAAGTCCGGCTTGCTGTCGCTGGTGCGCGGCGCTGGCGCAGTGAGGTTCGGCGCGCCATCAGGAGTTCGGGGAGCGCCCGCTGTGGGGTAGTGCAGCCACTGCGCGGTAACAGGCAAATACATCGCCAGCAAGAACGTAGAACCTGCGAGAACCCGATTCACTGTCTCACACGCCCTGCTAATGCCCATTTAGTCGACTTTCGCGTCGAAAATTCCGGTCTCTATTACACCGCGATGCTTCATCTGTACGATGACGCGATAGTCGCCAGGGGTGGGAAATCCATAAGGAAAATCGGCTTCGGGTGGCAGGCCGGAGATGTGGTGCATGCTGTGATCCTCGCCCGGCGCGGGATTCGCCAATGCGAGCGCCGCCATGGGTACGGACCCCGAGGGATGGACGTGCGCGAATGCGGTGCCGTCGTTTTTAAGGAACGCCGCATGGCCCAACATTCCCATGTACAGTTCAGCATCCTGGACTGGCGCGCCGTCCCGATCGACCAGGCGGAACTTGAAGATGCTGGCCTGATGGGCTTTAGGCGGCGCGGGATCGCGATCCCAGACGATGTGCGCGCCATCCGGCGATTCGCCGCGGACGCCAGCGGCATCGTCGCCGCCGAGGGGAGTTCCGGCCAGGTCTTGCGGAACGGTAAGGCTCGCGACCATGGTCTCCGCCAGGCCATCCCGGTGGACCACGTCGCCGTACAACTGGTATTGGCCAGCGGGAATCGGCGGCAAGGCAAGTGTGAAAACACCGCTCGCGGTCATCTCCGGATGCAGATGCCAGACGCGCGCGGCATCCGGCTGGCGAATCATGTACAGGTGCATGAGATGGCCGTGATCCGGCAGAAAATCGTCGATCTTGCGTGGGACCGACCAGGCGGGATTGGCAAGGGTGAGCACTAACCGGTCCTTCGGAGCCAGGCTTGTATTCACGATGCTTGCCGTCATCTGGAGAGGCCGGTAGAGGTTTCCTGCGAAGTCGCTGGCTTCCGCCGTCCACCAGCGGTCGCCGGACCAGAGAATCAGGATTACCAGGGCCGCGGTCGCCCCCATCAGAATGCGCGCGCGGCGTTTCGACCTTGTGGTAGCCTGCATTCCTGGCTCGAGCTGCCCTTCACGGACCCCCGCGCCTACGATGCTCACGAGTCCCACAGCGAGGACCATCATCATCACGAACAGCGTTACCCCCAGGGCGAATTGCATCGCCTTGGCGCGCGTCGCCACGGCCGGCACCGGCACCGAGAGCTGGCCGGCTCCCTTCGCGCCGTCCGCTTGGATTCGGACCTGCCATGAGCCGGGTGCCATCATCCATAAGGTCCCGGTGAAAAACTGCGCATCTGCCTTGGACCGCTGCATCGCGTCCGGCGTGGGAGCGAACTTGGCGGCTGCGCCAGTCAGAGGCGTGGGCGTGACGTGAATTGCTTGAATATCCGGCGAGGCGCAGCGGATTTCGATCTCAGCGACGCCCGGGATCACCGACGGCGGCCGGATGGTGACGTACATCGGGTACGGACCGGCTGAGCCTTCGAGGAACACGTCGGGGGAACCGACATGTGCGTAGGCGCACGCCGCGGTCCATGCGACGAGAAGCGTGCGCCGCATCATCGCTTAACCGTGCGCATCCACTCACCCCACCCGACGCCGATCCGCGATGTGACGATCGCGACCAACCAACCGATCCCCATCAACGTCCAGAAGTTGCTTTCGGGGGGCAGAAAGATCGAAAGAGCATCATACGAGTCGGATGGATTAGCGTAGTCCCGGTACATGGTTCCAAAAAAACCGTTGGCAGCCGCGGGCGTCATTAGAAAATTCGCGAAGGACCACTGCACGGCAAGGAAAACCACGAAGAAGACCGAGCCCAGCACCCCTGCCTGAAGCCACCGATTCGATCCTCCAAGACGCGGCCGCAGCAAATCGATGGCAATGGCCGGTACGATCAACAGCAGCGGAAACTCCGGCGGGATGAACTGCGATACCGGATTCAATACCGGACCCAGCTTGGGTTCCGCAGGGAAGAGCGGCAGAATCCATATCAGGGATGCCGTGAAAAGCATGTACACGGAGGCGACGATGGTCGCGCTCCAGCGCCGGTCCGACGCGATGGCGACTCCGATCAGCGACGTGGGCACCGCGATCGCGACCGAAATGTAAAACCACGCGGTGTGTTGCAGGACATGACCGGTGTGCTCCATCGTGAGGATCTGCAACACCACCACGATCATCGATCCGAGATACAGATACAACCAGCTTAGCCGCAGCCGTTCGTCCCCCTGGGCGCGATTCATGTAGCCGAGCGCCAGCATCAGCGCGCCGATCTCAATCGCAAGTATTCCCGCCGCTAGCACCATGTGTGGCGGGCTCAGGATCTTTACGTCGAGCCCATAGGCGTTGTGCCACCAGTCGTCGAAGGGCGCCGAGACCAGCATCGCAATGCCGCCCCAAGCTGTAACGAACGCGCCCAGCGGGCCGTGGAAACCCCACATCCGGACCGACGACGCGCGGACCGCGGGCAAGCGACCGAACGTCGTCGCGAGGATCAGGTACGCCGACGAAATTCCTGCGATCACGCCGCACAGATAAATCGCGATGTGCGGCGGCGTCCAGAAAGTATCGCGGCCAATCGAGCGGTGCCAGGAGATGTCCCAGTGCACGCCGATCATCGCCGAGGTGACGCCAATCACCGATGCCCACAGATACCAGGGAATGGCCGAGAGAGAAATGGCGCGTGGCTCCGCACGCGCCGGCAACGCAATGCTATCCGCCATCCCTCTATAATTTCACACCTTACGCCCTCGTACTTTTGCCCATCCGAAGCGTCGGCCGCCCAGGTCCTTCGTCTATCGGCATGCCGGACTTGTGCCACTGGCGCTCAGTCGCGACGGTCTGGGAACGGACCGATATTGGTGGATAACGCAGCAAGGTCTCGCTCTTGGTCGACTTCCCAGAACTGGACAACTTTGAAAAATAACCATCTACCAGACGGGATGGCGGCTGGGCGGCAAGGGAGCCAGTGGCGCGTGCGATAGGGGCCCTTCGAAACTACCCGATCCGGTGTTCTCAAGCAATTTCGCACCGCTGGCTCCGCCGTATCCAAAGTTCTTGTGTGACAACTCTAGGCAATTCAACCGGAGTGTCAATTTGCAGATTGTCAGTAATTGATTGATTTCAGACCAAATAGCTGGAGCCACCCGCCGGGATCGAACCGGCGACCTGCTGATTACGAATCAGCCGCTCTACCAACTGAGCTAGGGTGGCGCTCTGCGGGTTAACGACTTACGCGCGATGCCAGCAAAAGCTGCGTTTGATTGGCCTGCGCCGCTTGCTGACTTCCGGTTTGATTTTAGCAGATGATCGAGCGCTTAAAGTAAGGCCCAGGATCCGAAATAGTCACTCGCGCTATCTTACGGTCCTCGCGTGAAGAAGACGTTCCCACTCAAGTGACACCCTGGAAGCTTCAGCGAGAACGCCGAGAATGCACGCTCGGCGTGGTAGAACATTATGTTATGGCATTCGTGAAAGTCGGTTCGCTCTCGGCTGTGCCGCCGGGTTCGGTGACTGAAGTAACTCTCGGAGATGATTCCTACGCGATCTGCAATGTGGAGGGCGAGCTGCACGCGCTGGCAGGCGTCTGCCCTCATGCGGGCGGGCCGATCGGCCAAGGCAACATGCAGGACAATATGGTGATTTGCCCCTGGCACGAATGGGCTTACGATTGCCGGACCGGAGAGAACGACTTCGATCCCACAATCAAGCTGGAGCGCTTTCCGGTGAGAACCGACGGCGGCGAAATTCTCATCGATCCGCAATCTCGGGTCTAAGGCGCTCCGTGCCTGAGCTACCCGAGGTCGAGACCGTCGTACGCACGCTTGCGCCGAAGCTCACGGGACGCCGCATTCTAGACGCGAGCTTTTCGTCGCGGCACGTGGTGCGCCAAAGATTTCCAGTGCTACGCAAGCGGGTTCGCGGCCAGCTTGTCAGATCCGTGGTACGGCATGGAAAATTCATCGTTCTCACGCTCGATCAGGGCGTGCTGGTGATCCACTTGGGGATGACCGGAAAGCTTCTGCTCGATGCGGAGCCTGGCCCCTACGCGCGGGCCGTCTTTGAACTTGATCAAGGCCTGCTGGTCTACGACGACATCCGCCACTTCGGCCGTATTGAATGGAGCGCGCAACTGCCCGAGCGCGCCGCGGCGCTGGGTCCTGATGCTTTGTCTATTTCGCTCGAAGACTTCCGCAAGCTCCTCAAGGCCCGGCGCTCCGCGATCAAACCGTTGCTGCTCAATCAACGCTTCCTGCGCGGCATGGGAAACATCTACACCGACGAAGCTTTGTTTGAAGCGCGCATCCATCCCCGGACGATCGCCGCTAGCTTGAGCAAGGAGCGCGCCGGGCGGCTGCATCGCGCGATGGTGGACATTCTTGCCACCGCGATCCTGCTGAAAGGCTCGTCGATCTCAGACTACGTCGACGCCGATGGCCAGCGCGGCAGTTTTCAGCAGCAGCATCAGGTCTACGGACACGCAGGAGATCCCTGCCCTACTTGCGGAACGCCGATCCGCCGGATCGTGGTGGGACAGCGCGGGACGCACTACTGTCCGAAGTGCCAGCGAAGCTGAGAATCTGATCGGCCAGCAGCGCAGCGGCTTTCATTTCGACCACGTCGTGAACGCGAACCACGTGCGCGCCGCCCAATATGGACGCTGTAACGGCGGCCGCGGTCGCGCATTGCAGAAAAGCTATCGAAGCATTCTCGATCTGAGGCAGGAAAGACTTTCGCGACGGCCCGAGCACCAGCGGAAATTCGAGCGCCGCCAACTCGGGGAGCCGCGCTAGAATCTCGGCGTTCTGTTCCTTGCGCTTGCCGAAGCCGAGCCCGGGATCGATTGCGATACGCGCGCGATCGACGCCCGAGCGCACCGCGCGATGTGCCCCGGCATCCAAATCCTTCAGAATGGTCCCCAGCGGGTCTTTCAGCGGCGCGAGCTTGGCCCAGGTTTCGGGCGTTCCGCGCATGTGAGTAATGATGAGCCCGGCGTCATGCTTCGCCACGATTCGCGCGAGTTGCGGATCGAACGTCAATCCAGAGGGATCGTTGATCAGCGCGGCCCCGTACTCCAGCGCTTTATCGGCGACGGCTGCTTTGTAGGTGTCAATCGAAATTGGTGAATCCAGTTTGCCGCGCAGCCGCTTCAACACCGGGATCAGGCGCCGCAGCTCTTCGGCTTCCGAGACGCGTTCGGACCCTGGCTTGGTCGATTCCGCGCCGATGTCGATAATGTCCGCGCCCTGCTCTTCCAGCTCGATAGCGCGAGCAAATGCGCGGTCCGGATCGAGATACTTCCCGCCATCCGAAAACGAATCGGGGGTCACGTTCAGCACGCCCATCAGCAAGGTCCGCTCGCCTAGCAGCAGCTCATGGCCGGCCAGCTTCCAGACAAAATGGCGTCTCTGCATGAGGCTTACGGCTCAATCCTTTTCCACTTTTTGCCAACCTTCACCGTCATGCCCTTGATTTCAGGTATCGACAAGCTGGTAAATTTGATTCCGTCAATCTCCACCGCGCCCGCCTTGATTTTTCTCTCGGCGTCAGTCCGCGATTCAACCATGTTCGTGCCCAGCAAGATCTTCGGCAGACTCAATCCAGCACCGATAGGAAACCTGATAATTTCGATATCCGTCGGCTGCTGTCCCTCCCGTACCTCGTGATCGAAGTCGGCCTGCGCCTGATCGGCCGCCGCCGCCGAATGAAAATCGGCCACGATTTGCCGCGCCAGCCGCATCTTCACTGGCATGGGATCTTCCTTCTTCAGGGCTGCGATTTCCGCCACGCTCTTGTCGGTGAGCACTTCCCAGTACCGCCACATCAGCGTGTCGCTGATCCCCATTACCTTGCGGTAGATCACCTTGGGCGGCTCGGTGATGCCGATGTAATTGCCCTTCGACTTCGACATCTTCTCCACGCCGTCCGTCCCCTCGAGCAGCGGAACCGTGGCCACAATCTGCGGCGGCTGCCCTGCGTCCTTCTGCAATTCTCGCCCCACCAGCAAGTTGAAGCGCTGATCGGTGCCCCCCATCTCAACGTCGCATTCGAGCTTCACCGAGTCGTAGCCCTGTGCCAGCGGATACAACAGCTCGTGCATCGAGATTGGTACGCCTTCCTTGAATCGCTTGGTGAAATCGTCGCGCTCCATGATCTGCGCTACGGTGTACTTCGAACACAACCGGATGATGTCGGCAAACTTCAGCGGTTCCAGCCATTCGCTGTTGAACCGTACTTCGGTCTTCGCGGGATCGAGGATTTTGAACACCTGGGTCTTGTACGTCTCAGCGTTCTTGTCGATCTCTTCGCGCGTCATGGGTGGGCGAGTGGTGTTGCGGCCGGTAGGATCGCCAATGAGACCGGTGTTATCGCCGATTAGAAAAATCACGCGGTGCCCGAGATCCTGGAAGTGCTTCATCTTGCGTAGCAGCACAGTGTGCCCCAAGTGCAGATCGGGTGCGGTGGGGTCAAAGCCCGCCTTCACCCGCAGCGGACGCCCACTTTTTTCGGCCTGCATCAATCGCTCACGGAGCTCCTCTTCGCGGATCAGATCCGTCAGCCCTTTCCTCAAGTACGCTAACTGTTCGCCGGCCGATGTGCTCTTTAGTGCCACATTCTTTATTAAAGCAGGGTGGAGATGTCCGTAATGAGTTTCGCCGCCAGCTCGGGCGATTCCATGGGAATCAAATGCGAATGCTCCGTGAGAAGCGTGTCCGCGCCATGCGCGAAGCTGGCGGCCAGTTCTGGAGCGGTGGGAGAAGTGCGCATCACATTCGCGGGATCTTGAAAGCGCCCGGCCCGCACCACGTGGACGGGGATCGGTATGGTTGCGATCTCGGAGTAAATGTTCGATTCCAGGGCCGCGCCTTCCTCATAGATGGAAGCTTCGATTTCGGGGGGACACGCGAGGATGTAATCTTGGCCGTCCGGCGTCAGCCCGTATTGGCAGTAATCACGGAGCACATCGCGGTCCCAGAGATCGAACGCCGGATGGGCCGCGAAGCTTTCGAACATTTCTTGGGGCGATGTCCACCGGTTGCGGCGTCTGGCGACGAATTGGGCCTTCTTCCAAGGCCCGGCGTACTGATTCTTGGAGCGGATCACGGGATCGATCAGCAGCAGCGCCGAGAAGGTGGAGGACGACGGTGCCGAATCAAGCGTGAGGGCCGCACCCAGTGTGACGGCGTGTCCGCCCAGCGAGTGTCCGACTCCGATCGCCCCCGATAGCCCCAGTGACTTCGATAGCGCCGCCACATCCTGGCCGAAGATTCTCCAGGGATACGGCGGCGGGGGCTTACTGCTGCGGCCATGCCCGCGCGCGTCGAAAGCATAGCAGCGGCGTTCCGGAAAATACTTGATCACCTGGTCCCAGATTCGCGCATGGAAGCCGGTGGCATGACAAAAGAACACCGGAGGTCCTTGGCCCGGCCATTCCCAGAGGGCGATCTGGACGCCATTGACAGGAACTCTGGACTCCACGGGCACGCGAGGCATTCTTACACAGTCTAAGACTCGGCGCAGAAAACGGATTGTTTAGCTGAGGACCGCGGGCTGCGATGGTTGTTCCGCGGCGCCCTTGTCGGTATGGACAAGCACTGCTTCAATGGTCTCGAACAGTTCGTTCGGATGAACAGGCTTGGAGATATAGCCGTCCATGCCGGCATCGAGGCAACGTTGCCGGTCGCCCACCATGGCGTGAGCCGTCATGGCGATGATTGGAATGTGAGCGCCCGTGGCCTGCTCCAGCCGCCGGATCGCGGCGGTCGCCTCAAAGCCGTCCATTTGCGGCATCTGGGCGTCCATCAGGATCAAGTCGAAAGTTTGCCGCTCCAGCATTTCCATCAATTCCACGCCGTTGCCCGCCACCTCCACAATGTCGCCGTGATTTTCGAGCAGCCGGCATGCGACCTTCTGATTCACCACGTTGTCTTCGGCCAACAGAACTCGCAATGGCAAACGGCCCTCGCGCAGCGTGTGGCGCGTGATCACAGTGGCGGGTTTGGTGGCGGTCCCACCGCGAGCCAAAACCTGCAGCAGCGCCTGGAGCAAATCGGCTTGCAACACGGGCTTGATCAGGTAAGCAGCGATGCCGAGTTCCTTGCAACGCTGGCCATCGCCACGTTGGCCCCCCGAGGTCAACATGATGGTGACCAATCCAGCCAAATCCGGCAAATGTTGCACTTGTTCCACCAGCATGAATCCGTCAACTTTAGGCATATGGCAGTCCGCCAGCATCAGGCTGAATGGCACGCCCGCTGCCTTGGCTTCGCGGAGCAAGTTGAGCGCGGCCGCCGCGTTCGATACAGCCGTTGGCCGCATCCGCCAATAACTGAGCGTTCTCTCGAGAATCTGGCGATTGGTCGCATTGTCGTCCACCACCAGCACGCGCACGTTGTCGAGGACCGCTGGATCCGCCAGCGCCGGCCTGGGCGGAGCATTTTTCACCACTCCGAACCGAGCCGTGAAGTGGAAGGTAGACCCCTTTCCCGGTTCGCTGTCGAGCCATATCTTTCCGCCCATCATCTCGATCAGGCGCATGGAAATCGAGAGCCCCAGGCCGGTCCCGCCATAACGTCGCGTGGTGGATGTATCCGCCTGCGTAAACGGCTCGAAGATCAGCTTCTGCTTCTCGTGCGGAATGCCGATGCCAGTGTCAGTGACCGAGAAGTGCAGATTCAGGGTGTCTGGGTCGCCGTTCGCTTCCGCCTCTACACTCAAGACCACTTCACCGTGGTCGGTGAATTTGATGGCGTTACCAGCCAGGTTGAGCACCACTTGGCGCAAACGCGCCGGATCGCCTGTCACGAACTCCGGCAGTTCGGGCGGTACGAAGCAGGCCAGCTCCAGGTCCTTCTGGTGCGCTCCCACGGCCAGTGACTTGATGGCGTTCCCCAGATGATCGCGCAGGTTGAATTCAATTGGATCCAGGCTCAGCCGGCCCACCTCGATCTTGGAGAAGTCCAGAATCTCGTTGATTACGCCCAGCAGCGCGTCGGCCGAATACTTCACCGCGTCCAGATACTCGCGCTGCGTCAGATCGAGTTCGGTTTCGAGTGTCAGTTCCGTCATGCCAATGATCCCGTTCATTGGCGTGCGGATCTCGTGGCTCATGTTAGCCAGAAACTCGGATTTGGCGCGATTGGCGGCGTCGGCGGCCGCGCGGGCCTGCTCCAGCCTCAGAAGCATCTCTTTTTCTTGCGTGATGTCGATCATCGCGCCGCAGATCAGCTTGGGCTGGCCGCCCTCCCGCTCCACGCTGGCCTGGGAGCGCATCCAACGAACCGATCCATCCGCGAGCACCACGCGGAACTCGGCGTTGAAGGATCCTGTCTCCGCAATCGCGTTCTCGGCGACGGCGTCCAGCGCAACCCGATCGTCGGGATGAATCATGGCTTGCCACCGGTCCAGGTGCATGCGCAGTGGCTTTCCAGACAGCCCGACCAGCGCCGCGAACCCTTCCGACAGGGTCAGCATCTCCGTCGGAATGTCGATCTGCCAGATCCCGAACGCAGCGGCTTTCTCAGCCATGGCGATGCGCTCGGCGTTCTCTCGTAGCTTTTCCTCGGCGCGCAGCCGCTCGATGGCATTTCCAGCCAAGTGAGCGCCGGCTTCCACTACCCGGAGGTCGCGATCCCGCGGACTCGCGGGCTGCTTGTGATACATCGCAAACGTGCCCAATACCTTTTGGTTCGAATCGCGGATGGGCACGCTCCAGCAAGCTCGCAAGCCAAAGCTCATTACGAAGCCCTTGGCCTCCCCAAACCGGCTATCGTTAGCGATATCTTCGATAATGGTAGTTTCATTGCGGAAGGCGGCCGATCCGCACGCGCCGACTTCAGGACCAATTGGCAGCCCGTTCACGACTTGCATGTAAGCCGCTGGCAAACTGCCGCCGGAACCCTCCAATAGCCGTTTACCATCCTCGTCGAGCAGCAGCACCGTGCAGTAACAGTCGGGGGCCATGCGCTCGATCGCTGCGGTGAGGGCATTCAAGACTTCCTTCAGAGACGCGCCCTTGGCGATAAGCTCTAAAACATGGCGTTCTTCCTCGATCACTCGCGAGGACCGTTCCAATTTTTCCTGATCCCGCTGCCGTTCGGCTAAACGAAGGGTCTGAAGCCAGGCGATTGCAAACCCAACAATTGCAAGGCACACGGCTCCAACGGCGACGGTCGATGACATCAATAATCTATCGGTCGCCCGGTTGATCTTACTTAGGACAGCGCTGCCGAACTCGTCCCGATTCCGCAATAAACTGCTCGCTTTCTTACAGTTACGCCTGTTGACCCCGGAGTCCAAGGCCAAGTAGAATTGAGACGCGGCGTTGGTCGAAATTCCATGAAATTCTGTGTGCGATTGTGATGTCGCAGGTCCGTCTTTTGCCGGGATCCGGTTTGGAACAACGCGCTGCCGCCGTGGAACGATTTCTCCATAAGCATAGGCCTCTCGTCCTTTCGGTTCTGACCGTTCTCTATTTCGTTCTCACGACGCTTCGCGCACGCGGAAAAAAGTTCTGGTATGACGAAATTCTCACCCTTCTCGAGGCGCGGCAGCCCACGCTGAGCGCATCTTTGAAGGCTTGCCGCGAGGCCGACTGGATGCCGCCGCTGAGCCATGTTGCGTTCTATTTCACTGACAAGTTGGTTGGCCACGGGGAGGTGGCCTTCCGGCTCGGCCCGATGATTGGATTTTGGGTCTTTTGCCTCTGCCTCTACGAATTCGTGGCGCGCAGGGCCAGCACGTCGTTCGCCTTCATGGCGATGCTTCTGCCGTTTGCGACCATGTTCTCGGCGTACTCATTTGAAGCCCGGAGCTACGCTTTGGCGCTGGGATTCGGCGGGATCGGTCTCCTTGGCTGGCAAGCCGCGGCAGAGGGGAGGCGCCGGCCGCTGGCCTTGACGGCGCTTGCTATCGGCATTGCGGGAGCCATTCTTAATCACTATTGGGCCGTGTTCATTTACCTGCCACTAGCGGGAGCAGAGGCCTGGCGGAATTTCCATCAGCGCAAGATCGACTGGCCGGTCTGGATTGCCCTTGCCACCAGCGGTATCCCCTTGGTGATCTCGCTGTTTCTGATCCTGCAAGTGGTCACGAACAACTCGCATCCCTGGTCGAGGGCTCGTCCCCGGGACTATCACCTCTTTTATTCGCGAAATTTCTGGCCGGTGATTGGATTCATCATACCTGCGGCGCTCCTACTTCTCGCGTGGTTGCTCCTGGGGGGACGCCAAGAGAAACCTGCGGGTCTTCAGCCATTCGCCGTTCGTGACTACGAATGGGTCTCCGCCTGGCTGTTCTTCTTGGGGCCTATGGTCTTTATCACGGGCGCCCTGGCCATTCCGCCCCATATTTACGTCGATCGCTATCTCGCACTGTCAACCGTCGGCTTTACTCTCTTGATAGTTTTTTCCGCGGCGCGATGGGCCCGCCAACGGGCGGCCATCGGGATTATATGTGCGATCGCGGCACTGGCGCCTTTCTTTTTCCATTTCACCCAGATCCATCGCCACCGGGCCAGGAATCCTTTTCTCAATGCGCGCGTATTGCGGAAAGCGCTCGAAACCCAGGATGAGCCGATAGTAATCAGCAACTACATTTCCTTTTTGGAGCTGTGGTACTACGCACCGGATGAGCTCAAACCGCGCCTTCTCTGTCTCGACGATGAGAATTCGGCCGTCAAATACCGGCACATGGATGACATCGCGGCCTCGTCCTTCCGCGCCATTGGAGTTCCGTTCTTTCCCTACCGGGAATTCGCCACACCAGGTAAGCAGTTCCTAATTTACTTTGTGGATTGGGGCTGGATGACGGCAAAAGTGCAGGAGGACGGCGGCACGTTGGAGTCGCTGGATACTAGCAATCGTCACGGCCTGCTGCTGCGAGCGCACATGAAGTGACCGCGCGATGATTAGCCTGAAGCGAAACCTCAAAATGGCAACCCAACAGCAGTCGGTCCCTGCTCCGAAATCGATTTGGCGGTTGGAGCCTCGGGCGGCTGCGTTGGAGCGCTTTCTGGAGCGGCACCAAATTTGGATTCTGGCGATTTGGAGCCTGGTGTATTTCGCAGGCACCATGCTCCGCGCGCATGGAAAGGCGTTTTGGTATGACGAGATCCTTACGCTGCTGGAAGCCCGCCAGCCCACCCTTTCGGCGGCTATGCAGGCCTTGGGCGATGTGGACTGGATGCCTCCCGCTAACCATCTCACGTTCTATCTAACGAACAAGCTGGCCGGTCACGGAGAAGTGGCGTTCAGGATCCCGGCAATGATCGCTTTTTGGGTGTTCTGTCTCTGCCTGTACCTCTTTGCCCGGCGGAGAGTGAGCATCTTCTTTGCGTTGACGGCAATGCTCCTGCCATATGCCAGCGCCTTCCAATCGTATTCCTATGAAGCACGCAGCTATGCGTTTATGCTTGGTTTCTGCGGAATTGCGTTAGTCTCGTGGCAAGCCGCGGCGGAGGGCATCAGGCGCCCCTGGTCGCTGGTGGGGCTCGCGGTCGGGATCGCCGGTGCGATCTCCTACCAATATTGGGCCGTCTTGATGTACCTGCCGCTCGCGGGTGCGGAGGCGTACCGCAGTATCCGTCAGCGCCGCGTCGATTGGTCTATGTGGGCCGCTTTCGCTTCAGGTGGTCTGGCATTGCTCGGTTCCCTGTACTTGATCCTGCATGGCATCAGAAGCTGGTCTCCCAACTCAGGAACGAGGGTGCACCCATCGGACTACCTTGGTTTCTACATGCTAGGGTTTCGGGTCTATTTCGCGTTTGCGATTCCAGCGGCGCTGCTGCTGGCAGCCTGGTTTGTTGCGGGAGGCCGCAAAGAGGAACCTGCAGGCGATCGCCAAGCCACCATCCGCGATTACGAATGGGTGGCGGCGGGGATACTGCTGCTGTTGATCCCCCCGGCCGTGGTCTCAATCGCGCTAGTGCTGCCGCCGCACGCCTACTCAGCCAGGTACGGGGCGCCGGCCGTCGCCGGATATGCGCTCTTGGGATCGTTTATCGCAGCGCGGTTGGCCGGAAGGAGATCCTCCATCGGGCTGGCCTGCGTCCTGGCGGCGCTTGCACCGTTCCTTTATCTGATGACTCAACCCAAGCACTTTGAAAATCCATTTCGACAGGTACACGGATTGCAGCAGCGGCTTCAAAGCGGTCCTGTAGTGGTTGAAAATCTGATTTTCTATTTGAAACTCTGGTATTATGCGCCGGAATACCTGAAACCGCGCCTGCTCTTTCTCAGCACACAAAATCCCGAAGGATTCGGCGCCGGACCCCTTACCGAGTTTTCCAAACTTGGCGTTCCCGTTGTCCGTTACGATGACTTCGCGCGGCCCGGAACGGATTTTCTGTACTATGCGGATGTAAGCCGAAAGAGCAAGTTGCGGAAAAGGATCGAGGACCGGGGCGGGACGGTGGAAACGATTGAGTTGTCGCGGCGGCGCGCGTTAATGCTGGCGCACGTCAAGTGATGACGCGATTTTCCCCGACGCCGCTCGTGCCCCTCTGCGAGCCCAACGATGTATACTTCAGGGAGGCCGGAGAAATCAGAAAGACCTCCGGACTAATGCACTTCCGGTTGGCTTGAGGCCTATCCCGGAACCCAGGAGAAATGAACGAATGAGCGAAGTACTCAGTGGAGCTGAGTTTAAGAAACAACTGCGCGAAGGAAAGACCAAGCTGGGTCTGTTCCTGAATTCGCACAGTCCCACGGTCGCCGAGCAGTTGGCCCACAGCGGCTACGACTGGCTGCTGGTGGACACACAACACGGGCCGATGGGCTTTCAAGAGTTGTCGGCCATGCTTGCTGGAATCTCCAGCGGCGGCGCAAAATCGATGGTGCGTGTGGCCGGCTATCACGACCGGGGCGGCATACAGCAAGCGCTCGACATGGGCGCCGACGGCGTTCTGGTTCCCTACATCAATACCGCCGAGGAAGCCCGCCAGGCGGTGAGCTGCGCGCGTTATCCCACGGCTGGAACGCGGTCGGTCTATTTCCCGCAGCGCAGCATGAACAAAGCCGGATTGCTCGGATATGCGGGTGGGGCCAACGACAATATCATTCTTGCGCTGCAAGTGGAAACGGCGGACTGCATCAAGAACATCGACGAGATCGCGGCAGTCAAAGGCGTCGACATGCTGTTCCTCGGACAGAACGATCTCTGCATGTCGATGGGGCTGTTCGAAAAATACAAGTTCCCGGAAATGTACTTCTCGACGGAGCTGCAAGCTGCCACCGACAAACTGCGGGCCGCGGCAAAGAAGAATAACGTGATCCTCGGTCTGTTCCTCTTCGGAACGTCGCGCGTCGGCGAATTTCTAGAGAAGGGCTTCCCGTTTATCAGCGTCGGAAACGATCTGCATCACATCCTCACACAGGCCGGAGCCTATGTAAAGGATGTGGAAACGGTCTCGAAAGAGAAGGGCAAAGTTTGGGCCCGGCGAGACACCGCATTGCTCTAATTCTGCCTTACTGGTGATTTTCGTCATGCTCGGAACGATCGCGCAGCCGGTCTCGCGCCCGCTGCGCGTCCCGCTCTGAGTCGCGCAACGCCTGCCGCATCTGGTCGCGTGCCTTGTCCAGATCCTGACGGGTCTGTTGGTCGGCGCCCTTCAGGCTTTCTTTCAATTTCCGGCTGGCTTCGTCCAACTCCTTCCGCGCTTTCTCTCGCGCATCGCGACTTTCGGACCTGGCCCGATCTTGGTCCGCGCGGGTGCAAGCCGAAGCGGCCGCCAACCCGATCACGATACTGCTGACTCCGATCCACCTTTTCATACGCGCCTCCGCATGTAAGACGCTACCAGATTCATTCCGTTGCCGCCAAGCTCGGGAGCTGCCTGTGATCTGCCGCAGTGGTTTAATAAAGGTATAGAGCAGCGTCGCCGATGCACTCTGGCGCGAACAGCCCAAGCTTATGAGAATACTGGTTGTCGAGGACGAAAAACGGATTCAGGACTTTTTGTCCCGCGGCTTGGAAAGCGCGGGTTACGCGGTTGATGTGGCCGGCAATGGCGCAACTGCCGTCGAGCTGGTTCACGGCGCCGAGTACGACCTTATCATTCTCGATCTGATGCTCCCCGACATGGATGGGCTCACGGTGCTGCAGAAGATTCGCAACCGCAAAACCAGCCCGCCGGTCCTGATCTTGAGCGCGCGCGACGCAGTGGATGATCGCGTAAAAGGATTGGAGCTCGGCGCCGACGATTACCTGGTGAAGCCGTTCGCGTTTGTGGAACTGCTGGCGCGCGTTCGAGCTCGCTTACGGCGCGGACAGCCCATGCCGGAGCGATTGCAGGTGGGCGAGTTGCTGCTCGATTGCATCCGCCGCAAGGTGACGCGCTCCAACGAAAACATCGAGCTGGCTCCCAAGGAATTCAGCATCCTCGAATATCTGATGCGCAACCGCGGCCGTCCGCTGAGCCGCACCATGATTGTCGAACACGTCTGGGACATGGACTACGATGGGCTCACCAATATCGTGGATGTTTACATCCGGCACCTGCGCAGCAAGATCGACGACAAATTCCCGGTCAAGATGATCCACACCGTGCGGGGCATCGGCTATATGCTGGATACGCCCGAAAAATCCGTCGAACCACCTCTCGAGCAAGCTTTATGATTTCGCCTGCCCGAGCATTCGGCTGGACGCGCGGACTCCGTTTCCGTCTGGCCCTGAGCTACGTCATCTTCTTCAGCATCCTTCTGGTGTTGCTCGGCCTGCTGTTCCGGCAGATCTTGGGCGGCACGTTTCAGACACAGATGGAAAGCGTGCTGGACGAGGAATGGGGCGCGGCCAAGGGCTATCTGCGCACCGGTCCGGAAGGGCCAAACTGGTTCTACGACGAAAAAGACCCGGACGAGAGCTTCACCGTGCGGCGCGTGCAGCGCGTCTACATGCTGGCCGACACGCAGGGTCATGCGCTACAGCACTCCGACATCTTCGATTCCATCGGAATCGACCCTCCGGCCGAGATTCGCGCCATTCTCCAGTCCGGAAAGCCGGCCATCCGTGTTCGCAGCGACGCCAACGGCATCCCGTACATGATCCGTTCCGGGCTGTGGGTGGATCATGACGGCCACAAATATTATCTGGCGATCGGCCGCGCGGTGGATTACAACAACAAAGTCATCAGCGACCTGACACGCATCTATTTCGCCTTGATCCCCATGGTGATCGTGCTGAGCGGCGTACTCGGATGGTTCTTGGCCGGCCGCGCGCTCGACCCGGTGAATTCAGTGGCCGACGCCGCGCAGCGCATCACGCATTCCAATCTGGACGTGCAGATCCCTGCGCGCAACACGGGTGACGAACTGGACCGGATGATCGAAGCGTTCAACCATATGATGACGCGGCTGCATCATTCCTTCGAGCAGATCCGCCAATTCTCCACCGACGTGTCGCATGAACTGCGCACTCCTCTGACTGTGGTGCGCGGCCAGCTGGAAGTGGCGCTCTTTACAGCGCAGACCGTCGAGCAACATCGCGAAGCAATGGCCGATGCGCTGGAAGGCGTCGAGCGTTTGTCCAATATTGTGCGTGCGCTGCTGATGCTCTCGCAAGCCGAGTCCGGCCAGTTGGTGCTGCAAAAGAACGAAATGGATCTCAGCGGCCTGGTCCGCGATTTAGTGGACCAGCACCAGATTCCAGCCGAAGCGCAGGGAGTGCATCTCAGCGCGGATCTTCCCGACGGCTGTATTCTGACCGGCGACCGCATTCAGATCGAGCGGCTGGTGTCGAACCTGTTGGGCAATGCCATCAAATACACGCCTGCCGGCGGACAAGTAAAAGTCAGCCTGGCGCCGCAACTCGATCACGTGAAGCTGGTTGTTGAGGACACCGGCGTGGGCATCTCACCCACCCATTTGCCGCATATCTTCGATCGTTTCTATCGTGTCCCGTCGGCCGATCCGGAAAAAGGCCTCGGCCTTGGTCTCAGCTTCGTCGCTTGGATCGCGAAGGCGCACGGAGGCGCGGTCACAGTGGAAAGCAAGCTCCTGGAGGGAACTCGTTTCACGGTGCTGCTGCCGGTGGGCCGCTGGCCGGCGGTCTCGCTCGGCGTTTCGCCCGACACACAGGCGGCGCCCGTCGCCGAGCGGGTACACTAGAAACAACTACTAACGAGACTCTATGGCACAAATCGATATCCAGTCCCGCGAAAGAGAAGGCATCAAGATCCTCGACCTGAACGGGAAGCTGACTGTTGGAGGCGCGTCTGATCTGCGCGAGCGCGTCAACGAGCAATTGGCCGCCGGCAGCCTGCAGCAGATCTTGAATATGAAGGAAGTCGATTACATCGATAGTACCGGCTTAGGCACCATGGTGATTTGCTTCATGTCGGTGCAGAAGGCCGGCGGCGCGCTGAAGATGGTGAATCTCAATCGCCGGAACCTGGAGCTGGTGCTGCTCACCAAACTATCCACGGTCTTCTCGATTTTCGACGATGAGCAGCAAGCTATCAACAGCTTCTTCCCCGATCGCGAGATCAAGCACTTCGACATTCTCAGTTTCATTCAACAGCAAAAAGAGGGCGGGTAAGCCACCAGCATGTTTGGCCGCCAATCGAAACCGCCGGTAGCCGCGGGCGCAAAAGCTCCGTCGTTCCAGCTGACCGGTTTGGACGGCTCCAAGCGATCGTTGCTGGAGATCCTCACCGGCGGCCCCGCGCTTTTGGCTTTTTTCAAAATCAGTTGCCCGGTCTGCCAGCTGACCGCTCCTTATTTGCAGCGGCTGGCCGCGAATAATACGGTCCAGGTGATCGGGATCTCCCAGGACGACGCTGGTGCGACGGCCAGTTTCATGCAGCGCCTCGGCGTCACATTCCCGACGTTGCTGGATCTGTCGAGCGAAGATTATCCCGCGAGCAACGCTTATGGAATCACTTCCGTTCCGACGCAGTTTCTGTTGGAGCGCGACGGGACCATCAGCCGCATGTTCGCGGGATTCTCGAGGCGCGATCTCGAGGAGATTGGTGCGCGCGTCGGCGTTTCGCCGTTTGGGCCAGAGGATCACGTGCCCGAGTGGAAAGCGGGTTGAGGCTCCAAGAACTAGGTCCGGTCTGGGCCTAAGATAATAAGACCTGCGATAATGAGAAGCGTAAATGGCCTCCAAAATCACTGAAGCGTTCGGATCCGCCGCAGCCATCGCCAAAGGCATGTCGGTGACCTTCGGCGAGATGCTGAATCCCACCATCACCGAAGATTATCCCGACGTGCCGCCTAAGTTTCAGGAGCGCTTTCGCGGCGTGCACGTTTTGCAACGCGACGAAAACGGACTCGAGAAATGCGTGGCCTGCTTCTTGTGCGCCGCGGCCTGCCCGGCCGATTGTATTTATATCGAGGCCGCCGAGAACACCGAGACGCTGCGCATCAGCGGCGGCGAGCGCTACGCGAAGGTTTACAACATCGACTATTCGCGTTGCATATTCTGCGGCTATTGCGTCGAAGCTTGCCCTACCGACGCCATTACGCACGGCCATGGTTTCGAGATCGCCAGCTACAACGTCTCCACGCTGATCTATCGCAAAGAGAAGATGCTGGCGCCCATCCCGCCGGGCGCCCATTTCCCGTTGAAGGCCGAGACCGAAGATGCGCCCAGCGGGCACTAATTCTTCAGAATCTCCAACAATCGCGCACGGTCCGCCGCGGACATCCCTGAAAACCTTGCGATGTCGCCACGCCTTTCGAGCCTCCGCCGATAGCGGCCGAAGTACTCGTTGAAGTCGCCTCCGTACTGAAAGCTGTACATGATGTCTTCAAACACCGCGGTGTGCGCGAGACCCAGCGCGTGCCCTGATTCGTGCAGGCAAGTCAGATAAACGATGGTGTCCCGCAGCAAGCGATCACCATTCACCGCCAGCGGGGAAGGCCGCACATATACCTCCGCGCCCAAGCGCCCTTCGAAAGCCATCGGCCGCGTCTCGCCGTACATGCCTTGCTCGGCCGAAGCCCAATACAGGCGGATACGGGCCTGGTCGCGATCCTTCACCCGCGTGAACTCGAGTTCCCCTCCCGAAGCTTTCTGCCAGGCCTCGAACGCCCACGCGGCCAGTTGCGGATCGTCCGGCTGGCACATCGATGCGGGATTGGTGCAGGGTTGCACCCAATACGTGTATTTTCGCGGAGCCGCGCCCGCCAGCAAGAGAAATGCCGCTAGAGAGACCGCCAGTGCGCGAAGTCCGATCATCATCTCTGTGCCAGGCGGTCCTCGGCCAACAGCTTGAGTTGCGCTTCGAGTTGCTCGATGCGCTTGGTGAGATCGTCGATCAATTGGCCCTCGGGATCGGGCAGCGTGCCGTGCTCGAGATCCCCAATGTCGACACGAGACCGGACCACGCGCCCAGGCACGCCGACGACAGTGGAGTGGTCCGGCACGGAATGAATGACAACCGATCCGGCACCGATCTTGGTGTGATGGCCAATGGCAATGTTGCCGAGGATCGCCGCGCCGGTTCCAATCACGACGTTGTCTCCAATGGTCGGATGCCGTTTGCCCTTCTCTTTGCCCGTTCCGCCCAGCGTCACGCCTTGATAGAGCAGCACGTCGTTGCCGATTTCGGTAGTTTCTCCGATCACTACGCCCATGCCGTGGTCTATGAAGCAGCGTCTTCCAATGGTCGCGCCCGGATGGATCTCAATTCCCGTCAGCGTGCGGTTGAACTGCGAAACGATACGGGCCAGCAGCTGAAAGCCACCGATATGCAGCCGGTGCGCCATCCGGTGCAGCAGAATGGCGTGGAAGCCGGGGTAGCAGAAAAAGATCTCCACCGCGCTTTTAGCGGCCGGATCTCCCCGAAAAACGGTCTCGATCTGTTCCCGGACGGCTCGAAACATGCTGCTTTGGTTTGATTATCGCACCCGGGATTAAGTTGCAGAAAACTCAGTCTTGGCCGGGGCTCTCCGTGGGTGATAGAGTACTTGTACGCACCAGTTGGCCGTTGTCGCTGCCCGCGAATGCCCTCTTACAGACGGCTCGAAGGTCAGTAGTCAGGAGGTCATACGCCGTTTCTCGAGAAGCGTCAGCTTTTGATCAGCAAGAGCTGGATTCAAGCGGTCGTCATCGTTTTTCTGGCCGGATTTGCGATTTTGGGCATGCTTGCCTATCGCACCTATACCGACGAACCGCCCGTGCCTGGAACTGTTGTCAGCCCCAGCGGGAGCGCCGTATTCAACCGTGCGGATGTGATTGCTGGACAGCAAGTATTCCTGCGCAATGGCCTGATGGAATACGGATCGGTTTTTGGCCACGGAGCTTATCTTGGCCCGGATTTCACCGCGGACTACCTTCACCGCGCGGCTCAAGCGGTGCTGGATTTCTACGGGGGACCGCAGTCAGACATGGCTAAGGTTCAGACCATCACCGACTTCAAATCCAATCGCTACGATAGCCCCACGGACACCCTCACGTTCACCGAAGCCCAGGCCGAAGCGTTCAAACTACTGCGAGCCCATTACCAGGATTTCTTCTCTCAACCATCCACCAAGTACGGGCTCCGCCCCAACGCCATCATTGATCCAGAGCAGATTCGCCAGCTCACCGCGTTCTTCAGCTGGTCGGCCTGGGCGACCACGGCCGCGCGGCCCGGCCTTTCGTATTCCTACACGAACAACTGGCCTCCCGAGCCCTTGGTCGACAACCATGTCACGGCCGATACCGTCGTGTGGAGCGTTCTTTCTCTCATCGCCTTATTAGGAGGCATTGGGCTGCTTTTGGCCGCCTTCGGCCGATGGAACTTTCTGGGCTGGCACGGGCGCGAGCGAATGAAAATCTCGTTCAAAGCTCCGGGCGGAGTTCTGCTGACGCCCGGGCAGCGTTCCTGTGCATGGTTCTTCTTGGTCATGGCGCTGCTGTTCTTGCTCCAAGCCCTGCTGGGCGGAGCTACGCAGCACTACCGGGCCGAGCTTGGAAATTTCTTTGGAATCGATCTGGCGCGCATTTTGCCCTTCAATGTGGCCCGGACATGGCACGTGCAATTGGCAATTTTCTGGGTGGCGACCTCGTTTCTCGCCGCTGGAATCTTTCTAGCTCCGATGATCGCCGGCCACGAACCTCGCGGCCAGCACTGGCTATCCTATGCCCTCTTAGGCGCTCTGGCAACGGTCGTTTTCGGAAGCCTGGCGGGTGAATACGCGGGCATCGAAGGTTGGATCCAACGTGGCTGGTCGTGGTTCGGGAACCAGGGATTCGAGTATCTGGACCTGGGCCGATTCTGGCAAATCCTGCTGACTATTGGCTTGCTTTTCTGGGCCATCATCCTCTTCCGGGGACTAAGAAAGCGCCTTGAGTCGGATCACCTCGGGAACATGCCGTGGGTTTTCTTTTTTTCCGCTCTGTCCCTGCCCGCGTTTTATGCGGTCGGTTTGCTAGCCCAGACCTCGTCGGTCTTCACGACCACGGACTTCTGGCGATTCTGGGTCGTTCACTTGTGGGTGGAAGATTTTCTTGAGCTCTTCACCACGGTAATGGTTGCCTACCTGTTCGTGCTGCTCGGAGTCGTGCACGAACGCGTGGCACTGAACATGATCTACCTTGACGTCTTGCTTTACTCGGCGGGCGGCATGGTCGGGACCATGCACCATGTCTATTTTTCGGGCGAGCCCGCGCTCCACATGAGTCTAGGCGCATTTTTCTCGGCTGCGGAGGTCATCCCTTTGACCTTCCTCACGCTAGAGGCGTGGAGCTTCCTGCAACTCGGGGCCGTTCAGGAATCGTCGTCGGGGGCAAAGTTCCCGCATTTCTGGGCCGTGATGTTCCTCGCCTCGGTGGGGTTCTGGAATTTTCTGGGCGCCGGAGTCTTTGGATTCTTGATCAACCTGCCCGTGGTCTCCTACTACGAAATCGGCACCGCTCTGACGCCCAATCACGGCCACGCTGCCATGATGGGTGTTTACGGAATGCTGGCTGCCGGGCTCGCGCTCTTCTGCCTGCGGTATATGGTTCCAGAGACTCGCTGGTCGGATCGCGCGGCAAAGACCAGTTTCTGGTCGCTGAATATTGGCCTGGCCTGGATGGTGTTCGCGTCGCTTTTCCCGCTGGGAATTCTGCAGCTCTATCATTCTGTCAGCCAGGGTTATTATGACGCGCGCTCCCTCGGTTATCTAACGGGGAGGACCAACACGCTGATCGAGTGGCTACGGCTTCCCGGCGATGTGCTCTTCATTTGCGGAGGAGTCCTGCCGCTTCTGTATTTGACGTGGACCGCCGTGCGCTATATGAGACCCCGTGTTGCTCACGGGGAATCAGCTGAAATTCTCTTCACCGAGGTTGTGGAGGTTGGATCAAATCAATCATGACGTATGGGTTTCATACCGACGTCCTGTTTGGCGCGATCTACGCCATTTTTCTCGTTACCCTGGCTGTTGTGCTCGAGCGCGTTGCGTTGGGCACACACCGGATCTCCAAGCAGATGGAGGTCACGGGGTTCAAATACCACACCAGCCATGACCGCTGGGAGTGCCCTACGGGCCGGTATTTGGAGCATGATCAGACCGACTACCATTTCAGGATAGTGACGTACCGAGCCCCGGCGCAGGTCTGCAACGCCTGCAATTGCCGGAACAATTGCACCGATTCTGAAGATGGCCGCCGCATCGAGCGCCGGCTCGACTCCTGGCTGCAGTCGGAACTTCGACGATTTCACCGCGGAATGTCACTGGTCCTGCTACTGCTGGCCGGACTGATTCTCGCCGCCGAGATGAGCAGCCAGGACACCTACCGTGACTGGCTCGTGATTCTGGGTCTGCTCCTGCCCATCGCAAGTTGTGGCACGCGGCTTCTCACCGTCTTTCTCGCCCGCACTACCGATGGAACCCAGGCGTCAAGGCAAGGATAGAGTTGGCTTTGCAGGAGGCTAAGCTCTTACTTGCCGCCCTCCTGCGCGAGGGATGCAAGCATCTTATTGGAGCGACGCAAGCATCTTGTCGAAGGCGGCCTGGTTGGCGTCAATGGTCTTCGCCGGGCCGGTACACTTAATGAATACCGAGCCTTGCGGACCTTCGACGATGGCGGCCAGCATCCGGTAGCCTGGCACGGCGGGCTCGCCAGCTTTGGCCATGGGGCCGCCCATGCCCGTGTATGCGCCCGACACATCCACTGTGCTGACTGGCCAGCCGTGGATGGTGCGCTTGGCAATTCTTGCCGCCGCCTTCGACGCCTTCCCGTCGGCCTGCAGGAATTGGCCGATCCAGCGGTCCAGATTCGCCTCCACGCTACCACCCTTCCCCGCCCCGAAGAAGTAGAAAACGCACTCGGCGCCCGGCGCCAACGTGTAGGTTGCCAGGCGCATGGGCCGCTCGGCCCCGGCTTTCCATCCGGCCGGAGCAGTCCACTGGATTCCGGCGCCCGAGTCCGCCACAAGGCACATCGTCACAAGAAACAGACCGCCAAACGTTCGTCGCATCATGACTTTAGTATGACAATCCCGGGGCGGTCAGGAATAATCGCTTGGCAGCGTTGGTATTATATTCTCGATGCGGTTTGGCTGGCTCTTCCTGACGGCTTTGTTTCTGGCCGCGTTTCTCAGTGGCTGTTCCTCTTCTCCCTCATCCGACAAACAAGCCAAGGCCCCGCCGGCCATCCCGCCGCACTTCACCGCCAGCAACACCTCCAACCCCATTGCCAAGTACATCGAGGTGGTTGGACTGCGGGTCCGGGAGAGAAGCGCTGGACACCTGGTCGTTCAGTTTGGCGTGGTCAATCATTCGGAAGCCGACATTGGCGACGTGAAGATGAGCGTCCGTCTGAGCACCACCGCCGCCAAACCCGGTGATCCTCCGCTGATCACTTTTCCCGCGCAGGTTGCTCGTCTGGGGCCAAGTGACCTAAAGGACGTATCGGTGGAGGTTCCTATCAAGCTCCGCGTCTACGAGCTTCCCGACTGGCAATTCCTGAAGGCCGACTTCGAAATCATCGAACCGAAACAATAGAGCAAGTCAGAAGAGCAAGTCAGAAGAGCGAGTCAGAAGAGCGAGTCAGAAGAGCGAGTCCACATGTTCCCGATTGCCTCACTGCTTGTGGCGAAACACAACCGGCTGCGATTACGTCTCACGGCAAAGACGTGATTTGCGACAATGGTATGCGGCCTGCAATGCGCGGCAGCACCGCCCGCGTCCCGACTATCTGGATTTGACCATCACCCAAGCAAGGAGCTTCCGTTGATTCTCAAGACTTTCAGTGCGCGATTTGTGCCGTTTCTGTTGCTGCCGCTTCTGTTCCTAGCGGCCACGACCCTGAGCGCGACGCCCCGGCTCAGCCTTATTACGACATCAGTCACCGTTCCGGTGGTCCAAGGATCGAACGGTCCGACGCAGAACATAGACGCGTTTAACATCGGCGACGGCAAGCTTAACCTGACAGCGTCCGCGAGCGTCACGTGGCTCACTGCCACCATCGGCACGGATACGGTATGCGGGCTGCGGGGCGGTTGCTATCCCATTCAGGTCGCGCTCAACACTTCCTCGCTCGCTACGGGGATTTACACCGGGATCGTGACGCTGACGGATCCGAATGCGCTCGATTCGCCGCAGTCCATTAGCGTCACCGCCGAGATCGGCGGCGATGTTCCCGGTAATCTGGTGTACTACCTGGCTCCCGGCGGGACAACCTCCAGCAGCTTCACCACCGGCAGCACGGTGAAAACCACGGTCAGCGCCAGTACGCCGTGGCTCACCGTCAGCACTGCAACCACCCTGGGCGTGACTTCGGTGACCGTGCAAGCGAAAGCGTCTTCCGGCATGGCCGCGAGCGACTACAACGGAACGGTCACCATCTCCGGCTCGAAGTTCGCGCCGGACAACCAACCGATTTCCGTGCTTCTACACGTCACCACGGAGCCCATTGTGCAGCTCAGCAGCACATCGGTTTCATTCACCATCGCCCAGAGCGCGAAAAAGCAGACGATACCGGTGGCAATCACCAACGCGGGGCAAGGCACGCTGACCGTCGCGAGCGTTACGGCGGCCGCAGCTAGCAGCGGAACGTGGCTCAGCGCGGCCACGGTGTCGGGCGGCATGACCATCACGGCTGATCCAACCGGTCTCGCGCCTGACACCTACACTGGCACTGTGACCATCGCGAGCAACGCCGACAACAGCAGCGTGGTGGTCCCGGTGAATCTCACGGTCGCCGCGCAAACTCCTCCGGTCGCATTTGCCGGAGGCGTGGTCAACAATGGAACTTTCGGGAATGACGAACCGGTTGCGCAGGGCGACATCGCTGCAGTGTTCGGCACTCAATTCACTTACGGCGACCCACAAGCAGCCACCAGCCTTCCGCTGTCAACGACGATCAATGACGTGCAAGTGCTGGTGAACGGCACTGCGGCTCCGCTGTACTTCGTCTCGCCCGGCCAAATCAACTTCGAGGTGCCGATTGACGCCTCAATTGCCAATGGCGGGGCTGGAACGGTGCAGGTTGTCCGCAACGGCCAAGCCGGAAACATGATCTACGTTGACATCAACGTGCGCGTGCCGCGGTTCATCGAGTATGGCGGCGGGTACGGAATTATGACAACCCCGGATGGCACCTTGACCGGCGTACCCAGTCATCCGGTCAGCGTCGGTGACACCATCGTGATTTACGTCGTGGGTCTGGGGCCAACTTCGCCACCCGTGGCCTCGGGAACCGCTTCGCCCTCCGCTACGCTGGCGAAGGTGCCCGGAACTACGCAGGTGTGTTTCGGGGTTGAAACGCCGTTCAACCAAGCGCCCTGCGCCACGGCCCTCTTCAGTGGACTGACGCCTGGATTTGTGGGCCTCTATCAGATCAACGTGACCATTCCAAAGGGCATCGCAACCGGCACCAGCACCATGACGCTGTTGCTGGTGGACAACGTCGAGAGCACCTCGGTCCAGCTATCCGTGCAATGATGCCGTGGAATGACTGACCGGCTTTATTATCACGACAGCTATCTCACCGATTTCCGGGCTCGTGTGGTGGATGTGAGTCCAGATGCCACGAGTCCGGACCGGCGGCGCGTATATTTGGACCGCACCGCGTTTTATCCCACGTCCGGCGGCCAGCCTTTCGATACCGGAGAATTGGCCGGTTTCAAGGTGCTGGAAGTAATTGACGAAGGGGATCGAATCGCGCACCTGCTGGATGGTGCGCTGGCCGAGGCTGAAGTCGCCGGGCGGATCGATCGCGATCGCCGCTTCGATCACATGCAACAACACACAGGGCAGCATTTGCTCTCGGCCGTGCTGGTGGAGCTGTTCCACGCGCCCACGGTCAGCTTTCATCTCGGCGCCGAAACGTGCACGATCGACGTGGCCGGCGCGCTCAAGCTGGAGCAGCTTCGTGAGGTTGAACGGCGGGCGAACGAAATCGTGTTTGAAAACCGCCCCGTGACCATCAGGTTCCAGGACTCCTCTGAGGATCTCGGGCTGCGCAAACCGACCGAACGCGAGGGGCTGGTTCGCATTATTTCGATCGACAACCTGGATCGCAGCGCATGCGGCGGCACGCATGTTCGCGCGACCGGCGAAATCGGTCCAATCCTGCTGCGCAAGCTGGATCGCATTCGAGGAAACCTGCGTATCGAGTTTCTGTGCGGCGGACGGGCGGTGGCGCGCGCCCGAGCCGATTTCGACGCGCTGTCCCACATCGCTCGCGCGTTCTCTTCGCCTCTGGATGAAACGCCCGTTCTGGTAGATGGACAGCGGGACAGATTGCAGGAATCGGAACGGACGCGCCGCCGGCTATCCACGGAACTCGCGCAGGCCAGCGGGCGCGCGTTATACGGCGAAACCGTCGCGGGACCCGATGGGATTCGGAGAACGCTGCGGCATGTGGAATCACTCGGCGAAGAAATACGCGTCGAGGCACAGACGTTTACCACGTCGGGACGGGCGATCTTCGTGGCTTTGTCGGAATCCCCTCCCGCGATCCTCTTGGCTGTTTCGGCGGACAGTGGCGTCAATTCCGGCGAAGTCCTCAAGCGCCTACTGAGCGCAACGGGCGGGCGGGGTGGAGGGAACGCAACGCTCGCTCAAGGCAGCCTGCCCTCGGCGACTGCGCTTCAAGAATTGGCCGAATCACTCTCCCAAGAGCTGAAATTTCCGGTTTGAGGACCGCTCGTACAGCCTTTGGGTAGGCTACCTTGCAGTACCGAAGTTCTAGGTATGAACGCTAAAGTTCGGCCGGAAAGGGTCCGACTTTCCTCAATAGAACTGTAATCGCCACGAGGAGGAGATTCAATGAAAATCTCTGTTCCCGCGCTCGCCCTGGTGCTGGCCCCGCTGTTGCTAGCAGGTGAGGCGCTGGGAGCGGACCGGCACAAGCTCGATGTCGATCCAGAAAGTCAGGACGGCATTTTGTTGCAGAGGATCCAACAGGAACCTACCCAACCGCGCAAGCTGGCACTGCTCGAAAAGTTTGTAGCCGAATATCACGAGGCGCCCGATATTGCTTGGGTCTACGAGCAATTGCTCCCCATCTACATAGAGGCGAACCAATGGGATCGCGTCCTCGATACCGCCGAGGGACTGCTCGCAGTGGATCCCAACGATCTCGACTCCGCGCATGACGCGCTCAAGGCGGCCGAGTCCCTGAACAATCCCGACTTGATTACCAAGTACGCGAAGCTGGCCTGGGATCTGGCGTCGCGCACCTTACAAACGCCCAAGCCCGCGGATCCCGAGGATGTCCCCGACTGGAAGAAGCAAATGGATTTCGCTCGCGAGAATCTGGCGTATTCTGAATACATCCTCGCGAGCCAGGCGTCCGGTCAAACAGACGAGCTGAAGCGCGCCGAGCTGACACAAGCCCTGCAGGAACGCAATCCTCAGAGCCAGTTCCTGTTTCTGACCAAGAAGCCGACTGTGATCGAACTGGCGTCGTTAAATCCCGCCAAGGCGCTGCAGCTGGCTGAGCAGGGTTTGATCGAGAACCCAGACAATATCGACTTCCTGATGACCGTGGCCGATCACGACATGAATCTGGAAAAAAACTTGCCGAAAGTGCTCACCTACGCTTTGCGGATACTCGAGCTGCTGCAAGGCAAGCCCCAGCCGGCCGATATCACACCGGCGGAGTGGGAAAAGAAGAAGGTCAAGTTTAGCGGCTGGGCCAACTGGATCGCGGGCGTCATATACGGAAAACAGGCGCGCTACGGGCTCTCGGATCGGTACCTCAGAGCAGCGCTCCCCTATATTCGGGAAGACTCCCGGCTTACAGCGGCTGCTTACTTCTATCTCGGATACGACAACTACGCTTTGGCCGGCGAGCTCGCCGACAAGGGCCGCGCCATCGAGGCGGTGAAGTTTAGCAAGATTTGCGTGGACATGGATTCGCCCTTCCGCTCGCTCGCGTTGAAGAATCTGCAAGCGCTCCGGAACGAGTATAACGTCGAGTAGTTCCAGGACGCCGATGGCACAGGCCATTTCGCCCGACTTGCATTTTCACCCGCACTTGCTTTTGCACCCCAAAGTGAGGCAAGCTGGATAGTTTTCCCCTTGTCGGATATCAATTCATGCTGGTGAGGATTCTCTACCACGATCACTGTTTCGACGGAGCGGCGTCGGCGGCCTATTTCAGCCGCTTTTATGGGGATAAGTATGCCCCGGACGCGGATTTTGAATTCACCGGCCTAGCCCATAAAGCTTCCCAGTTGTTTGAAGACGGCCTGTTCGACGGCGACGTCAATGCGATCGTCGATTTCAAGTATTCGCCGAATCCCCGGCTGACCTGGTGGTTCGACCACCACCAGAGTGCGTTCCTGAGCCCTGAAGACGCCGAGCATTTCCATCGCGACCACAGCGGTCACAAGCTGTACGATCCGTCCTACAGCTCCTGCACCATGTTCATCGCCGATGTAACGCACCAGCGTTTCGGATACGACGCGCCCGATCTGGCCGAACTGGTGAAGTGGGCCGACATTATCGACGGCGCGCGCTACTCCAGCGCCCAGGAAGCCGTGGAACTCAAAGCGCCCGCGATGAAGCTGACGCTGGTGATCGAAGGCGCCAAAGGCTCCGAGATCATCCACAAAATCATCGGCTGGATGAGGCGGTGCAAGCTGAGCGAAATCGTTCAGCAACCGGAAATCCAGCAGCTCTACGCTCCGCTATACGAACGCCACGTGCGTTCCATCGACATCATCCAGAAACGCGCCGAGACCGGCGACGGCGTCGTGTTTTTCGATCTGGTGGGCGACAATCTGGAAGGCTACAACAAATTTATCCCG
>Ga0210394_10001776_pt1 | contig 32453 bp, 26 predicted proteins | sample IncBWC12MmetaG_FD_160121 | JGI IMG/M metagenome (GOLD analysis project Ga0210394, IMG submission 160121) | Forest soil microbial communities from Barre Woods Harvard Forest LTER site, Petersham, Massachusetts, United States - Inc-BW-C-12-M | ecosystem: Environmental > Terrestrial > Soil >... | reverse complement strand
CCTGCACTTCGATTTCAACCCGATGCATTTGCGCAATTCCAATGTTGAATCGATCGCCACGTTTCTCGACCTGAGAAAAGATCCGAACACCGGCGCCAACGCCATCAACGTGATGACGAATTCGGAAACGGACGCGAAAAAGATCGAAGCCAAGCTTTCCAAATTGCCGGAAGTGCTGAACGTGATTTCGCTGGACAGCTTCGTGCCGGAAGATCAGCCGGAAAAGCTCAAGCTGATTGCGCAAGGAGCCAGGGTACTCAATCCGGCGCTCAATCCCGAATCCGTCGATGAGCCGCCGTCGGACGCGGAAAATGTCGACGCCTTGAAGGGATCGGTGGAAAGTCTGCGCAAGACCGCGGGCGACGCCAAAGGGCCGGGCGCGACAGCGGCGCGGCGGCTGGCCGACGACCTGTCGAAGCTTGCCGGCTCGAACCAGGCCACGCGCGAAAAAACGCAAGGCATCTTCGTCACCCCGCTGAAGATTGTGCTCAGCCAACTCAAGAACGCTATGGAGGCAAGGCCGGTCAGCCTGAAGACGTTGCCCGCCGATCTGGTGGCAGGCTGGAAAACCAAAGACGGCCTGATGCGTGTCGAGGCCGAGCCGCGCGGCGATCCCAACGACAACGAGACGCTGCGCAAGTTTGCCGCCTCCGTGCTTGCCGCGGAGCCGACCGCGATCGGCGGCCCCGTATCTATTCTCAAATCCGGCGACACGGTCGTGAAGGCCTTTATTCACGCCGGCTTTTGGGCGCTGCTCGTGATCGGCCTGTTGCTTTGGCTCACCCTGCGCCGCATCACCGACGTGCTCTTGACGCTGGTGCCGCTGTTGGTCGCGGGCGCGGTGACCCTTGAAATCTGCGTCCTGATCGACCTGCCGCTCAACTTCGCCAATATCGTCGCGCTGCCGCTATTGCTCGGCGTGGGCGTCGCCTTCAAGATTTATTATATTACGGCGTGGCGTTCCGGGAGAACCAATCTGCTGCAATCAAGCCTGACGCGTGCGATATTTTTCAGCGCCATGACGACGGCCACCGCATTCGGTAGCCTGTGGCTGTCCAGTCATCCCGGAACTGCCAGCATGGGCAAGCTTCTGGCGCTGTCGCTCGTCACGACGCTTGCCGCGGTGCTGCTGTTTCAGCCTGCGCTAATGGGAAAACCGCGCGATATCGGGGAGTAGGCAGATATCGCCGACGTCGGGCGTCGCGGTCGCTGCCTGCTTTTGAGCCGGCATTTTCGCCGTTGGGCTGGCAGCCGCGGTCGTTGTGCCGGTAGTTTTCGGGGCTGTCTTGGGCGCGCCTTTTGCCATAGCGTTTGCCGAGCTTGGCGGAATCGGGCCCGCGACGCGGGTCCAGGTTTCCCCGCCACACAGGAAACCAAGCACGCACCCTTGAATCTCAAGACGGTCGGATCCGATCGGTTTGATCGTCGAACTGTAGGTCTTTCCGTCCTTGGCGTTGTAGACTTCGCCTTCCCACAGATCGGCCCCAGGTTTCTTTTTCATATCGATCAGGATCGGCATGCCCAAAGTCAACCTGCCCCTTTTTGAGACATCCGGATTGTTTCCGTCGTGGCCGCCCGGCTCCTTTTCCCAAGCCACCACGCCCCACATGTCGCCGTTGCATTCAGCTACCCGGATGTTGGCCACGCCATCCGCTACGCGCCAATCGCCCGTAGGATCGGCCGCGAAGGCCGATGCCACACTTATCGCGGAAAATACGCCGAAAGTTATTAGGATACGCATGACGTCTCGTGGGCAGTGCAACATGGCCTAACCTATGCTCAAATGACTTGGAGGATGGCAAAACGCCGCATTTGGCGTTTTCAGTTGACGGAACAGGCACTGATCGAAGTATGTGTATTTGATGTCATATCCAGACTTAGACGTTTCTGAGATGTTCATGGACCGGCAGGGGCAGCGAAGCTCCATGCACGCGCGTCACTTGAACGAACAACTCGTGCGGGTTCTCAAGACCATCGGCTATGACGTCGGTTTCCAGAAGGGTCAAGGGCAGTATCTCTTCGATCGTGACGGCGTTCGCTATCTCGATCTATTGAGCGGATTTGGCGTTTTTGCGATTGGCCGGAACCATCCGGTTTTGCGCCACACGCTCAAGAGCGTCCTCGACAATGATCTCCCCAATCTTGTGCAGCTCGATGTTTCGACGCTTGCCGGCGTGCTCGCCGAGCGACTGCTCAAATATGTTCCATATCTGGACAAGGTATTTTTCGCCAATTCCGGCGCGGAGTGCGTCGAGGCCGCCATCAAATTCGCCCGTAGCGCGACGGGAAGGCCCGGCATCGTTTATTGCGCCCACGCTTATCACGGGTTGACCTATGGCGCGCTGTCGCTGACGGACGATTCGAATTTCCGCGGCGGTTTCCAGCCGCTGCTTCCGGGATGCACCGCGATCCCGTTCAATGATCTCGCAGCGCTCGAGCAGGCATTGTCCTCGCGCGAAGTCGCCGCGTTCATGTTCGAGCCTATACAAGGCAAGGGCGTCAACATGCCCACCGATGAATTCCTGCCCGGCGCAGCGGCGTTGTGCCGGAAGTACGGCACCTTGATGATCGCCGACGAGATCCAGACCGGCATGGGTCGAACGGGACGGTTCCTCGCGGTCGAGCACTGGAACGTCGAGCCCGACATGGTTCTTTTGTCCAAGGCGCTTTCGGGCGGTCACGTCCCGGTCGGCGCCGTGCTCCTTCGCAAGGGCATCTTCGACAAGATCTTCAATCAAATGGACCGCGCACTTGTGCACGGTTCGACGTTTGCCAAGAACGATCTGGCGATGGCCGCCGGCATCGCCACGCTTGAGGTCATCAAGTCGGAGAAGTTGATCGAGGCCGCCGCCAAGCGCGGCGCCGAGCTTCGGCTCGCGCTCAACCGGATGGTCCCCGGCTACGAGCTCCTGAAGGAAGTGCGCGGCAAGGGCCTGATGATCGGCCTTGAGTTCGGATCGCCGAAATCGCTGCGGCTGAGAGCTTCATGGAATGTGTTGGAGACCGCCAACAAGGGGCTGTTCTGCCAGCTCATTACCGTTCCCCTGTTCAAGGAACACAAGATCCTGACCCAGGTGTCGGGTCATGGCAGCCACACCATCAAACTGTTACCGCCGCTGACGATTACCGAGGAAGACTGCCGCTGGATCGAGCAGGCATTCGATTCCGTGATTGCGTCCAGTCACAGGGTTCCCGGCGCGATCTGGTCGCTCGGCAAGACCCTGGTCGACAACGCGGTTCGCAAATCCGCCTAGCTACCCAAGTCTGGCTAGCACCAAGTCTGGCGCCTCGCTGAGATCAGCGTGAATCCTCCAGGATCATCGCAGCACCCTTCTCGGCGATCATCGCGGTCGGGGTGTTGGTATTGCCCGACGTGATCGTCGGCATGACGGACGCGTCCGCGACCCGCAAGCCGGCTAGCCCATGAAAACGCAAGCGTTCATCGACGACCGCAAAAGGATCGTTGGCCGTTCCCATCTTCGCGGTTCCCACGGGATGGAAAATAGTCGTTCCGATGTCGCCCGCGGCTTTTGCCAGGGATGCCTCGTCATCGCCGACCGAGGGGCCCGGCAGATATTCGTCGGGACGATAACGCGCCAGCGCCGGCTGTTTCATCAGACGCCGCGTGGTGCGGATCGCGTCGGCGGCGACCTGACGGTCTTCGCCGGTCGACAGATAGTTCGGCGCGATCGAAGGCGCCTGATCGGGCGACGCCGTTTTGATCCGCACCGTGCCGCGCGAGGTCGGCTGCAGGTTGCAGGCGCTTACCGTGATCGCCGGGAAGCGGTGCAGGGGATCGCCGAATTTGTCGAGCGATAGCGGCTGCACGTGGAACTGGATGTTGGCGCGCTCGCGATTGCGGTCTGAGCGGGTGAAAATGCCGAGCTGCGATGGCGCCATGGTCAGCGGGCCACGCCGGCGAAACGCGTAATCGAGGCCCATCAGGCCGCGTCGCAGATACGAGTAATAGGTCTCGTTGAGCGTTCGCGCGCCGGAAACCTTGTAGATCGCCCGCTGTTGCAGATGGTCTTGCAGATTTCGCCCGACACCCGGCCGCTCGACGATGCTGTCGATGCCGAGCGGGCTCAGCCATTCTGCAGGACCAATGCCCGAGCGGTGCAATACCTGGATCGAGCCGATCGAACCGGCGCACAGGATCACTTCGCCCGAGGTGCGCGCCTCGAAGACCTCGCCATCCCGGGCGAACCGCACGCCGGCCGCGCGGCCTTGCTCGATGATCAGGCGGTCGACCAGCACGTTTTTCTCGAGCCGCAGATTGGCGCGCTTCAAGGCGGGCTTGAGGAAACCGCGCGCCGACGACCAGCGGCGCCCGCGTTTCTGGTTGACGTGGAAATAACCGACGCCTTCGTTGTCACCGGTGTTGAAGTCCGGAATTTTCCGAATCCCCATTTGTTCGGCCGCATCGCCAACGGCATCGAGAATCTCCCAGGAAAGCCGCGGCGCCTCGATGCGCCAGCCGCCGCCGATGCCATGGTGCTCGCTTTCACCCAGGAAATGATCCTCTAACCGGCGAAAGGCCGGCAGGACATCGCCGTAGCCCCAGCCGGTCAACCCGAGCTGGCGCCAATGATCATAGTCGGCCGCCTGTCCGCGCATCGAGATCATGGCATTGATCGCCGAGGAGCCGCCGATCACCTTGCCGCGCGGATAGGCCAGCGAACGGCCGTTGAGGCCGGCCTCACGCTCGGTCCGAAACACCCAGTCCGACCGCGGGTTGCCGATCGCGAAGAGGTAGCCGACCGGGATGTGGAACCAGATCCAGTTGTCGCTGCCGCCGGCTTCCAGGATCAGCACGCGGGTTTTGGGATTGGCAGACAGGCGGTTGGCGATGATGCAGCCCGCCGTGCCGGCGCCGACGACGATGTAGTCGAAATCTCCCTCAAGCCGCTTGGCCATTCCCGCTTTCCATTCGATCAAACGTGGAAACAGCCGGACAAAGTCTGGCCACCGTGCCTTTGTCAATGTCCCAGACCTATTGGGCCGGCTGCGCCCGGCGTGCTAAATAGGATTTCAACCAAAAGCTTGGACCGAGTTTCCCATGCCCATTGTCAACCGCGCGGCCGATCTGCAACCCGATATCCAGGCCTGGCGCCGGGATCTCCATGAACATCCCGAGCTGGGATACGAGGAGCGCCGCACCTCGGCTTTCGTGGCCGAGCGGCTGCGGGAATTTGGCTGTGACGAGGTGGCAACGGGCCTTGGCGGGACCGGCGTCGTCGGTGTCATCAAGGGGCGCAAGCCGGGTGGCAACAGCGATGTCAGGGTGATCGGGCTTCGTGCCGATATGGATGCGCTTCCGATCGAGGAGGCGACCGGATTGCCTTACGCCTCCAGGACACCGGGCAAGATGCATGCGTGCGGCCATGACGGGCATACCGCGATGCTGCTCGGTGCGGCGCGTTATCTCGCCGAGACCCGGAATTTCGCTGGGCAAGCGGTCGTGATCTTTCAGCCTGCGGAAGAGGGCGGCTTCGGTGCGGCGGCGATGATCAAGGATGGATTGTTCGAGCGCTTTGCCATCGACCAGGTCTACGGGATGCATAATGGTCCGGGAATTCCGGTCGGTTCTTTCGCAATCCGCCCCGGTCCGATCATGGCCTCGACGGACGCGGTCAATATCCGCATCGAGGGGCGTGGCGGCCATGCGGCGCGCCCGCATTTGTCGATCGATTCCGTACTGGTCGGTTCCCAGTTGATTATGGCGTTGCAATCCATCGTGTCGCGCAGCGTCGATCCGCTCGAATCCGCCGTGGTCTCGATGTGCGAATTCCACGCCGGCAATGCGCGCAACGTGATCCCCCAAACCGCCGAAATAAGGGGCACGGTGCGGACGCTGACGCCCGAAGTGCGAACGTTGGTGGAAAAGCGTGTGCGCGAGGTGGTCGAGGGCGTGGCGCGGATGACGGGCGCGAAGATCGAGCTGGAATATGCGCCCGGCTATCCGGTCGTGGTCAACCATGCCGCGCAGACGGATTTTGCGATCAAGGTGGCAGGAGATGTTGCAGGTCTCGGCAATGTCTGGGATATGCCGCCGTTGATGGGGGGCGAGGATTTCGCCTACATGCTGGAGAAGCGGCCGGGCGCGTTCATTTTCTGCGGCAACGGCGACAGCGCCGGCCTGCATCATCCGGCCTATAATTTCAACGACGACGCGATCGTCTTTGGCACCTCGTACTGGATCAAGCTGGTCGAGAACACGCTCGTCGCCTAAGGCTTCCGGAGGTTTCCTGGAGCGCTCGTTCATCCCGCCGAACAGCGCAAGTCAAAATAAAAGAGGCCCGCGTTACCTCAACGCGGGCCTCTTTCTTGACGTCGTATCCGCCGGATTAGAACAAGTGCGAGAAGATAAAGTACAGCGAGCCCGAGAGCAGGATTGCCACGGGCAGCGTCAGCACCCATGCCATCGCCATGTTGCGGATGGTCGCAAGCTGTAGCCCCGACCCGTTAGCGGCCATGGCGCCGGCGACGCCGGATGACAGCACGTGCGTTGTCGAGACCGGAAGGCCGAACATGTCGGCCGCGCCGATCGTGGCGGCGGCAACCAGTTCCGCCGACGCGCCTTGGGCGTAGGTGAGATGGCTCTTGCCGATCTTCTCGCCGACCGTCACCACGATACGCTTCCAGCCGATCATGGTGCCGAGGCCAAGCGCCAGCGCGACCGCGATCTTCACCCAATTCGGGATGAACTTGGTGGCGCTGTCGAGCGAGCCTTTATAGGAGTTCAAGGTTGCGATCTCTTCCTTGCTCAGATCGCTCTCCTTGTCCTTCATCAGGAACCGGATGGCCTCCGAGGTCAGATACATGTCGTTGCGGGTGTTGCCGACGACTTCCGCCGGAACCTTGTTCAGCGAACCGTATTTCTGAACCTGGTCCCCGACATCCTTTATGAGCACGGCAAGCGAAGGATAGGTGCCTTCGGCGATGCGGTGCTGAGAGACATATTGCGTCACTGCCGGACGCGGATCGCCGATGATGCTGTGACCGGCGCCTTTGGCCGAAACCACGGCAGCGGCGGCGTTCGAGTTCTTCTGGAATGCCGCGACCTGAGAATCCGGCATGGAGCGATTGAGGGCGTAGGCGGTGGGCACGGTGCCGATCAGGATCAGCATGATCAGACCCATGCCCTTCTGGCCGTCGTTCGAACCGTGCGCGAAGCTGACGCCCGTGCAGGTCAGGATCAAGAGGCCGCGGATCCAGAGTGGCGGAGCCTTGTTGCCTTCCGGCGCGGAGTAGAGTGCCGGGCTGCGGACAATCATTTTCATGAGCAGCAGAAGCACGGCGGCGCAGATAAAGCCGACCAGCGGCGACAACAAGAGCGCGTAGCCGATTTCGGTCGCCTTGCTCCAGTCGACACCCGAGGTGCCGTCGCGGCCGCGCAACAGCGCGTTGGCAACGCCGACCCCGATGATCGACCCGATTAGCGTATGGGAGCTGGAAGCCGGCAGGCCGAAATACCAAGTCCCGAGATTCCAGATGATTGCGGCGATCAAGAGGGCGAAGACCATCGCGAAACCTGCGCTGCTGCCGACTTGAAGGATGAGTTCAACGGGCAGTAGCGAGACGATTCCGAAGGCCACCGCACCGGTCGATACCAGCACGCCGAGGAAGTTGAAGAACCCCGACCACATGACGGCGAATTCGGCCGGAAGGGAGTGGGTGTAAATCACGGTCGCGACCGCGTTGGCGGTATCATGGAACCCGTTGACGAATTCGAAGCCGAGCGCGATCAGCAAGGCCACAATCAAGAGCAGATAGGGCAGGTAGCTCGTGACCTTGGTCCCGGTGGCATCCACGTCGGCGTAAATGCTGTAGGCCACAAACGTCAGGCCTGCTGCGATAATTCCAAAAAAAATAATCATTGTCAGGGGGTTAAACCCCTTATCGAGATTGGGTCGTGAGGAAGGTTGGATCGGCCCGCTGTCAGTCCCGCTAATGTTTTGGTTAAGTGCAAAATCAGACATTGTTGGCGCCCCTAATACGGTGAGCTTTCATCATTGACCGATGGATTTGAAGGTTGGATGACAGCCACGGGGATATCCCGTGACTGAAAAATCTTCCTCCCAGTTCCGATTGACTCTCGGGTTCGTGTTAGCTTTATATTAGAACATATCGTGAACAAATGGGTTGGCTTCTGGTTCTCTCTTCTGAATTGGAAAGCGGTCCGGATATTTCGAGGAGCGGCGCGTATGAACGGCGCACGCACAAGCATGCTTGCGAATTTGCGCGGCAACATAGAGCGACTTGAAGCCCATGGTGAGGCGTATTCACCGCGCCGGGTAATGCTTGGACATCCGGATGCCGATGCGAGCCTGCAAGGCGGGCTCACCTTGGGGGCCGTGCACGAGGTGTTTGCGAATGCCGGCCGGCAGGGTGTTGCGGCGACGGGCTTTGTCGCGGGGCTTGCGGGTCGCGCGGCCGTGCGGCGGCCCATCGTTTGGGTCCGGCAGGATTTCACCGAGATTGAAGCAGGCGCCGTCTCGAGGAGCGGGCTGGCTGAATTGGGTCTCGATCCGCGCCTTCTCGTCAGTGTACGCGCCATCGATGCGGATCAAGCGTTGCGGACGGTCGCCGACGCGCTGGCCTGCGATGCGGTTGGCGTCGTCGTACTGGAGGTTTGGGGCGAGGCGAGGCCGCTCGACCTTGTCGCCAGCCGCAAGCTGACGCTGGCCGCGCAAACTTCAGGCGCGACCTGCCTGGTGCTGCGGATGGCCGCGGAACCCCGGCCGTCGACCGCCGAGACCCGATGGATCGTGCGCGCGGCGCATTCGCCGCCGGGATCAAAGCCCTGGAGCGCATGGGGATCGCCTTTGTTCGATGCGCAGCTTGTCCGCAACCGTCATGGCCCCACTGGCCGCTGGATCATGGAATGGAAATGTGATGAGTGCCTTTTCGAAAGACCGGCGGCGTATTCTCAGCCTGTGGCTGCCGCGCCTGCCCATCGACCGCATCAAGCGCCAACAAAAAGTGCTTTCAAGCGAAGCGGTTATCAGGTCGCGTGAAGAAAGCGCGTCACATCCACTTAAAGCATTTGATGAACCCAGCATTGTCGTTGCCAAGCAAAACAACATGCTGCAGATTTTTGCGCTCGACGATGCGGCTGCGCGTTTTGGCCTCGATATCGGCCTGCCGCTCGCCAACGCCCGCGCCATCTGCCCGCGGGTCACGGTGTATGATGCCGATGAGGCCGCGGATGCGCATGCGCTGAATGCCATCGCCGAATGGTGTGACGGGTTCACGCCGCTGGTGGCGCTCGATCCCCCGCACGGCCTGTTTCTCGACATCACCGGCTGCGCGCATCTGTTCGGCGGCGAGGCCGCGATGATGCAGCTTGTGTGCGGCGTCTTGACCGCGCAGGGTTTTACGGTCAGCGGCGCCATCGCCGGCACGGCCGTGTGCGCGCGGACACTGACCCGTCACGTCCACGGCCGGATTGTCCGCGACGGTGAGGAGCATGATGCGGTCAGGCCGCTGCCGGTATCGGCACTGGGCGCGGATACGGCTGTGATTGCAGGCCTGCGCCGCGCCGGCTTGAAAACCATCGGCGATGTGGCGGACCGTGCGGGCTGCGAAATCACCGCCAGGTTTGGCGCCTCCTTCACGGCGCTGTTGGAACAGGCACTGGGCGAGAGCGATGCGCCGATCAGTCCGCGCAAGCCGCTGCCCGATTACATCGTGGAAAAGCGTTTTGCCGAACCGGTTGCAACCGAAGCGGTGATCTCGGCGACCCTGTCGAGGCTGGCCGGAATGCTGGTTGCGGCGATGGCGCAGCAGGGCAAGGGCGCGCGGCGTCTGGAAGCCCGTTTCTTCCGCACCGATGGCGCGGTTCGCACCATCATGGTCGATACCGGGCAGGCTGTGACCAGAGGTGAGATGGTCGACCGGCTGTTTCGCGAACGGCTGGAGGCTTTGGCAGACCCGCTCGATCCCGGTTTTGGATTCGACCTCATTCGCCTGAGCGCCAGCCGCACCGAAATCGTGGTGCAGCAGCAGCGCGATCTCGACGCCAACGTTCATGATAATGATGAGCTGGCGGCCTTGATCGATCGCATTGCCGTGCGCCTCAGTGGCAAACGCGTGGTCGTTCACCTGCCGCAGGATACCCATATTCCGGAGCGCGCGGTGTGGGCAGCGCCCGCGCAATATCATCTGGCGGCCGCCACCCAAGCCGTCTGGCCGGCGCGGGCAGTGGGCGAGCCGCCATTGCGGCCGCTGCGGCTGTTCGAGCGGCCCGAACAGATACAGGTCATCGCGCAGGTGCCGGATGGTCCGCCGGCGCGGTTTGTCTGGCGCCGCGCCGCCCACGCCGTGGTCCGCGCCGAAGGCCCCGAGCGCGTCGCCATGGAGTGGTGGCGGGTGGAAGGGGTGACGCTGACGCGCGATTACTTCCGCGTCGAGGACGAGGAGGGCTTGCGCTTCTGGCTCTACCGCGACGGGCTTTACGACCGTGAAATCGAACAGAAAGAGGGTAGGGCCATCCAGCCGAACTGGTTCATGCATGGGCTGTTCGCATGACCACACCAGCTTACGCGGAAATCGGCATCACGACGAATTTCTCGTTTCTGCGCGGCGGCTCGCATCCGAAAGATTACGTCCATGAGGCGGGAAATCTGCGGCTGGCGGCCATCGGCATCGCCGATCACAACACGCTGGCCGGCGTCGTGCGGGCGTACACGGCGATCGATGACCCCGAGATCAAGCACAAGCCAAAACTTCTGACCGGATCGCGGCTCGTTTTCATCGACGGCACGCCGGATATCCTGGTCTATCCGCGCGATCGCGTAGCTTACGGCCGGCTATGCCAGTTGCTCACCCGCGGCAAGCGGGGAGAGGAAACCCTCAAAGGCGAATGCCACCTGACATTCGACGATCTGCTGGAATTCGCCGAAGGGCAGCTTCTTGCGCTTGCATTGCCGCATCGCTTCGAGGAGGCGAAGGCGAGTGAGGTTTTGGATCGGCTGCGGTCGAGCCGCGCCGATGGCGTGTGGCTTGCGGCAAGCCTTTTATATCGCGGCGACGACCGGCGGCGCCTGGCGCGGCTTCGGAACGTCGCCCTTCACGCCGGCGTGCCGTTGCTCGCGACCAACGAGGTGCTTTATCACCATCCCTCGCGCCGCCGTTTGCAGGACGTCCTCACCTGCATCCGCGAGAAGACGACCATCGAGGCCATCGGCAAGCGTCTCGAGGCCAATGCCGAACGCCACCTCAAACCGGCAGACGAAATGGCGCGGCTGTTTCGCGATGCGCCGGAGGCGATCGCGGAGACCATGCGGTTTGCCGGCCGCATCAGTTTTTCGCTCGATCAGCTCAAATACCAATACCCCGACGAGCCGGTGCCGCCGGGCAAGACCGCGCAGCAGCATCTGGAAGATCTGACCTGGGCGGGCGTGCAGCACTATTTCGGCGGCAAGATCGACGCCAGGTTGCGCGCCACGTTGCGCAAGGAGCTCGATCTCATCGCTGAGCTGAAATACGCGCATTATTTTCTCACCGTGCATGACATCGTCCGTTATGCGCGTGAGCAGAATATTCTCTGCCAGGGGCGGGGGTCGGCGGCCAATTCCGCCGTGTGCTACGTGCTCGGCATCACCTCCGTCGATCCGACCAAGGTCGATCTGCTGTTCGAGCGCTTCATTTCCAAGGAACGGCTGGAGCCGCCCGACATCGACGTCGATTTCGAGCATTCGCGGCGCGAGGAGGTGATGCAATATGTCTACCGGCGCTATGGCCGGCACCGCGCGGCGATCATCGCGACCGTCATTCACTACCGGCCGCGCAGCGCGATCCGCGATGTCGGCAAGGCGCTCGGGCTCGGCGAAGATGTGACCGCGGCATTGGCCGATACGGTGTGGGGAAGCTGGGGCAGCGGTCTCGATGACAAGCAGGTCAAGCAGGCCGGGCTCGATCCGCAAAACCCGATGGTCGGGCAGGCGATCGAACTTGCGACCGAACTGATCGAGTTCCCGCGCCACCTCTCGCAGCATGTCGGCGGTTACGTGCTGACCCAGGACCGGCTCGACACTTATGCGCCGATCGGCAATGCCGCGATGGACGACCGCACCTTCATCGAATGGGACAAGGACGACGTCGACGCGCTGAACATGATGAAGGTCGATGTGCTGGCGCTGGGAATGCTGACCTGTATCCGCAAGTGTTTCGATCTGATCGCCGGGCACAAGGGCAGGCGTTACGAACTCGCCGACATAAAGTCGCAAGACGATGACGAAGTTTATCAAATGCTGCAAAGGGGTGAATCGCTCGGCGTATTTCAGGTCGAGAGCAGAGCGCAGATGAACATGCTGCCGCGCCTGAAGCCGCGCACCTTCTACGATCTCGTCATTGAAGTCGCGATCGTGCGGCCCGGGCCGATCCAAGGCGACATGGTGCATCCCTACCTGCGCCGGCGCAACGGCCGGGAAGCGGTGGTCTATCCGTCGCCGTCGCCCGCGCATGGCGACAAGGATGAGTTGCGAAAGGTCCTGCACAAGACCCTCGGCGTGCCGCTGTTTCAGGAGCAGGCGATGCGGATCGCCATCGAGGCTGCGAAATTCACCCCCGAGGAAGCCAACGGCCTGCGCCGCGCCATGGCGACCTTCCGCAATGTCGGCACCATCGGCAAATTCGAATCCAAGATGGTCAACAACATGATCGCGCGGGGCTACTCTCCGGAATTTTCGAAAAGCTGCTTCGACCAGATCAAGGGTTTCGGTTCTTACGGTTTCCCCGAGAGCCACGCGGCGAGCTTCGCGCAGCTTGTCTATGTCTCGTCATGGCTGAAACATTTTCATCCCGATGCGTTTTGCTGCGGATTATTGAATTCGCAGCCGATGGGCTTTTATGCGCCGGCGCAAATCGTCGGCGATGCGCGCAAGAACGGCGTCGAGGTGCGCGAGATCGATGTGTCTTTCAGCCACGCCGAGAATACGCTGGAAGAAAGAAGCGGGAAGTATCACGCCGTGCGGCTTGGTTTTCGTCAGATCGACGGATTCAGATGGAATGATCCGGATGAGGCGAAGCTGAAGCGAGTACAACAGTCGTTCCGGGATGAGAAGACAACACCGCCGATCCGAGATAATGCCTCCACATCGTCATTCCGGGGCACGCGCAGCGTGAACCCGGAATCCATTTCTGAGCGCACACGCGGCTCAATGGATTCCGGGCTCGCGCTAAGAGGCGCGCCCCGGAATGACGGTGCGGAAAAAATCGACTGGGCCGATCGCATCGTTGCCGCGCGCGCGCGCCGTCCGTTCACCTCGCTGGAGGATTTTGCCCGCGACACGGCGTTGCCCAAGCGCGCGCTGATTTTGCTGGCGGATGCCGATGCGTTTCGTTCCATCGGGCTCGACCGTCGCGCCGCACTTTGGGCGGTGCGGCGTTTGCCCGATGACATTCCGCTGCCGCTGTTTGCCACAGCCGCTGCCCGCGAGCAGCCGGATGAAGGGGCAAAGCCGCTGCCCTTGATGCCGCTGTCGGAGCATGTCGTGGCGGATTATCAGACCATTCGGTTGTCGCTGAAGGGCCATCCGATGGAGTTTTTGCGCGAAAAATTTCAGCGCGAAGGCGTGATTGCCTGCGCCTCCGTGTCCGATGCGACAGACCGGCAACATGTCCGCTGTGCCGGCGTGGTGCTGGTGCGGCAGCGTCCGGGCAGCGCCAAGGGCGTCGTCTTCATGACGCTGGAGGATGAAAGTGGCATCGCCAATATCGTGGTGTGGCCGAAGGTGATGGAGCGCTTCCGGAAGGAAGTGATGGGCGCGCGGCTCATCCTGGTCGAAGGTACCATTCAAAGCAGCCCGGAAAAAGTCGTGCATCTTGTGGCCGAACGCTTGTTCGACCGCTCCCGTGATCTCGCAACGCTCGCCAACGACTCAACCAGCCGCAAACATCCCGTGCCGGCGGGACCTGCGCTGATCGAGCCGCTCCATGACGATCGGCGCGATCATCCGGATCATCCGGACCATCCGGCGCAAAAAATCCGCCATCCCCGCAACGTGCGCATCCTGCCGCCTTCGCGGGATTTTCATTGAGGCGCGCTGTCAATCAATTGCGTGGGCAGATGTCTGCATGTGCAAGGCCGACAAGAGTTCCTCACCGATATCCCCATGAACCTCTTTTCCGCGATTTGATCCCGTGCGCGAATGGTGTCACCATCCTCTGCTCCAAAGCACATTCACATGAATCAAAAAACGGCGCGACGTCGTGTTTGCATCACGGCGCCGCGCCTGACCATCGCAAACCGAATGGACCGGTTCCAATGGCTGACGAGACTATTGCTTCCGTTATTGCGCTACATCAACCCAAAAGGGCTCGAATCGGCGCCCGCGCCCGCTTGTCCCGACCGCGCAAGCGGCAAAAGGCCAAAACCGCTGCCAAGTCCGATGCCAAGACCACTGCCTCGGCCGATGCCTCGCCGGATGCGGAGTCTTCTTCGGAGTCACTGATACCGGAAGATTTTTTGTCGGCTGATTCGGAATTTGCCGAATTGCCGGCCACGCCGCCGCCAACCGTCTCGCCGGCCGCCGTCTCGTCAGCCGCCATCACGCCCCGATACCGGCCGCTCGCCCCGATCCTGCTGGTGGTCGCGGCCTTTGCGCTGGCTGCAGTCGGCATCACCACGAACGGCTGGTTTGCCCGATCGCTTGGATCGAGCGATACCGCCGGTTGGCTGTTTCTGGCCATTGGCGTAGCTGCCGATCTCGTCGCGCTGGTGATGCCGGCATGTGCCGCTTCGCTTTGGAGCAACCGCCAGCGCGCTACCTCTCTCGCCGGATGGGTTGTGTGGGCGATGACCTTTGTCTTTGCCGTCACCGCCGGTATCGGCTTCGCGTCGCTCAATATCACCGATGTGACGGCGGCCCGGGCGGCGCGTGTGACGCCCGCAGTCGCTGCGGCTCACTCGGCATTGAGCGACGCCATGTCGGCGCGGGATCGCGAGTGTGTGAACGGCGTTGGCAAGTTCTGCCGCGAACGCGAAGCGGCGGTCGCCGGACGCCGGCAGATCCTTGATACCGCCGTGGCATCGGTCGGGCAGGCCGCCGACCCTCAAACCGACGCGGCCGTCAAGGTCGTCTCATGGGTTACCCATGGCATGCTGCGGCCATCGGGCGAGGACTTCGCCATGCTTCGTCTTGTCTTGCTGGCGTTGCTGCCGCAAATCGGCGGAATACTGTTGATGGTCAGCCGATCGGCGATGTGGCCGGCCTCGAAAGGCGAGCTGACAGATCCCTCGTAGCGTGGCGGTTCAGAAGTCCGCAAGCCTCGCTAGCCGACTTGCACCGTATCCGGTCGGCCGGAATGAACGACGAGTTTTTCCTCGGTCAGAAACTGCAGCGCGCCGTAGCCCTCCATATCGACGGCGTATCTGAAGTTGCCGTCATCCGTTGGGAAGACGGCAACCACGACGCCGCCTTCATGGTCGTCGGTTGCCTTGTCGACCAGGTCGCCGATTGCAAACTTCGACATCACAAACTCCTTTGCGAATTATTGATGCGATTAACTCACAGATTCGCCAAGGACGTCTTGGCTAAATAAAATCATCAACCGGTTCCAGCTGCGATCCAAAAGCCACGCCGTTCATCCCCAAAAGCGGCGCGACACACCCGAGCGAGTACGGTTCCAACGGGAGTTGCGCGAAGAAATCGAGGACATGCTTGCGGTAGGTTGGTCGAAGGCTCGTCTGTTACAACCGTGAAAGCGGACAACGCACTTGCATGGCGCATACGCCAAGGTGTGCTTGATCTCGCCGTGCGAAATTTGCCATCTCGCCGCACGGAATTTGCCGTCACATCTCGCTCGTCTCTTCTTCTTTACAATCGACTTGGGGTAGAAACGCGCTTAAGAAAATTATCAATCCGTTTCTCGATACGTCGCTCTCGAGGCTCGGCAAAAAAACAAGAGTGCGCATACGCAAGGAGGAAAGATGATGCTCAGGGAGAAACTCGATTCGATTCGACAGCCGCTGCACAACGCGCTCTGCTCGGCGCTGATGCTCGGTATCGCCGCGGCGTGGGCCACGCCGGTGCTCGCGACATCAGCCAAGGTCACCGCGCCGGACGGCACGTTCGAAGGCAAATTCGACACGACGGGCGCGATGCGGGAATTTCTCGGCATCCGCTATGCCCAGCCGGTGACCGGGAACCTGCGCTGGAAGGCGCCGCAGCCGGCAACACCCTCAATTGCCACGCAGGACGCAACGCAGTTCGGCAATCATTGTCCGCAGGCGCCATCGCCGTTCGGCAATGGGACGTCGACCGAAGACTGCCTGTTCCTCAACGTCTACACGCCCAACCGGATCGGCGACCAGGATTCCCAGGGCGACGACGGTCCACTTCCTGTGATGCTGTGGATTCACGGCGGCGCGCTCGTGGTCGGCGAAAGCGACGACTATAATGCGAGCAAGCTGGTATCGCGAGGCGTGATCCTGGTCACCATCAACTACCGGCTGGGCGCGCTCGGATTCCTCGCCGAGTCGGCGCTCTCCGGCGAATCGCCCGATCACATCTCCGGCAATTACGGGATCGAGGACCAGCAGGAGGCGCTGAAATGGGTGCGCCGGAACATCCGCGCCTTCGGTGGCGATCCGCAAAGGGTGACGGTGTTCGGCGAGTCGGCAGGCGGACTTTCCACCTTCACCAATCTGGTGTCGCCCACGGCCGCTGGCCTCTTCCATCGCGCAATCGTCGAAAGCGGCGCCTATATGCAGACTTTCCCGACGCTGGCCCAGGCGCAAACCGCCGGAGCCAACTTCGCCAGCGCCGTTGGTTGCACCCAGTCGACGCCAGCGGCCGTGTTGGCGTGCCTGCGGGCGCTGCCGGTTGCGACCATTCTCGCCAACCAGGCCGCGATATTCCCGCCAGGGACTCTCGGACCGTCACCCAATGTCGACGGCAAGGTTCTGACGCAATCGATCGGGACCGCGCTCGCGTCAGGGCATTTCAACCGCGTGCCGCTGATCGACGGAACGAACCACAGCGAGTGGAACCTGTTCGTGGCGATCGACTTCGACCTTACGCCCGGTGTCGGCCCGGTGACGCAAGCCACTTATATCCCGGCGATCCAGGCGACGCTCGGCGTCAATGCGATCGCTGCGACAGGGATAGCTGCCCTGTACCCGGTTCCGCTTGCTTTCCCGACCTTCGACCAGGGGGTCGGCGGGGTTGGAACGGACGCGATCTTCGCCTGCGCGGCGCACTTCGCGGACGAACTTGCCTCGCCGTTCGTTCCGACCTTCGCCTACGAGTTCAACGATCCGAATCCGCCGCAGAACTTCCTCCCCCCCGTCAGCTTCCCCTACGGCGCATCGCACGCCTCGGAGATTCAGTACGTCTTCCCGGAAGCCAACCCGTCGGGAGTTGGTCTCAATCTTCCGCAGGTGCCGCTCGATGCTAACCAGGAGAAGCTGTCGGACCAGATGGTCGGCTATTGGACGCAGTTCGCTAAATTCGGTGATCCCAACGGGCTCGGGCATCCGTTCTGGCCGCGCTTTCATCGCGATACGCAGGTGATGCAGTCGCTCGTGCCGCCAACTCCGGCCCCGGAGGCGAACTTCGCCATCGTCCACCAGTGTACCTTCTGGGACGCGGCTTCGGGCCGCACGCTGCCGCCCGTTCCAAATCTAAGCGCCGCCAACTGACGGCGGCTGATCTTGGCTAGTGGTCCGATTCTAACATTCGCATCCCTGCTGGAGCTGCCGCTTTTGCGAATGTTGGAACCAAAGGACCACTAGCTGGCGTCTCGTCGCGCAACCCGCGATGGGGTGAGAGCGCACCTGACGCTTTCCGGTTTCTTAAAGCGAGCGCTTGGAGCCGGCGCTACTTTATTGGGCTAGCAAAAGACAGCGATATCATATTAACCTCAAAGGCCCTGCTATAGTGATCTGCGGATATCCCGATGTCCCGGCGCAGTCTGGATGAGACCCTTTCATTTATTGCCGCCGTAGACCGCGCGGGGTCGGCGGACGCCGTATCGGAAACGATACTATCCGTCGTCAAGCCATTTGGGTTTTCGCAGGTGTTTGCCGGCATCATTCCCTTGCCCGGCATGTCGGCACAGCAACAAGTTGCGAACGTCGTTTTGCACCGCTGGCCGGAAAAATGGAGCCAGCGTTATTTCTCGCAAGGATACCTGTTCGACGATCCCACTATCCAACGCGTCACGACGTCTACCGAACCGTTCCTCTGGTCGGAGCTGGAGGCTTCGTATCGCGATAGTCCCTCCGCCAGGCGCATCATGGAAGAAGCAAGGGAGTTCGATCTGGGCTTTGGCTTTACCGTGCCGATGTTAACGCTCGACGGACAGTCCGCAGGCTTCTCCATTGCCAGCGACAGGGGGGAGTTGCCGCCACATTATCGCGGCCCGCTGCAACTGCTCGCGATGTATTCGTTCGGTCGCGCGCTTTCGCTGGCGGACAGGCCGCCATCGGTAAAGCTGACGCCGCGCGAAGCGGACGTGCTGCAATGGATTGCGGAAGGCAAGAGCGACTGGGAGATCAGCAAGATCCTGCACGTCTCCGAACACCTCGTGGACAAGATGGCGCGGCAGATTCGAATTAAGTTTGGCGCCACGAATCGAACGCAGGCCGTAGCTCAGGCGTTGCGGCACAAGATCATCCGGTAAAGTCAAGGTACGGGAATCCGTACTACCCCCGAATCCTTTCCGACCCCACCATCCCCGCGGAGGTTTGCCTCCTGTGGAGGATCAAATGGGGATTCACATTGTCACAGCTGAAAATATCGGCTCCTACGCGCAAGCGATGGAGCAAGTCTATCGCTTGCGTCACAGCGTATTCGTTGAGGAAATGGGCTGGAGCGATCTCAGGCGCCCGGACGGTCGCGAAATAGATCAGTTCGACGACGGCCGCGCTCTTCACATGCTCTATCTCGAAGGCGACCGGCTCGTGGGCTATCAGCGCATGTTGCCTTCGATGCGCCCGCATCTCCTGTCGGAGGTCATGCCGCAGCTCTGCGACGGCGACTTTCCGGTCGGTCCGCATATCTGGGAATGGACGCGTTACTGCGTCACCAAAGAGCACCGCGATCGGGGCCGGATGCTAAGTCCCGCTGGTAACTTATTGCTGTCGGCTATCGTGGAATGGGGGCTGGAAAGCGGAGTTTCCAAGATCATCATCGAGATGAATCCGATTTGGCTGCTGCGGCTGGTGCAATTGCATTTCAGGGTCACGCCGCTCGGCATTCCGCAGGAAGCTGGCAAAGAGAGCATCGTTGCGGTGACCGCCGCCTTTGACGCGCGAACGTTGGCGCGCCTGAGAAGCGTTCGCGGCGACAATCAGCCAGCGATTGTGCAGCAACCGGTAATCGACCGGCGCATGCGGGCTTGAGCTGCGATCATGCCTTTGTGTTCGCATCCTCGCTCGCGATTTGTTTCGCGAATTCGACAATCTGCTTCCGGCGTTCCGCGCTCGATATCGCCAGGAACGCTCTTATCAACTCCAAACCTTGAAGGACCATGACGGAGGTGAGTGGAATAGGCCCGGACTGTTTGCGTATCAGATTTATCACGTTCGACGTTGGGCCGCCTCTTTCGTCCTTCATGTCTTTCGCTCCGGAGGTGTTCAAATGCTAGAACAGGACCTCAGTAAACTTAACCGCTTGATCGAAGATGCTTTGGTTATTGCCGTCGAGATGGATGAGACAACCGCGATTTATCTGCTTTCGATGGTAAGCCTCGAATTGACTGAGAAGATTGAGGCTGCCAGCAGCACCAAGCCCGATGGCCCGGGTCAGCCCATGAGATAGAGCCTCGGGCCTGCTTGCGGGCTTGCTGCTCCTTCAACCATGCAAACCCGGTCGTCCCCATTCGCTTAAGCCGCGGTTGCCGCTGGTCTGGGTCGCACGCTCTCCGTGTAGATTAGGCGTAGTTTGACAGATTCACAACCGCAAAGCAGGACAGCAGCACCCCGGGTTTCATGCCGGCGATAGGTTGGCGGCCTCTCGGCAAGACGTGATGTGCGTTGACTGATTTGCCCGGCGGTCAAATCAATAATCTGTATATCCAGCTCGGCTTGCAAAATATTTCGCTTAACCCGTCGGGCAAATCACTTTTACAGCTTGGCCCGTCCCGCCTCGATAAGAGGGGCGTTGGCCATCGTCACGAACGTTGGGCGGGATGCGGTGGACGCAGCTAGCGCGAAGGACGAATGCGCTTGCCCCGCGGACGGCGAAGTCGTGTGGTCCTGACGCCCCGACGCTGGCGTCAAGTTAGCGACAATGCTCGCGCATTGCGCTGGCGATGGTGACAACAAGCCCGGTTCACCAGGGAGAGCACGAAGGAAACCGTTAAAACCATTGCGCAGGGAAGGCCGGATTGATCCGGTGAACCTGTGGTGACTTGCTCGTATGCTTTTCACTTTTGCATACGGGGCTGCGGGTGCATCAGGCGCCCGGCTTTCCCTGCGCCCTCTATTTTTCCGGAGGGACAAATGTTTTCAACCTCGGACGCTATCCGCGCCGCGAGAACGTGAACGTATACCTGAATCGGAAAGTATTTCGAGCGACGGTTCTTCGCAAATGAGCGATCCGGGGTTTCCCTGACAATCCCAAGCCCGTCATGGCCGGGCTTGACCCGGCCATCCATCAGCTTCAAAAAACTCTCTGAAGAAGGATGGATGCGCGGATCAAGTCCGCGCATGACATCAGAGCAAGCTAAGAAGAAATCATTAGATGCAAACGCCCCGCGAAATCCTTTCTGACCTCTGGACTCTTGCCGGCGGCGATCGTGCCGCACTCGATGCCGTCACGCTCACGGGGGAAGAGCCGCAGCTGCCGTCCTCATTTCGTGTTTCGGCTGCAGCGCAAGCCAGCATTGCAGCCACCGGGCTTGCCGCCGCCCAGGTCTGGAAGCTGCGCAGCGGCGAGGAGCAGGAGGTTGCTGTCGACATGCGTCATGCGGTGGTCGAATGCCGCAGCGAGCGCTATTTGCGCTGCGACGGTAATCCGCCGCCACCGGCCTGGGATGCGATTGCCGGCGTCTACAAGACGCGCGACCATCGTTTTGTTCGCCTGCACACCAATTTTCCCCATCACCGCGATGCCGTGTGCCGCGTCCTCGACTGCAAGGCGGAGCGCGACGACGTTCAGGCCGCGTTGATGCAATGGGATGCGGAATCCTTCGAGACGGCCGCCTATGCCGCTGATGGTGTGGTCGCGATGATGCGTTCCCATGACGAATGGCTGGGCTTGCCACAGGCGAAAGCGCTGGCGGAGCTGCCGCTCATTGAAATCGAAAAAATCGGCGACGCCGCACCGAAGCCGTGGCCCGGAGGCGGCCGGCCGCTGGCGGGCTTGCGCGCACTCGATCTGTCGCGTGTGCTCGCCGGTCCCGTCGCCGCCCGCACGCTCGCGGCGCACGGCGCTGACGTGCTGCTGATTTCCGGACCAGAGCTGCCGACGATCCCGTGGGCTACCATCGATACCGGCCGCGGCAAGCTTTCGGCGTTTGTCGAACTCAAGCACGAGGAGGGCAGGGCCAAGTTGCGGGAGTTATTGGCGCAAGCCGATATTTTCTCGCAAGGCTATCGCCCGCGCGCACTCGCTGGTCTCGGCTTCTCGCCGCAGGACGCCGCAGCGATCAACCCGGGCATTATTTATGTCTCGCTCTCGGCTTACGGCCATGTGGGGCCCTGGTCGGAGCGCCGCGGGTTCGACTCGCTGGTGCAGACGGCGACCGGCTTCAACCATGCCGAGGGGCAGGCCGCCGGCATCGACGGTCCGAAGGAACTGCCGGCGCAGATTCTCGATCACGTGAGCGGTTATCTGATGGCATTCGGCGCCATGATGGCAAAGGCGCGCCAGTCGCGCGAAGGCGGCAGTTGGCACGTCCGCGTGTCGCTGGCGCAAACCGGACGCTGGATCTGGAATTTTGGTCGCGTCGCCGATGGTCTTGCGACCGAAGAGTTGAAAGGCGAGGCGATCAAGCCCTTCTCGGAAGAGGCGCAATCGGGCTTTGGCCGGCTACGGGCGATCCGCCATTCGGCGCAGCTGTCGAAAACGCCTGCCCTCTGGTCGCGACCGGCGATGCCGCTCGGCAGCCATCCGCCGCAGTGGCCGGCGCGGGATTGATCCGGTGGGCGTATGCCCACAACTGCTGCCCACTTCGATTGTGGTTGACGGGTCCCATTGGTCCGCCCTTGATTGCAGGCAGGGAGTAGACCGCCGGAGATCGTGATGCGGAGCGCGGAACGTCAGAGCCAGGTTGGGACCTCCGACCAGATTCTGGGCGAAATCAGGGACTATTGCCGGGCGACACACACGGCGGAATCCACCTTCGGACGGCTCGTCGTCAACGATGGCAAGCTGGTATCGCGTTTGCGCGATGGGGCGAGGATCACGACCGGTACCCTCGACAAGGTCCGCGCCTATCTGTCCGAGCATCGCGACGCCGCACCATCGCTATCGAACAAGCCGTCCGTCCAGCCGAAGCCCGGCAATGGCGCTTTCGTCGCCACGAACGCCGCGCCTTCCGGCTTCCGGTTCTTCGACAACCGGCAGAAATACCTGCTTTTCGTATCGACCTGCAGCGAGAAGACCGACGTTGCCAACCGGATTTCGCTCGAACTCGGTGGTCTGCAGCCTACTCCCCCGGCGCTGCGGATCTTCGATGCGGGCGTCGGCGATGGCACCGTGCTGTCGCGCGTGATGCGGGCGTTGCACGCCCGCTTTCCGACCATGCCGCTCTATGCCGTGGCGAAGGAAATCAGCTACGAGGACGTGCGGCTGATGCTCGAGAAGATGGCGGACCGCCTGTTCGAGCATCCGGCAACGGTCCTGGTCGTCACCAATCTCTATTACGCCGAAGCGCCGTGGCTGACGCCGCGCTCCGCGACGGCGGCCCAAAGCCTGATCTGGAAAGACGTCACGCTGTCAGGCAATACGGCTCACGGTTTTGCCGAGCAGATCAGGGAGCTCGAAGGGTTTCTCGCCGAAAACTGGCGCGCGGGAATTAGCCCGACCACCGGCAACCCGGTTTATGCGCGGCCCGTCATTCTGACGCTGCGGCGTGAAGACCACTCGTTCCTGCTGGACCCGATCATGCCGCGGCCTGGGCGCGTGATGGCCGACTACGATCTGGTCATCGCCTCGCAGCCTTATCGGGCGCGGGCAAGCGTCGAATTCAAGGCATCGAAGGTGGTCGCTCCGCTGGTTCGCTCACTGCGGCCAGGCGGGCGGCTGATCGGCATTCACTCGCATGGCAACGATCCGGGGATGGAGATCATCGAGGGGGTCTGGCCCGGGGACAATCCCTTCACGTCGGATCGCCATGCCATCCTGCGCCAAGTCAAGCACGAACTCGGCGCGGCCGCGCGACATTACAATTTCAACGCTTCCTCCGATGCCCGTTCGATCTTCCGCTATCGCATGCACACGCTTCCGGACGAAGTGAGCGGGCCTATCGGAACCTCGACGCTGTTCGCCGCGTGGAATGCCGCGATCTATGTCGCGCAGGTCGAGGACGTCAGGTTGTCGGAAGTGGTCCGCGACGGCCGCTACCTCGAAGCCACCGACCGGGTGCTGAAAAAGCACGGCGGCCTGTGGTTCAACGATGAGACCTATGTGATTTCGCGCCGCCGAGCGCCGGCATGATTTCATGAGCGCGCCATGACCGCACCCGATCATGCTTTGTCCGGCGAACTCACCGCGCTGCTGTCGGCGGCGTCCGTCGAGGTTTCATCGCATGGGCGTGAGCTTGGTTCCTTGCAGGACAATTTCGATCGCGGCACGGATGTGACGATCACCTTCCTGCCCGGCGACAACTACCGCCGCAATGTCGAGACGGCGGTCGCGCTGCGCCGCGCCGGCTATAATCCGGTTCCGCATATCGCCGCGCGAGAAATGCCATCGCGCGAGGCGCTCGACGACTTTCTGGCGAGGGCGCAAGGCGAGGCGGACGTCAGGCGAATTCTTGTCATCGCCGGCGACGTCGCGGCGGCGAAGGGCCCATACTGGTCAAGCCTTGATGTTTGCTCCAGCGGGGTGATCGAGGCGCACGGCATTATGTCGGTGAGTATCGCGGGTCATCCCGAGGGTCATCCCTTCCTGGCACCGCCGAATGCCTTCAAGTCGCTTGAGGCGTGGCGCAACTGGGGGCGTCAGGCCACAATCCGCGTCGAGGTGGTCACGCAATTCTGTTTCGAAAGCGCGCCGATCCTTGGATGGATCGACGAGCTCGATGCGCGCGGCATCGACCTTCCGGTCATTGTCGGTCTCGCCGGGCCGGCGACGCCAGCCACCTTGATGAAATTTGCACTCCGCTGCGGCATCGGCAATTCGATGCGATCGCTGCGCGGCCAGATCGGCCGTTTCGGCCGCCTGCTGATCGATACAGGACCCGACGACGTTGTTCGCGGCCTGCAATCGGCCTCCGATAAAACGAAGGCCTCGATTGCAGGCTTTCACCTGTTTCCATTTGGTGGACTGCGCAAGGCCGGCGAATGGCGCCGTAATTATCGCCGAGAGGCGCCGCCGCAAACGGAGCGGGCGGCGCCAATCAGCGACTATGAGAAGCCGTAAAGCCGCGCCGGGTTGTCGACCAGGATCTTTTTGCGCGTGGCGGCATCCGGCGCCCATACCGCAAGCTGGTTAAGGAGGCGGCCGTCGTCGATCTGGAACAGCGGCGTCAAGTCGGTCGGCTTCTTGTCGGGCGGCGTCACGGAATTCGGATGCGGCCAATCGGTGCCCCAGACGAGGCGATCGGCGTTGGCGGCGATCAGTGCCTTGGCGAACGGCACCGCATCGGGATAGTCGGGTCCCTTGTTCGACAGCCGATAGGCGCCGGAGATTTTCACATAGGCCTTGCCGCTCTTCACGGCCTCGACGAGCTCCGCCCAGCCCGGCTGTTCGAGGCCAAGGGCCGCGTCCGCTCCGCCGAAATGGTCGAACACGACCGGGACCGGCGAGGAAGCGAGGACATCCTTGATCGACGAGAGCAACGCAAGGTTGGTGTAGACCTGGACATGCCAGCCGCGCCCCTTCACGCGCTCGATCGCGCCTTCAAGTCGTTTGCGCCCGATGCTCGGATCGTTGACGCCGCTGGTCGCAAGGTTGACGCGAATGCCCTTGATGCCCATCTTGCCCATCTCATCGAGATCGGCTTCCGACGTCTTGTCGTCGATCACGGCGACGCCGCGCCCGGTGCCGCCGCGGAATTTGATGCCCTCCAGCGTCGCCCGATTGTCGGTGCCGTAGACGCTCGGCGTCACGATCACGACGCGTTCGATGTGGAGCGCCTTGTGCAGCGCCGCCATCTCCTCCGGTGACGCGGGTTCGGGCGTGTAGACGCGCCCCGCAAAGAACGGATATTTTTCGGGCAAATGGATGTGCGTGTGGCAATCGCAGGCGCCGGCAGGAACGTCGAAATTCACGGGCGTGGTTGGCTGCGCCGCTTTGGCGAGCGCAGCTCGATTTTGCACCGCTACTCCAGCGGCAATGGAAGCTAGCAGAAGATCGCGTCGATTAAGCATGGGTCGTCTCCCTTATGGTTCGGCTTCTTGTCGAATTATTCGGCTGCGGCAGCGGCATTCGCCCGCGCAATCGCCGCGGGATCTCCGGCCGCGCGCGCGGCAAAATAGGTGATGATCGCCGCCATCAGCGAACAGGCGGCGAGGAAATAAAGACCGGCTTCGAAGCTTTGCGTGGAATCCTTGATCCAGCCGACGACGAGGGGGCCGAAAGAGCCGCCAAGATTACCAACGGCGTTGATCATCGCAATCGCGCCTGCGGCCGCCGTTCCGGTGAGGAACAGCGAGGGCATCGGCCAGAAAGCGGTCCGCGAACCATAAATACCGATGGTGGCGGCTGACATGCCAAGCAGCGCCCAATAGGAGGCGCCGGACCAGGCGGCGAACGCCAATCCGATCGCACCAACTGTGGAGGCCGTGATCAGGTGCCAGCGGCGCTCTTTATGGCGGTCGGACGACCAGCCCCATGCAATCAAGCCGATGGTGCCAACGATGTAGGGCACGGAGGACACCAGGCCCGTCATCGTGTTGGAGAGACCAATCTCCTTGATGATATGCGGCATGAAGAAAACGATGCCATAGTTGGCGGTAACACTCATGAAATAAATCGCCGACAACGCAACGACCCGCGGGTCGGCCAGCGCCCTCATCCATGTCATGCTGCCGGCGCTCTCGACCTTTTGGCTCTCGCGGTCGAGCCGTGTTTGCAGCCAACTTCGCTCGTCTTCGAGAAGCCAATCGGCGCGCGCCGGTTTGTCCGTCATCACTCGCAGGACGACCAGTCCAAGCAAAACGGCCGGCAGGGCCTCGAGTATGAAGATCCATTGCCAACCCGTGACTCCGAGTACGCCGTCCATTTTGAGAATATAAGCCGAGATAATCGAGGCCGCAGCGTTCGCGACCGGCTGCGCGATGAACAGCGTCGAGATGACGCGGCCTCGATACTCGGCCGGAAACCAATAGGTAAAATAAAGTATCATGCCCGGAAAGAAGCCGGCTTCCGCGGCTCCCAGCAGAAACCGGATAATCAGAAAACTCGAGGGTCCTGTGACCAGCGCGGTGAGGCCGGAGATGATCCCCCAGGTGATCATGATCCGCGCGATCCAGATCCGCGCGCCGATCTTCTCCAGGATCAGATTGCTCGGAATCTCGAACAGGAAATAGCCAAAGAAAAAGATTCCAGCACCCCAGCTATACAGGTAGGCGCTGAAGCCCAGGTCCTTGTTCATCGTCAGCGAGGCAATGGAGATGTTGCTGCGATCGATATAGGCGATGCAATAGGCGAGCGCGACCAGCGGCAACAGCCGCCAGGAAACCTTGGCGATCGTGCGGTGCTCGATTGCCTGTATTGCCTCCGCCGTCATCGTGTCTTCTCCCATCGCGCCCGGCGTTACCCGCCGCGGCTTTGGGCGCAGACTATAGAGAGAAGTCGCGGCCGGGAAGGGGGCCTGCTGGCTACCCTTTTTCCGCTGCAACGACTTTACGAACGGCCGGCCGTTCCGCCATCCGATCCCGGTGCGCGCTGACCTTCGGAAAACGCGCGGGATCGACGCCGTCGCCTTCCATCCATTGCGCCAGCGTGAACAAATATGGATCGCAGATCGTATAGGTCTCGCCCATCACCCAGGGCCCTTGCAGCATTTTGCTCTCGACCAGTTCAAAGCAGGCCGCGACCGTTTCGGGTACCTTCTTTTTCATCGCGTCGATCGCCGAGGGGTCATCGACCCAGCGATAACCGCGCATACGGTGGGCATGGGCGACATGCACCGTCGAACACAGATAGCTGTTGAAGGCCTGTACTTCGGCGAATTGGAAAGCATCTTCCAGCGGCGCAAGCTTCGCTTTTGGATAGCTCTGGGCGATGTAGGCGAGCATGGCCGGCGTCTCCGTCAGGATACCCTTGTCGGTGACCAGCGAAGGGACGCGCCCCTTGGGATTGATGGCGAGATATTCCGGCGAGCGTTGCTCGCTGGTGGCGAAGTTGATCCGAACGGTCGAATATTCCGCACCAGCTTCTTCCAGGGCGATATGGGAGGCCAGTGCGCAGGTGCCGGTTGCGAAATACAATTTCATCGTGATCATCCTAATGATGGGGCAACAGGTTGGCGCAACCCTGCCACAAATCGAACCCCGTCACAAAGGCGCGTGCTGGCGTCAGTCGGGAGCCCTTGCCTTGCCCCTCCACGATCGGTCGCTGATAACGTTGCATATCTGGTACTTGAACTCGCTGAAGAACCTCTCGAAGCCGCGCTTTTTCGCCATGCGATGCTCGGGGTCGAACCGCCATCTCTGGAGCGCCTCCTCGGTTTCAAACTCGACGATGGTCGCCCGCTCGCCATCGTCCGCGACGAAACCCTTGTGCGAGATATAGCCGGGCACGGTGCGTGCGAGTTCATTCATGCGCGCCGCCATCGGGTCATATTCGTCCTGCACATCCGGATTCATTCTCTTGCGAAATACGACGACGATCATCGAAAAGCCTCCGTTCCTGATGGCGCCTGCATCCTCGTTCCGGGTCACACGAAAAGGGCCAGCCGCCCGATCGCCGGAAGCGCTTTCGGTTCAGTCCGCGACGCCATCGATGATGATGAAGTCCGTATCGGCATGTCTCTGCCGGATGGTCCTGGCGCTGCTATATTCGGGACTCTGATAGCAGGCCGCCACCGTCGAACGGTCCTTGAACTGGACGACGACATTTCGCTCACGGGCGTTGCCTTCCATCGTGACGAACGGGCCGCCGCGCACGAGGAACTTTGCGCCGAATTTCTCGAACGCGGGAGCTGCCGCCGCCAGGTATTCGGGATACTTCTGCTCGTGCCGGACAGAGACGCGCACAATCCAGTACGCCTTGGACATTTCACTCTCCTTGACGCTTTTCGCGAATTGCGAGGTTGGCAGGTCAATCGCCTGTAGAACGGTGTTTACGGCAAAATATTCATCCTATAAAATGAATAATTATGATCTTATCCATCTCATGGAGAGATACATGGATTTGTCGGATCTGCGGATATTCAATGCGGTTATCCATGAAGGCGGCGTGACGCGCGCGGCCGCGCGGCTCAATCGCGTTCAGTCCAATGTCACGACGCGCATCCGCCAGCTTGAGGAAGATTTGGGCGTTGCCCTCTTCATTCGCGACGGCAAGCGGCTTCACCTGGCGCCGGCCGGGCAGGTGTTGCGGGGTTATGCGGAGCGGCTGCTTGCGCTTGCCGACGAAGCGCGCGGTGCCGTGCAGGACACCAGACCGCGCGGGACCTTCCGGCTAGGTGCGATGGAGAGCACGGCGGCCGTCAGGCTGCCGGGCCTGCTCAGCGAATATCACCGGCGGCATCCCGCCGTTACGCTGGAGCTACGCACCGGCAACCCTCAGGTTCTCGGTGGCGCGATTCTGGCTGGCGAGCTCGATGCTGCACTCGTCGCCGAGCCCATTGCCGATGCGCCGTTCGAGAAGGTCTTCGCATTTGAAGAGGAATTGGTGATTGTCAGGCCCATCGATCATCCGCCGATCGGTAAGAAGGGCGTTCTGCCCAGAACCGTTCTCGTGTTCGAACACGGCTGCCCGCATCGCAAGCGCCTGGCAGACTGGTATGCGAACCGCCAACAAATGCCGGCGCGTATCATCGAGTTATCCTCGTATCACGCCATACTCGGCTGCGTCGTCGCCGGCATGGGGGTCTCCTTGATGCCAAGGAGTGTGCTGACGACATTTCCAGAGCGGCGGCGGCTGAGCCTTCATCAGCTCGATGATGCGGAGAATCGTGCAGCGACTGTCCTGATCTGGCGCAAGGGTGTGAGCTCGCCGAATGTAAGGGCGCTTGAGGAAATGCTGCGAGGCAAAGCGCGTATGGCCGGGCCTTCGTCCCGTCGAAATCTGAGATAACCGAACGGAAGTGTATTAGCTTTACGCCGTGAAGCGCGATTCTTCGGGCCAGCGGCGTTGCGGTTCGTTTCGTTGAAGACGGAATATCCATGCCAAAACTGTTTTCCAGTGCTGAGGCCATCGCAGAGGACATCATCCGCGATGTCGGGACCAACCTCGTGGTCGGTTTGCCGCTGGGCCTCGGCAAGGCCAACCACATCGTCAACGCGCTTTATGCGCGCGCCGTTGCCGACCGCTCCATCCGTCTCACTTTCCTCTCGGCGTTGACGCTGGAAAAGCCGCGCCCTTCGAACCTGATCGAACGGCGCTTCATTTCCCCGGTCATCGAGCGGCTGTTTGGCGGATATCCGGACCTTGCTTATGCCGCTGCATTGCGCGCCAATGAATTGCCGGCCAACGTAGAGGTGATCGAGTTCTTTTTCCTGGCGGGAAGGTGGCTGCATGTCCCGTCGGCACAGCAGAATTACATCTCGGCGAATTACACCCACGCGTCGTCCTATCTGCTGGCGCGCGGTCTCAACGTCGTCACACAACTGGTGGCCAGGCGCGTGGTCGACGGCGTGTCCCGCTACAGCCTGAGTTGCAATACCGATACCACGCTCGATGTGATGCGCGCGCGTGCCGAGGGCCGTGCGTCGTTCAAATTGGTCGGGCAGGTCAATTCGGAATTGCCCTTCATGCCCGGCGCGGGAGACCTCCCGGGCGAAGAGTTCAGCGCGGTGCTGGAGAGCCCGGAAACCGATTTTCCGCTGTTTGCGCCGCCCTCAGAGCCGATCACCGACACCAAATACGCGATCGGGCTCCATGCGGCCGGTCTCATTCGCGACGGCGGTACGTTGCAGATCGGTATCGGCCAGGTCGGCGACGCGCTTGCCCAAGGGCTGATCCTCCGCCACCGCAACGGCGGGCAATTTCGCAACATTCTGGAGCGATTGACATCGGATCCTGAGCAATGTTCCAGGCTCGAAACCGATCCCTTTGCCAAGGGACTTTACGGCGTCAGCGAAATGCTGTTCGAGGCGTTCCTCGGTCTGGTCGATGCCGGCATTCTCAAGCGCGAGGTCGATGGCGTCGTCCTGCACGGCGCATTTTTCCTCGGACCAAAATCGTTCTATAGGGCGTTGCGCGAAATGACGCCGCAACAGATCGCGCGCATCCAGATGATGCCGGTGTCCTTTACCAACGAACTTTATGGCGATGAAGACAACAAGCGCCGCGCCCGGGTCGATGCGCGTTTTGTCAACAACGCGATGATGGCGACTTTGATAGGCGCGGTAATCTCCGATGGTCTCGATAATGGACAGGTCGTAAGCGGCGTCGGCGGCCAATATAATTTCGTGGCACAGGCGTTCGCGCTTGCCGGTGCGCGCTCCATTCTGACGCTCGAGGCAACGCGACCGGCGGGCAGGGGGCTAGAGTCCAATATTCGCTGGAATTATGGTCACGAGACCATTCCGCGGCACTTGCGCGATATCGTCGTCACCGAATATGGCGTCGCCGATCTCAGGGGAAGATCCGATGCCGACGTGATCGCCTCGATGCTCAACGTCACGGATTCCCGGTTTCAGGATGAACTCACCCGGCAAGCCAAAGACGCCGGCAAAATGCCGGCAAGCTTTGATATTCCGAAAGCCCATCGGGAAAATTATCCGGACCGGATTGCCGGCGTGCTTCGGCCTGCGAGGCAAGAGGGTTTGCTTCCGCCGTTTCCATTCGGCAGCGATTTTACGGATGTGGAGCAGCGCCTGATCCCGGCGTTGCAATTCCTGCAGGATGCGCAGCGTTCGCCGCGGCTTTTGCCGGGATTGCTATGGCAGGGATTCAGCCGACAGCCCGACACGGCAGATGCCGAATGCCTGGCGCGGTTGGGATTGGACAAGCCCGCGACCTGGCCGGAGCGGGCCTATCGGGCGCTGGTGAACGCGGCGCTGATGAAGAGCCGGGCGAATTAGCCAAGACGCTGCGTTCCAAGACGCTGCGTTCGAGAGATCAGGCGGTTTGCGGCTACCTGTTCTTGTTGACCGGCTTTCGCTTTTCGATGAAGGCGGCCATCCCCTCGGAGCGATCTTCCAGCGCGAAGGTGGAGCGAAACAGATCGCGCTCGACATTGAGGCCTTCGGCGAGCGGCGTCTCGAAGGCGCGGCTGATGGCGCTCTTGGCCATTTCCGCCGCTGGATGCGACATCTCGGCGATTTTTTCCGCGACGGCCAGTACCTCGCTCATGAGCTTGTCGGCGGTAACGATGCGGCTCACGAGGCCGGAGCGTTCGGCCTCCGCTGCATCCATCATCCGCCCGGTGAGGCACAGGTCCATGGCCTTGGACTTGCCAACCGCACGCGTCAGCCGCTGCGTGCCGCCGATGCCTGGAATGGTGCCGAGCGTGATCTCGGGCTGGCCGAATTTCGCGGTGTCGGCGGCGATGATGATGTCGCACATCATCGCGAGTTCGCAGCCGCCGCCGAGTGCATAGCCGCTGACGGCGGCAATCGTCGGCTTGCGGCACTTGGCGACGCGGTCGGCGCGGATTGCGACGAAATCACTTGAAAACATTTCAACGAAGCCTTTCGGCTGCATTTCCTTGATGTCGGCGCCTGCGGCAAATGCCTTTTCGCCGCCGGCCAATACGATACATCCGATTGTCCCATCCGCTTCGAGATCGTCGACGGCGGCCGCGATCTCGCGAAATACGCCAAAGGACAGTGCGTTGAGCATCTTCGGGCGATTGAGCGTGATGACGCCAACCTTGCCTTTGGTTTCGACAATGATGTGCTCGAACGTGCTCATGATCCACCCCGCGCTCTATGCTCGAGGGTAATCTGCCCGTTGACGGGGTGGGCTTCAAGTGGCCCAGGCCCGGCAGCGCAGCGCTTATGCGCTGCGCGCCGTCCGGGGCACGAGACCCATTCAAGCCATGAACATGCGTGCGGCCGAGGCCATCGTCAGCAATGCCCCAAATCCGATGAAGACTTTTCCGATCAGGGACGTCTGGTCCCAGACGGTGTTCTCACTGGTCATGGTCGCGGCGGGTGCGGGCGGCGGATTGGCGCCGGCCGCCGGGGCAGGACTACTTTCGTGCAGCGCCTT
>Ga0210394_10001775_pt1 | contig 32456 bp, 31 predicted proteins | sample IncBWC12MmetaG_FD_160121 | JGI IMG/M metagenome (GOLD analysis project Ga0210394, IMG submission 160121) | Forest soil microbial communities from Barre Woods Harvard Forest LTER site, Petersham, Massachusetts, United States - Inc-BW-C-12-M | ecosystem: Environmental > Terrestrial > Soil >... | reverse complement strand
CCTGGCGGGGTTGGCGGCAGGCGGGTCGGTCCTTGTCACCGCCGGCTTCGGCGGCGCGATGGGGACGGCGATGACGGCCACCGGCCTCGCCTCCCTCGGGACCGAAACCGCGCTGTACGCCGAAGGCGAAGGCGACACCAAACACCTGGCCTTCGACGCCGCCCTCACGACGCCACCACCGCGATACGCGGGGCCAACGACATCGCAAATGGCTCCATTCTCAAGGTGCCGACTGACGAGAGTTGGGGCAACGCGACCACCCTCACGAGGCATCTCGCCAAGCACGGCGCAGATTTCGGATCAATCTCGGAGCCAGACTACGCGGATCAGGCGTCCCGGTTCTTTCAGGAGAGCATCCGCGCTGGCTTACCAACTAAGATTGACCGAGATGGCACGATTCGCATATTCGACCCAAGCACCAAGACGTTCGGAAGCTAGAATCCTAATGGATCTACAAGGACGTTTTACAAACCAAAGAGCCCGACGTACTGGGATCGCCAACCGGGGGTACTGCAGTGAACTACATGTGTCCAGTGTGCGGATATTCCTCGCTGACTGAGCCACCGAGGTTGCCAAAGTCCGGGGGAGGGTCCTATGAGATCTGCCCATCGTGTGGCTTCGAGTTTGGCGTCACAGATGACGACGAGGGATACACCTACGAAGTATGGCGGGCTCGCTGGGTTGCGCTCGGAATGCCCTGGGACAGTCTTGGAATCGAGCCGTGTCCAGATAGTTGGGATCCTGCCGCGCAGCTCACGCACGTGGTCGACCGATCTGCAGGGGATGCGGAGGGAGAGCACTGACTGCGGTCGAAGGTGTCATTCTCGACCTGAATAGGTTGAGCTTGGTAGAGGTGGTTCGATGCGTCTCGAAAGTGGAGCCACCGGTCCGTTGATGCCGCTATTACGGAGCCAACGCAGGATCGAGCGCGCGGCATTGTTCTCGCCTGGCGCAAGCTCGGTCGCTTACACGCCCTGCCGCATCCTCTACCAGATGAGGATGTACCTATGAACCCAGGTCGATCGTCGGAGGAGGCTGAGCGTGAGGTGTTTCGCAAGAAGGCTCAGGCTATGCGCGAACGTGAGCAACTCACGCAAGATGTCATCATGCACCGCTGGTCGCAGGTGCCTGTTCTTCCTGGCGCGGAGTTGGTAGGGGTCGGCAAGCTCGGTACGTCGGCGCCGCCAACTCCTTCTCGCTGTGCGCGGTGATCAAGGTGGCGTCCAGGTCGATGACCAACGGCGTCTGGGCGTCGATACCGTGATCGAGTGCGTGCTCACCGGCCAGTCCCCAGACCCGTGCGCGGGCAGCGGCTCGGGCGGTATCGATCGCTGTCAACGCCCGCACCGCGTCACCGGCAAGGGCATCGATCGTGCGTGAGACCGCCGGATCGGAGGCGACCCGGCCGAACACGACCGGCTGCGGCGCGCAGCACCGCGATGTCGGCCAGGCAGTCCCCGCCCAACGGCAACTCCAACTCCAACGCGATCGCGAGATCGGCGATCACCTTGCCCGGATCGTGGATCGCCAACGGCTTACGCCACGGCAACAACGCCGTCGAAAGCGCCCGATCCAACCCGGACCGCCTCGACCAGCGCCGCACCACCGCCCTGCGACACGACCCCGGTCCCGCCCGTGTCGACCTGGACACCCGGATAGAGCCCGACACGCTTCACCATGAAGGTGCTCCTCGTTCAACGACAGCAGAGACTCGACATCCCTGATCCTCGTTGACCTGGAGCACTTTTCAGTGGATCAGCACGCCACCAGCATGAAAGCGCCGGGCTAGGTCGAGGCCACTGTGACCGCGCCCTCTGGCGGTATCGGACCGGGTCTAGGGCTATCGCCACGACCGCCGGGCCATCACCGACACCGGCTGGGAGCAGGTTCTGGACGACGGTGTGTGCTGGATCGCTGACCCTGACTACATCGGCACCAGTGCCATCACGCGCCTGAAGAAGCCCCGTACCAGGGAACTCACCGACAGCCGTGAGGAAGTGAACGCAGCTATCTCCGGTATCCGATCCGCTGTCGAACGACGCATCGCCCACCTCAAAAACTGGAAAATAGTCGTCACCGGATGCCGCGGCCGCCTCCGTGAACCACCCAACCTCATCCGCATCGGCACCAAACTGGGATTCTACCGACTCGGGTGGGGACCTATGAATAATGCTCTAGGCAACCAGAATCGCTGATCGCGAACTGACAGATAGCAAACTGTGTGCGAAGCGCTCCGGACGCGGCCGAGGTGAGCGCGCGCATGCCGTTACTACCGTTCGGTTATGCGCTGCGGCTGGGCATCCTCGTCACCGGCATTCATCACCGGCACCCCGCGGTCCTGGCCAACATGGTCTTCGCCATAGACATCATCTCCGCCGGCCGCCTCGAGCTGGAATCGGCACCGTCCGTTGCGTTGTCGGTGGTATCTGCAAGGCTGCATCCACTGGTTCATGGAAGCGCGTACGGGGTCATGGAAGCCATGGACCTGACGACGCCGTAACAGAGAATGGAGCCTCCGATGGGTATCGAGCCGGCTGGTACGACACCGGATCCTCGCCGCTGGAAGGCACTGGGTGTGCTCGGGCTTATCCAGTTCATGCTCGTCCTCGACGTCACCGTCGTGAACGTCGCCCTGCCACGGATCCAGCACGACCTCAAGTTCTCCGAGTCCGGCCTCGCGTGGGTGGTCAGCGGGTACGTGCTGATGGCCGGCGGCCTACTGCTGCTCGGCGGCCGGATGGCCGACATCCTCGGCCGGCGGCGGCTGTTCCTGGTCGGTGTCGGGCTGTTCGCGCTCGCGTCGGCAACCTGTGGCGCGGCGGTCGATCCGGGCATGCTGGTCGCGTCGCGGTTCATCCAGGGGGCGGGCGAAGCGATGGCGGCACCAGCGTCGCTCGGCCTGATCGCGCTGCTGTTTCCCGACCCCCGCGAGCGGATGAAGGCCCTCGGGCTGTGGGGCGGGATCGCCGGGCTGGGCGGCACGTCGGGCACAGTCATCTCCGGTGTACTGGTCGACCTCGCGTCGTGGCGCTGGATCTTCTTCATCAACCTGCCGGTCGCGCTGTTCGCGCTGGTGATGGTTCCGCGCCTGGTTTCAGAGAGCCGGATGGTTCGTGAAGCCGGCCGGCCGGACTACGCAGGCGCGCTCACCGGCACTGGGGGCCTGATCGGGGTGGTTGACGGCCTGCTCGAGGCGGCAACGCATCCGTGGGGTTCGGTGCAGGTGCTGCTGCCGCTGCTCGGCGGCTTCGTGCTGCTCGGCCTGATGGCGTGGATCGAAGCGCATTCGGCGTCGCCGCTGGTCCCGCTGGAGTTCTTCAAGAACCGCACCCGAGTCGTGACGAACTGCGCGACCCTCTTCTTCTCGTCCTCCTTCTTCAGCTACTTCTTCCTGCTTACCCTCTTCGAGCAGCAGGTGCTCGGCTACTCGCCACTAAGGGGTGGCCTGTCCTACCTGCCGTTCGGGTTCTCGATCGGTGCCGGGATCGGATTGGGTACCGCACTGATGCCTCGGCTCGGGGTCAAACCCTTGCTGGCCGCGGGTTTCTTCGGCTGTGCCGTCGGCCTGCTGCTAACCAGCGGTATCGGTGTCCACTCCTCCTACCCGAGTGCCGTGCTCCCAGGGATGATCATCCTTGGATTGGGGTCGGGGATCAGCTTCCCGGCGATCGGCAATGCCGCACTGCACGAGGTGACCGGCCAGGACTCGTCGCTGGCTTCCGGCGTACAGAGCGCGATGCAGCAGATTGGCGGCGCGCTCGGCCTGTCCTGCCTCGTCACGCTCGCGCTGCGTCATGCCGCCGGGCAGATCCGCCACGGAACGCTACCCGCGCTGGCTTCGACCCACGGCTATGTGCTGGCATTCCGGCTGGGCGCGGTGTTGCTGGTCATCGGTGGGCTGCTCGTGACCTTCCTGCTCGAACACGTCAGCGCGCAGCCACGCAATGCGATGGCCGAGGTCGGAGCTGGCCTTGAGGCGGGGGTGCAAGCTGGAGCCGAACCGCGGGCTGGTCACCTCTGAATCGCCGGACGGCGCTGCCACGGCCACCACAGCCATCACGGCCACCCGGTGCCCGTTGTGGATGTTTTGGTCTTTCGTGAAGCCTTGTGGTTGCTGTGCAATGTTTACCACCTGCTGAGGTTGACTAGCCGTCTCGCCGTAGATGGCTCATGGTGGTGTCGTGGTCTTCTTCGTCGGCATAGCAGCCGCGATCAGTCTCGCGCTGGGCTACGTGCTCCAGCAGCGTGTAGCAGCGCACGCGTCCAAGTCCACACTGCTGTCCTACCGGCTGCTCTGGGAGCTCATGCACAAGCCGGTCTGGTGGGGCGGGATCGGTTGCATGGTTGTCGGTCAGCTCCTGGGTGGGCTGGCGTTGGACATGGCCAGCGTCGCCTTGGTCGAGCCGCTGCTGTCGACGAGCCTGCTGTTCGCGTTCGTGATAGCTGCGATCCTGTCCGATCAGCGGGTCCGCTGGTTCGAGGTCGTCGGCGCGCTGCTCGTCTCGGCCGCGCTCGGCTTGTTCATAGCGGTTGGCAATCCGCACAGCTCTTCCTCGCCGGCCCCGAATCGCGCCGTGATCGTTCTGGCGGTGTGCGTGGTCGCCGCGGTCGTGCTGGTGCTGGTGAGCATTGCCAAGCGGCGCGGAATGGTCGGTGAGTCCGTCCTGTTCGCGACCGGCGCCGGCCTGCTGTACGGCATGCAGGACGCGGGTACCCGGGCCGGACTGCTCGTTGCCGACCATCATGGGTTCGCCGCGATGTTCCTCAACCCGTGGATCTACGTCGTCGTCGGAGCAGCTGCGATTGGCATCCTGCTGTCGCAGAGCGCGTTCCGGTTGGCGCGACTTGACTACTCACTGCCGCCGATCGCCGTCGCCGAGCCGGTCGCCGGTATCGCGCTGGGCGTCAGCCTGCTCGGCGATGTCGTCTCGGTCGACATCCTCGGCCTCGCCGTCGAGGCGGCCTGCCTCGCCGCGATGATCGCGGGCGTGGCACTGATCGGGCGATCGTCGGCCTTGGCCGACAACGGCACGGCGCCTCCAGCGGAGCTGACTGAACCCGGTGCAGCGTCCCCGGTGGGGCGCGCCGCGCCCGCCGGTCCGACCTCGCCCCTGTAGATCGGCCGCGTCGTCCGGGCGTCAGGCAGGTCCGGGCGTCAGGCAGGGCCGGGCGTCAGGCAGGTCCGAGCGGCCTGATTCGTACCGCGAGGAGCGCGACGTCGTCGGCCCGGCCACTGACGTGCTCGCCAAGCAGCCGATCACAGAGCTCGTCGAGGGATATCCGGTTTCCACCGGCGAGGGCGCCGAGCAACTTGTCGAGGCCGAGCTGGATGCTCTGGTCCCGTCGTTCGATCAGCCCGTCGGTGTAGAGCAGCAGCGTGTCGCCGGGGTACATCTCGACGGTGTGTTCGCGGCGCTTCGTCTCCGGTGCGAGGCCCAGCAGGGGATCGGCTGGTCCGCGCTCGAGCAAGCTGACGTGCCCGGCCTCGGAGATGAGCATCGGTGGTGGGTGGCCCGCGTTCGACCAGCGCAGTAGCTGCCGGCCGTCGGACAGATCCTGCCGCTCGAAGCGAGCAAGGACGGCAGTCGCCAGGGCAGCGACATCCAGGCCGCGCGCGGCCTGGTCGGCGCGGGTGAGGGTATCGGCCGGTGACCCGGGGCTGATGTGCCCGATGGTGCGGATGATGCCGCGGAGCTGGCCCATCGCCGCCGCCGCCCGCATGTCGTGGCCGGAGACATCGCCGATGGCGACGACGGTGCTGCCGTCGGCCTGGATGAAGGTGTCGTACCAGTCCCCGCCGATCTGCGCGCCGTCAGTGGCCGGCAGGTACCGGTTGACGAGATCAAGAGTCGACGTGGTCGGCGGCGCGGTCAGCAACGCGTGCTGCAGCGTCAACGAGTCGGCATGCTCGCGGGCATACCGGCGAAGGTTGTCGATCACGATTCCGGTCCGGGACGCCAGGTCGACGAGGTCGGCCCGGTCGTCGTCGGTAAAGGGTGGACGGGCCGAGCCTCGTACCAGTATCAGAGCCGCTATCCGCTGGCCGCGGGCCAGGCTGGACACGACCAGCGTGCTGCCGACGTCGAGCTGGTTGTAGAGCGCGAGCACCTCCGGGCTGTCGGTCGCGTCCCGCAGATGCTGCTCGCTGACCTGTTCGAGCAGGGCGGTCCGCGCGCCGGTACGGATTTCGGCCAGCAGCGACCAGCGTGTGGCGTGCACCGGCATCAGCTCGGCCAACCGGTTGAGATCGGCACGTTTGGCGGGAGCGCGGTGTGCTGCCGACCAGTGCGGAGGCCCGCCCGGGTGACCATGATCCAGGGCATAGATGAGGCACCAGTCGGCGATCCGCGGCACGAGGACATCGGCCAGCCGGCCCAGGGCGACCTCGACGTCCATACTGCTCGCCAGCGCGGCATTTGCCGCCGCCAGCAGTGCCAGCCGCTGGGTCACCCGGGCACTGGCGGCGGTCGCCTGCTGTGCCTGCTCGCGGGCACGCAAGAGAGCACGCTCGTACTCACCCCGGTCGGCCACCGTCATCAGGGCAAGTCGTGCGGACGAGGCAGCCCCGCGGCCCGCGGTGGCCGGCTTGTCGCCGGCGCAGATCAGTTCAGCGTTGACCAGCACCGGAAGCTGCTCGCCATCGGGCCCGAGCAGGTCGAGCAGAACCTCGTGCAGCGCACCCTCGCGCAGCAGCTCAGCGATCAGCTGCGCCTCCCAGAGGCGTCGGCTGCCGGTATTGAGCAGGTCTGTCCAGCGCCGCTGACCGAGAATGTCACGGGTCAGGCCGGTCTGGGCGAAGAAGCGGCTGTTCGCGGCTACGACCACCCCCTGGTGGTCCAGCTCCAGCAGAGCGCAGGGCGCCAACTCCCAGGACGGCGCGGACGGCGCGGACGGCGCGGACGGCGCGGACGGCGCGGACGGTGCCGATTCGCGCGCCGACTCAGCTGTCGTCATGCGCGGCAAGATACCCGCGGGTGGCTGGGATCGGCTCGGGTCACCGGCTGGCCGGTGGTGAAGTCAACCCGAGATGCCGTAATTCGACGATATTGGTGGACATCATCTCGTTCAGGTATCGAGGACATGGCCACAAGACGGACTTTAGCAGCGGCCCGGACTTTACCTGTAGCCCCGACTTTCCCTGCTGGCGCGACGTCGGCGTCACATTCGGCGCTCGGCGTAGAGCTGATCGAGCAGGAGGTCCACGCCGCGGCGGTGCAACCCACCCAGACGCCCAGTTCGCAGCAATGCGGCACGTGCCGCGTTCGCCCCCGGGCTGCCGTGCACGCCACCACCGGGGTGCGCCGCCGAGCTTGCCAGGTACAGCCCGTCGATCGGCGTCTCGGCCCGGGACAGCCCGGGCGTGGGGCGAAAGAGCAGTTGCTGGTGCAGGGCCGAGGTGCCGCCGCCGACGGCTCCGGAGACCAGGTTGGCGTCGGCGGCCTCGAGTTCGTGCGGGCCCTGGACCGTCCGGGCACCGATCAGGTCACCGAAGCCGGGTGCGTGGCGCTCGATGGTGGCCTCGACCAGCTGCACGTGACCGGCGACGTCGTCCGCGGTCAGCTGCCTACCCGCCGGGAGGTGGGTATACGCCCAGGCGGATTCGGTGCCAGCGGGGGATCGGCTGGCATCCGCGGTCGTCATCTGGCCGAGCAGCAGGAACGGCCGGGCCGGCAGATCGCGGGTGGTCAGGTCGGCGGCGTAGCGGGTGAGCCCGTCCAGGTCGACACCGAGGTGGACCGTTCCGGCACCCCGCGCGCCGACCGCCGTCCAGGGGATGGGGCCGGTCAGCGCCCAGTTGACCTTGAGGGTCGGCGGATCCCACTGAAAGCCGTCCAGGTCGCGTACGAGCCGTGGCGGCAGGTACTCGGTGCCGACCAGTTCGCGGTACAGCGCCGGCGCACCGACGTCGGCCAGCACCGCACCCGCGGTTATCTGCTCGCCGGAGGCCAGCCGGACGCCGGTGGCACGCCGACCGTGCACCAGGACGCGCGCTACCGGCGCGGCCAGCCGGACTTCGCCGCCGGCTGCTCGCAGCCGGGACAGCATCGATCGGATCAGCTCGCCCGACCCGCCGACCGGAACGGGGAAGCCGGTCGTCTGGCCCAGCATGGACAGCAGCCAGCCGTACAGCGCGCTACCGGCATTCTCCGGTGACAGGTCGGTGTGGGACGCGTTCCCGGCCAGCAGCAGCGCGGCCCCCTCGCCGCGGAAGCGCTCCTGGCTGAACCGGCGGACGGGGCTGGCCGCGAACCGGGCGAAGCGCAGCGCGTCGGCGGCGCCGAGCCGCCGCAGCAGGCCGGCCGCGCCGCGGATGGGTGGGAACGGCCGCAGGATCGATTCGAGCAGGGGTTCCCTGATCCGGTCGAATTCCTCGACCAGCGCGAGCCACGACGACGCGTCGGCGGCGGCAAACTGCCCGACGGAGGCAGCGGTGGCGTCGCGGTCGCGTGACAGCACCGCGCAGCGGTCGTCCGGCAGCACGTGCGCCAGGACGGCGGGGGCATGCGACCAGCGCAGTCCCCAGCGCTGCAGGTCCAGCGCGGAAATCACCGGCGAGGCGACCGCCAGCGGGTAGAACGCGCTGTACAGGTCGGTGATGTACCCGGCCTGTACGGACTGGTCCGAGCGGACGGCACCGCCCGCGGTGGTGCCGGCCTCGAGGACGAGGACGCCCAGGCCGGCGTCGGCCAGCAGGTTGGCCGCGACCAGGCCGTTGTGCCCGGCACCGACGACGACCGCGTCGTACTGGGCGCGGTTGTGCCGCTCAGCGATGGCCAGGCCGCGTCGGCGCCAGGCGCACGAGCGAGTGGTACGTCACGAGCGCGATCGCCAGATGCATCAGCACGAGGATAGCGACCGCTCGCGGCGACTGGCCGTTGACCAGGATCGCCAGATCGGGGAGCAGGAGCACGAGGGTGACCAGCACGGCAAGCCGTGCGAACAGCCATCTCGGTGCGGACGTGATCCGGGTGGCGATCGGCCAGGCGACACAGGCGATGATGACGCCGATGATCGTCAGCTTGCCGTAATCGCTGAAGTTGAAATGCGGATAGCCCTTTGTCGACGGAAACACCGCCGTGCCGATGGCGACCAGCACCGCGTCACACAGAAGCGACGCCACGATAGACACGATCGTGGCCAGCGTGACGTTGAGTGGCGCGGGCTGCGTGTGGTTCGGCGAGAAATCGATGCGGGCGAGTCGAAGGCTCCGTCCGATCATCCCTGACGTCGGGCTGATCATCAGTTACCTGCCGCCGTGGTGCCGGCATGGGGTTCGCCCTGGGCGGTGACGAGGGCGCCGTCGGGCGCGTCCGTCACGGGTTGGATGTCGCTGCGGGTCACCGCCACGTAGCCGACCAGCGCCGCGATCACCACCAGTGCGCAGGCGCTGACCGCCCCGTCCCCGAAGCCGAGACCGCCGCCGATCGAATGCGCCTTGCCGAACCAGTCGGCGAAGGAGGCACCCAGCGGCCGGGTGACCACGTAGGCGAACCAGAACGCGAAGATCGGGTTCAGGCCGAAGCGCCACCAGCCGACGGCGGGTATCGCGATCACTATGGCGAAGATCACGCCGGAGCTGAAGAAGCCGAGGTTCATGCTCGTCGCGGTGAGGTCACCGGTTGCGGTGCCGAGCGCGAACGTCGCGAGGACCGTGAGCCAGTAGTAGGTCTCGCGTCGCCGGGTGGTGATGCTGTGGATCGAGAGCGTTCCCTCGCTCCGGCGCCAGAGACAGAGCACGACGGCGAGTACAACGGCGTAGAAGACAGTGGTGACCAGGTAGGGGATGCCGAGCCCGACGTGGAGCCCGTCGGCGGCCATCGTGCCGAAGACGGCGACCATCATCACCGCGAACCAGTAGACGACCGCGACGTAGCGGCGGGTGCGGAATTGCAGCCACATCGCGAACACGAAGCCGAAGATGCCCACCACCCCGGCGAGCGCCAGGCTCGTATTGGCCAGGTAGTCGGAGGTGGCCTCACCCATGCCGGTCGTCAGGATCTTGATGACCCAGAACAGGACGGTTATCTCGGGCACTTTCGCCGCGATCGGCTCGCGGGCCTCGGCCGGCGAGTTGGCCAGGGCGCGCATCCGGCCTCCGCTGCCACGTCGACTGATCATGGTCAGGGACACTACTAACTAGCTGATAGTAGGTTGGCTGCCGGCTCAGTCCGGACTCAGCATTTGCCCGCCATGTGCGCTCTGTTCAGTGCCGCAAGTAGGCCGTCTCGGCAAGCTGAACGACGGCGTTGCCCCAGATTGCGATCGTCACGGACGCGATCCAGCACAGCAGCCCAGCGCCCACGATCGCGATGGCCGAAGCCCGTCGGTGGACCGGCGGCGGCGCGAGCAGCGCGCCGACCCGTTCGGCCACCCTGCTCTGCGCGGCGGCCAGTGCGCCAGGGGCACCCGGCCGGCCCGCACCGGCCAGGGCGGCGCGGGCCAGCGCATGCGCGGCAAGCCGGCGATCACCGACCGCGGTGGCCGCGTCCTCGTCGGCCCACCGCTCCAGCGTGTGGGCCACGACGCCGACGAGCGGTCGCAGCAGGGGATTGCCGGCCGCGGCGAGCTGCGTCAGGTGCAGGTACAGGTAGTGGCGGTGGCGCAGGTGCGCGGCCTCGTGCGCGAGCAGCGCGCGGCGTTCGGGTGGTGCGAGCGCCCGCAACATCGAGGTCGAGACGACGATGCGCCCCCCGGAGGCGGCGGCAACCGAATACGCGGTGGGGACGTCGTCCTGGACCAGGACGAGGTTGCCGGCCGCCGGGTGCAGCAGTTTCGCCGCTCGAGTCGCCGAGACCAGCACCCGCATCGTGCGCACCGCACGGACGGTCGCCGCGGTCAGGCAACCGGCGACGACCAGCAGGGCGAGAACACCGAGCGCGGTCGGCAGCCCGCTGTCGTCCCGGAGCGCGTTCGCTGACCAGTGGCCGCGCTGGGCCAGCGGCCTGAACTCGGCGCAGGCGAGCACCGCGGCCACCGACAGGACCAGACCGGTGCACAGTGACACCGTCAGGGCCAGCCCGGTCAGCAGGGGTGCCGCCGTCCGGGGCCGGAGCGTGCCGGCGAGGCGGACGCTGGAAAGCCCTAGCAGCACGGCGATCAGCAGCGGGACGCCGGCGAGAAGGATCATGCCTGGTGCCGGCGCCCAGCTTGCTGCGTCGCCGCGCCGCGGCGCAGCAGGTCGGTGAGCAACTGCTCGTCAGCGGGGCTCAGCTCAGCGACGAACCTGGTGAGCACGCTGGTGCGATCGGACTCCTCGTCGAGCAGCTTCAACATCTGGTGCGCGGTCATGTTCGACCGCGCCCGCTCGGTTCCGCCCACCAGTGTGTACCGGTAGGCGCGGCCCGCGAGCTCCCGCTCCAGTGCGTGCTTGGCATGCAACCTAGCCAGCGTGGTCATCACGGTGGTGTACGCCGGGCTGCCGGAGATCTCGGCCTGCACGTCGGCGGCGGTGAGTGGTCGCCCGGCCGCGGCCAGGCAGGCCAGCACCTCACGCTCCAACTCCCCGCGCGAGCGGGTTTCCCTGCCGGACGTGGGCTTGCCCCCGGCCCCGGGCCTACCTCGCAAGAAACGACTCGATTCGATCCTTGGGCCGGCCGATGATGGCCCGGCCACCGCGGACGAGCACCGGCCGCTGCATCAGCCGGGGATGATCGGCCAGCAGGGCTGCCACCGCGTCCGGGGTGACGTAGTCCCCGGCGGCCAGGCCCTGCTGCCGGAAGAAGTCGTCCTTGCGAACCAGATCCGCGGCGGGATCCTCCAGCTTGCCGATCAGCTCCAGTAGCGCGGGCCGGTCGAGTGGCGTCTTGAGGTACTGGACGACCTCGACGTCGACGCCGGATGTCGTGATCTCGTCCAGCGCGTGGCGGGACGTCGAGCACGCGGGGTTATGGAGTAGCAGTACCTCAGACATGGTTACAGCCTAGTTCGCCGGCCGACCTCAGATCGGGAGTGCGCCGCCGGTCTGCCAGGTCGCCCAGTCGACGTTCCAATCGCCGTAGCCGGCGCCGATCGTCATCGCCGGGCCGTTGGCGTTCGGATAGCTGAACACGTCGCCGATCTCGAAGGTGTTGAAGAGCTTGACCGCATCGGCGGGCAGCAGGTTTGTGCAGCCGTTGGACGTGCTGCGGTGGCCGATGTTGGCGACGTTCCAGGGCGCGGCGTGCAGGTACTCGCCGCCGTACGTCAGCCGCTGGGTGTCCATGACGTGCGGGTCGTCATAGCCCGGTCCGACCATCGCGATGTCGCGGCCCTTCTCCATGATGACCTTGATGCCGCGGGCGGTAGGTGTGTCCGGGGCGCCGAGACTCACCGGATAGGTGCCGAACAGCTTGCCGTCCGCGGTGACCGTCATCCGGAGCGTGTTGGCGTCGACGGTGCTGATGTAGGCGACACCGGTCGACATGTCGAGCGTGAGGTTGTCGTTGAAGGCCAGCCCGGGGCCCGCAGCGAGGCCACCGACCGGCAGGTTCAGGTGGATCGCCGAATGCGCCGGCCAGTAGGTCTGCGGGCGCCAGTGCGCCTCCAGCGCCGCTCCGGCGTGGTCGGTGGGTTCGAAGTACCAGTTGCCGACGACGGGGGCGCCGTTGACCGTCACCGTAGTCGCCGCGTTGAACGCCTTCACGTCGGTCGGAGCCACGTCGAAGAACGCGATGATCGGCATGCCGACGCCGCGGACGTCGCCGTCGCTGTTGAGCAGCGAGACGTGCACCGGCTTGGTCGCGACGGTGGGCGTGGGACGGGGTGAGGTGGGCGGTGAGGTCGGCGTGGTGCTGGCCCGCCGCGAACTTCCCGGCAACGCGCTGCCGGTGCCCGTCAGGCCGGCCGCGACCGGGCGACCGGCGATCTGGCTCGTGCATGCGGCAAGGCCCGACGCGAGCGCGGCACCGCCGAGGAGCAGGAACGAGCGGCGCGTTCGAGGTTGAACCATGCCTCCAGAATACGGACAAGCCGCCGCGCGATTCGGCTCAGGTCAGCGGGCCGGTACCGTGATCGGCACCGTGCGCGCGACGATCACGTGAGGATCGCGCACGGCTGCTGGACATGACGCTGCTGGCCGCGCAGTCTGAAGTATGCGTACTTGGTCATGGTCGCATCGCGATCTGATCGCGGTGATCGCGGCGATCCTGTTTCCGCTGGCGGTATCGGCGGTCCTGGTGCCGTTTCGCGCCAGCTTCCCGAATACCGACGCGGCGCTCGTGCTCGTCGTCGTGATCGTCGCGGTGGCGGCGAACGGGCAGCGCGGCGCGGGCATCCTGGCGGCGGTCTCGGCCGCGGCGTGGTTCGACTTCTTCCTCACCGTCCCGTACGAGACGTTCAACGTGTCGCATCGCGCCGACATCGAGACCACCGTCCTGCTGCTGATCGTCGGCGCCTCGGTGAGCGAGCTCGCGGTGCGCGGCCGGCGCAAGCACCGGGCGGTCGTGACTGATACCGCGCAGCGGGCCGCGCTTGCCGCCACGTCCGAGCTGGTCGCCTCCGGTGCCGCGTCGGAACTGGTGATCGAGTACGTCCGTGCCCGGCTCGTCGAGCTGCTCAGCCTGCGTGATTGCCGCTTCGAGCGGTCCGGTACCGGGCGGTTGCCCTGGCTGGTGGCCGACGGCCGGCTGCGCCTCGATGACGGCTACTGGGATCTCGACGAGTACGGCATGCCGGGCATCGGGGTGGATCTGCCGGCCAGCTACCGCGGCGCGAGTTACGGCCGGTTCGAGCTGATGGCGGTGCCGGGTTCGCTGCCGTCGCTGGCCGCGCGGCAGGTCGCGGTCATGCTCGCGAACCAGGTGGGCGCGGAGCTGGCCAGCGGGTCCCGCAGCACCGGTGCCCGCTCGCCCGGATGATCATCAGCCGTGGGCGGCCTGGTACACGCTGTAACCCGCCAGGATGACCATGACCACGGCAGCGATCCGGACGATCATCGCGATCGGGATGACCCGCATCAAGGTCTTGCCGCCGAGCATCGCGACCAGCGCGACTGCCCAGAGCGCGAGGACGGCACCGACGCCGACCGACAGCGGGGAGTGGTAGCGCGCGGCAAGGTTGGCGCACAGGATCTGGGTCAGGTCGCCGAACTCGGCGAGGAAGATGACCCCGAACGACATCGCCGCGACCCGGCCGAGGCCGGCCTCGGCGGCGGATTCGCTGAGCCGCGCTTCCTCCTGCTCATCGCCGGCACCCCGCCTCCACAGCAGGATGGCGCCGACCAGAAACAGTGCGCCGACGGCGCCCTCCACCGGCCGGCGGGGCAGCAGCGCGATCAGTGAGCCGGCGAGTACAGCGATGACGACGTGGACGGCGAAGGCCGCAGCGACGCCGGTGAACACCCAGCTCGGGCGATATTTCGCGCCCAGGACGAGGCTGGCAATGGCGGTCTTGTCGGGGAGTTCAGCCACGAAGATGAGCCCGAAGACGGCGCCTGCGATGGCGAGGTTGAACACGGAAGCTGGTTTCCCGTCGATCCGGTGGCCCTGATCACCGGGCCGCTTCCGCGGCCAGCATGTCGACGACCAGTGTGTGGACTACTCCCGTTCGATCCGAATCATAACCCGCAACCGGACAGCACCCGCGAGTGAGTGGCGCGTCCGGGACCGGATACATTTGGGGCGTGACCAGCAGCGAGGACGAGCAGCGGATCCGCCAGCTTGAGGACGAGCGTTACGACGCGGTTACCCGGCTCGATGTCGACGCATTCGAGGCGCTGTGTCACGTCGACATGTTCTATACGCACTCGAGCGGGCTAACCGATTCACTCGGCACCTATGCAGGCAAACTGCGCGCAGGCTATTACACCTACGGGCCGATTGAGCATCCCGTCGACCGCCTCGTGCTGCACGGCGATGTCGCGCTGGTGCTGGGCCGGATGAATGCCGACATCATTGCTGGCGGTAACGAGAAGCGGCTGCGCAACAACACGCTGGCTGTCTGGCAGCGGTCCGCGCAGGACTGGAAGCTGCTCGCGGTCCAGTCCACGCCGACCAGCTAGCCGATCGACCAGTTAGCCGATCGACCAGTTAGCCGATCGACCAGTTAGCCGATCGACCAGTTAGCTGCTCGATCGGTCGTGGCCGACGTGCGCGTCCAGCCAGCTCACGAGTGGCTCCCGTGAACGGAATGCCTTGATGATCTCGGTCTGGGCGCGTTCCGTGGTCAGCCAGGCCGGGCTGCCGAACTCCCGGCCTGCCGTCAGGGTCTTGTAGCGGAGCAACTCGGCGCGGGCATGGTCCTTGGCGTAGCCCGGCGGGACGCGGGTCAGCTTGTGGCCACCGAGTTCGAGCTTGGCCGTCGCGGTGAGCGAGAGGGCGCGGTCCAACGCGGCGCCCGTGACGTCGTCGGCAACGGCCCGGCGCAGGCGGTCGACCTGGCTGGAGGAGGTGCCCCAATAGCCGCCCGCGATGAACAGCCCGGCGGCGGACACGTGCAGGTAGCGGGAGGTGTCGCCGAACCAGACGCCCTGGTGCGTCTTGTACGGCGTCTTGTCGCGGGCGAACCGGACGTCGCGGTAGGGACGAAACATCTTGGGTGTGCCGAATTCCGGTGTCAGCGCCACGCACAGCGATTCCAGTGGGGCCTTGACCAGTTCGTCGTAGAGGTGCTTGTGCGCGATCCAGAACGTCTTCGAGTTGTCGTCTTCGAGATCTTCGTAGAAGTCCAGCGCGGCGAGCGGGATACCGGTGAAGGTCACCGCGTCAGGATAGTGAATTAGGCTTGTGGCATGTCTGACAAATCGGGGCCGGTCTATGCGCGAATCGCCGTCGAGTTGGTGGTTGAGATCACCGACCGGGGTCAGTTGGAGCACGCCGCGCTGGCCGCGGTCGATCAGCGGGAGCGTGACCTCATGCCGGCCGGTGGCGCTGCCTCCGCTGGGCCGGGCCCGACCGAGATCGACCGCGAGCGAGCCGCGATCATCAGTGATGTGATCGAGGCGCTCTACGCGGTCGTCGATCCTGATCGGATGACGTCGGATGCGCCCGGGGTGGAACCGAAGTCGGGGGTCGCCGGGATCGACCTGTGCAATTCGGCGGGCGTCGTCCACTCGGCCGAGCCTGACTTCTCCACGCTGTTCGCGGCCTGCACGTGCGGCAGGCCGGGGTGTGCGTCATGTGGCGGTTGGCAGTTGACGCCACGTACCGCGTCGTTGCTCGCGACCGCCGGTGAACTGCTCGCCGATCAGGGTTTCGACGACGTGGAGGCGCACGGCGACGACCCGGTTACCGTCGATGACGCCGACTGGGACCTGTTCGTGGAATATCCACGGCTGACCTGGCGCCAGGATGCGGTCTGGCGGCGGCAGGCCGCTCGCGCCTACGACGACCTGGTGGCTGATCTGGCGGGTGGGCAGTTGCCGAGCCCGCGCAGTGTCGGCGAGGAGATGGCGATGACCCTGATGCTCCGGCTCGCGGAGGCGATGGTCGCCGAGAACTGGGGCGTGATCTCAGAGCTACTCGCGGAGCACCCCGCGCATCCGGATGACTTTGCCTGGCCGGCGGCGAAACTGGCGCTCTTTGGGAATCACCGCGATCACGACCTGGCTCAACTGTTCGACGCGTCGCCGGGCGGGATCGAAGATCCGGACAATGAGCAGAGCCGGCGTCCGGAGCTGGGCGGCTACCGGCCGGGCACATGGTTCAGCTGCTTTGCCGATGCTGATCCGAGGGACGGTCGGCGCCCCTTCCGCCGCTGACCGTGCTGGCGCCGTGTAATGTTCGGCCATGTCACAAGATGAGAATGCGATCTCAGATAGTAAGAAGATGTAGCTAGAAAGCCAGCTGGTTCGAAATATTTTCGTAACAACTATTGCCCGAGTAGGAAAGGCATTGAACTTGATTGCTCCTGTCGTTGACCTCGCCTGGTGGCGCGAGCACCAGCACGATGTCGTGCTCGTCGACGTCCGCTGGTACCTCGACGGCCGATCAGGCAGCGCCGCCTACGAGCGTGGCCACCTGCCCGGCGCGATCTTCGTCGACCTCGACCGCTGGCTGTCCGGTGAGGCCAGCGACGCGGCCGGCCGGCACCCGTTGCCCGACGCCGAGGTCTTCGCGGCCGGAATGTCGCAGTACGGCATCGGCGACGACGCGACCGTCGTGGCCTACGACGACGACGGTGGAGTGATTGCCGCCCGCCTGGTCTGGATGCTGCGCAGCGTCGGCCACCCGGCGGCCCTTCTGGACGGCGGCCTCACCGCGTACCCGGACGGCCTCGTGCCCGGAGTTGTCACCCGTCCCGCCGCCAGCTTTACCCCGAAGCCCTGGCCGAGCGAGCGTATCGCTGACATCGACGACGCAACCGATACCGCGAATGTCGTGCTGGATGCCCGCAACAGTGACCGCTACCAGGGTGATCGCGATCCGGTCGACCCGCGCGCCGGCCACATTCCCGGGGCGCACAACGTGTCCTGCCGTGAGAACGTCAACCCGAACGGCACCTTCCTGCCGGTCACGGAACTCCGCCGGCGGTTCCAGGCGGCCGGCGTCACCGACGACGCGCAGGTGGTTGCCTACTGCGGCTCCGGGGTGACCGCATGCCACAACCTGCTCGCACTGGAGTTCGCCGGCTTCGGCCCGGGGCGGTTGTTTCCTGGCTCGTGGTCCGCGTACAGCCGGGCCGCCGATCGCCCCGTCGCGGTCGGCCACACGCCGTACGGCAAGCAGGGCTGATCTCGGCGCTCGCTTTGCCATGATGTAGCCATGATCAGACGGCCGGTCCGCCCGTGGGGGGTGGTCGCCGTGGCTGTCGCCGTCCTCGTGGTCGGGGCCGCGGCCGGTGTCGTGCTGATCCGCGGCTTCTCGGTCAAGGATGCGATCCGTGCCATCGCCCCTGGCCGTAGCGTGACGATCCCCGTCTCCGGCGGTGCGCACCTCGCCGCCGAGCTGATCGCCCCGAAGGGGAGTGGGCCGTTCCCGCTGCTGGTGATGCCTGCCGCCTGGGGTGCCGGGGCATCCCAGTACGCCATCGTCGGCGCGCGGCTGGCGGCGGACGGCTACCTCGTCGTGGCCTACGCTCAGCGTGGCTTCGGCGGGTCCACGGGTCTGATCGACTTTGCCGGCAGCGCAACCGTGTCGGATGTCGGCAGTGTCATCAGCTGGGCGCTGGCGAACGCCAGGGTCCAGCCGAGTCAGGTCGGCGTCCTGGGCATCTCCTACGGTGCGGGCGTCTCGCTGCTGGCCGCAGCCAATGACCCGCGGATCAAGGCCGTCGTCGCGATGAGCGCCTGGGCAGATCTGGCCGGTGCGCTCTATCCGAACCGGACGGTGAGCATCCAGGCACTGGCCGCGCTCGACGAGGCGGCTACCACCGCAGGCACACCTGACGGCGATGTGCGGCGACTCGGCACGGACTTCGCCGACCATCAGGGCGCGGCCGGAGTCGCGCTGCTTGAGGCAATGTCGCCCAGCCGCTCGGCGGTCACCGACGTCACGGCGATCAACAAGAACCACACCGCGGTCATGATCGCCAACGGCTTCGAAGATTCGATCTTCCCGCCCAGCCAGTTGATCAGCTTCTTCGATCAGCTCAGTACCCCCAAGCGAATGCAGTTGGCAGCCGGTGATCACACCGGGCCCGAGGCCGCCGGCGTGCTCGGCCAGCCCGACCCGACCTGGGACGACGCCATCGCCTGGCTCGATCACTACCTGCGAGGCAAGGCGAACGGGATCGAGCTCGCCGCGCCCGTCCAGCTGCGCGACGTCACCACCGGGGTGGTGCACGGTTACCCGGACTGGGCCAGTGTCGGGCAGGCCGGCGGTTACGGCATCGGCCCAGGCAGCAGCGATCAGCTGATCGGACCGCCCGGCACGGCCACCGGCAGCGCGGGTGCGTCCTCGAACTGGACCGTGGCCATCGCCGGTGGCACCGACACGATCGCGGACGCGGGCACGCCGAACTACTCGCCGACCAGCACGTACCGGGCGCCGAGCGGCGTGCGGATCGCCTCGATCCCGACGGCGGACGCGGCGGTGTGGTCCGGGCCGGCGCTCGGCAAGGCGACGATGGTCAGCGGCGCGCCGTCGCTACATCTGCGGATCGCCGCGTCCGCCGGGTCGGCGTCGGTCTTCTGCTACCTCTACGACGTGGACGGCTCCGGCCTCGGCACGCTGATGAGCTTCGAGCCGTACACGGTGCCCGAGGCAACCACGACCAGCGCGCAGCCGGTGACGATAGCGCTGCAGCCGACATCCTGGACCGTCCCGGCCGGCCACCACCTGGCCCTGGTTATCGACACAGTCGATCCCCGCTACCTGTCGCTGAGCACGACCACCGACCACATCACCCTCAGCTCGACCAGCGCCGACCCGGCTCGGTTCAGCGTCCCCACCAGCTGACCAGCCGCGCGGCATTTGCCCGACCGGTAGACCCGGCGGATATGGGTAATCAGTTGATCTAGCGCAGACCGAACCGCTGGATCGCGCAGGAGACGGTCAACCTGTCCACCCAGCCGACGCTGACCCCGGACGGGATCGAGCCCAGGCACGTCGACCTGCGCGCCTTCGTCTACCTCAGCGGCACCGGGGCCGGCGACGTGCACCTGGCGGACCCGACATGCCCGCCAGCCCGCCGCCCAACGAGTCACCGTGTTGCGCCGCCAACTGGAATCTGCCGGCCATATCCGCGTGTGGCCCAACTCAATCCCAGGGCGACGAGAATGAATGGGACTCCCAGGCCGAGGCAATAACAGAGCGATAAGAATGCGCCACGGCCCGCAGCGCCGGCCGATTGTGACATGAAGTAGACCGTGCTGAACGTCGGCGTGAGGCAGGGCCCCAGTCGAAGCCGGACGCGGCGCCGAGGAGCGCTGCTCCGCGCAGGCCGGCGGGCGGTAGTCGGTGGATTCTCATTTCCCGTTGCGGAAACGCAACTTTGCCGATGAAAATGAGGCCGAAGACCATTGCGACCAGGCCGAAGATCCGGTTTGCCGCTGTCTGATGTTCTCGCAACATCGCGCCGAGCCGCCCGAACAGCACTCCGCCGCTGACAAAGATTGCCGAGAACCCCAGGGCGAACAGGAAAGCACCCGCGACCATCCGGCCCGACCGCTGCCCTGGCGTCCCCGACAGCCCGACGATGTAGGCCAGGTGGCCGGGACGAGCGGCAGCACGCACGGCGACAGGAAGCCGACGACGCCGACGAGCGCGGAGACGCCGGCGGCTACCAGTCGCGGGGCGCTTGCCAGGCATGTACCAGCGAATCAGACATATGGGCAGTGTTGCGTATGCGACGACGTTCAGTCGAGGAGGAACCGGTTCCACCGTCGCCGACTGTCTGCCTGGGCGTCACGTCCGATCGGTCCCTGGTTGCCCGTAGTAGCGATTCTGCGGGTGGACTACGCAACGTCGATGTTCCGGTCGACATCGCCCGTCGCGGCCGCCGACTTCACCTCCATCGATCACCTGGGCGCGGTCTACCACCCCACCCTGGTGCCGGGCCAGGCCGCCCCGCCGGCGGCGCTGGTACCCGGTCAGGCGATGACGTTCGAGCTGCGCGCCGTGATGCCGACCAGTGAGGGACTGATGCGGTGGGCTCCACGGGGCGGCCCGGCTCTCGCCTCCTGGGACTTCGAGGTCGAGAACGACTGAGTGCCTACTCGGTCACGCCTGAGGTGGTGACGAGTTTCGTCCACGGCCCGGCGGGGACTGCCGAGGCATCCACGAAGCTCCAACTGATGTGGTCGCCGTCGCCGTCGAGCTCGGCGAAGCCGAGGCAGCCGTTCAATGCTGGCGACACATCCGCCCCGGCATCGTTGAACTGTCCCTGGATCGGCTGGGCATTGTTGGCGCCGAATACGTAGTTGGCGTCGTGATAGAGGTCGTCGTGTGACGGTCCGGCGTCCTCGACCTGGCCGTAGCAGGTGTTGCCGTTCGGCCCGGTGATCTTGACCCAGTGGTTCTTCATGTACGAGAACGACGGGTCGGTGCAATGGCCGGCGTATCCCGGATCATTGGCCCACGGGATTACCGAACACCGCTCGGCGAACGCGGTCGGGTCGTTCACATCGTCGAACGGCAGGTCGAGGTAGAACGGATTCTCGTGCGGGGTGACCTTCGTCGGGAAGTAGCCGTTTGCCGCGGTCCGGGCCTGGGTCGCACAGGAGTTGTTGCTGCCCGGCACGCCGTCGCAGCCGCCGACGATCGAACCTGCGCAGCCGGCGGCGTTTGCCGGCACGGTCCCGTTGTCGACCCCGGACCAGTGATAGGCCCACTCGGAGTCGTAGGTGGAGCAGACCTGGCTGCCGTCACTGAGGTTGGCGTCGAAGATCTCGCCGACCCAGAACGTGGTCGCGACGATCTTCGTGTGCAGCGGGTATGCCCGGCCCGGCCCGGCCGTCGGTGTCGCGCTCGGCGACGTGGCCGGTGAGGTCGGAGTGGGCGTGCTGGTGGGGGTGGATGGCGCTGTCGTCGCGCTGGCGGTCGGTGTCGGCGTGCCGGTCGCGGAGCGGGTGGCCGACGGGCTGGCGCTGGCTGACGCGCTTGCCGTTGCGCTGGCCGTTGCCGTTGCGCTGGCCGTCGGCGTTGCGCTGGCGGTCGGGGTAGCCGGCGCAGTGGTCGTGACGTCGCGCGCGGTGAGGCGGTCGGTCGTGAAGCTCGCCTGCCGGTAGCCGGTGGAACCGCCACCTGATGAGGCGGCACCCCACCATCCGACACTGCCCCCGGTAGCCAGTTGCTGGGCTGACCTGTCCGTGACGGCAAGCTGCCAGCCGGGTGCGGCGGCACCTTCGATCCAGGCGCGGATCGCGATCGAGGCCGGCTTGCTGCCGGTCACCTCGGTCTCGAGGGCGATCTGCTGGCCGGCCTTGGCCGCGAGTGGCACCGTGACCGAGCCGAGCGTGGTCATCGAGCCGTCGCTTCCCATTCGAGCAGCGGAGAGCGTCGCGTGGCCGGTCGTACCGAACGAGATCTTGCCGAGGTAGCCGCTGCCGTCGCTGTGCCGGCGAACCTGCCCGGCGTAGGACAGCCCGCGTGCCGACGAACTCGACGTGCTGAGCGTCAGTCCGAGCGTCAGATCGGTGTCGGCGCTCTGCGCCGCGGGAAGCCAGGCGGTGAAGGGGCGGCCGTCCGGCAACCGGCTGACGGTTGCTGACCCTGGGGAGACGGACACGCGAACCGAGGACGCACCGCTGGTGCGGTAGGCACCGCCGAGGTCGGCGCTACCCAGACCATCGGCGACTGTCCGCTGGAAAGTGTCCTGGGCGATGAGTTTCGAGGGCGCTGACACCGCGGATTGCCCGGTTGTCGCGGTCAGCAGGCCCAGCCCTGTTGCCAGCACCGCGACTGCTGCGGTGGCAATGCTGAGCGGTAGAAGTTGACGTTTATTCAGGTTTGCGGCATGACGAGACAATGACGTTTATCCAACCTGTGAGTCCTGTTTGTGGTCGCAGGACCCCCCGTACCCAACGCAATCGATCTTGACCCCGCACAATGATCATTATTGCTACTAATGATCTTGAGTGCTATCAATGATCTTGATTGCCTCGGTCCCGTCGAAAACGGTAGCGCAACGATTCGATAACGCCAAACAATTCGCTACCCCGAATGTAGTAACCGATTTGTCTACTAGGAGTGCTAATATCCGGAGTCCAATCTGTGCTAATCCTGAATTGAACCGGAGGAATGCACTCCTGCTCGATCGTGCGTGGAACCGCCGCCAATTCGGCTACAGCTAGAGTTGCGTGATGCACGCCACCCGAAGCGATTTGCCGCGCACCCTGTCCTGGACGGCGGCAGGCACGGACCTGCTGCTCCTGCGGCTCGCGGACTTTCCGGACGCCGAGCTGGACGGGCCGTCGCTGCTGCCGGACTGGACGCGCCGGCACGTGCTGGCACACCTCGCGCGCAATGCGGAGGCCCTGGGCCGGCTGCTGAGCTGGGCCCAGACCGGCGTGCCCACGCCGATGTATGCCGACCGCGAACAACGGCAGCGCGACATCGACCTTTCGGCGGCCAACGACGCGGGCCAGCTGCGCCGCGAACTGAGCGAGACCGCCGAGGCCCTTCGGCTGCACGCCGCCCAGCTCGACGAAGCGCAGTGGGCGGCGGGGTTGCTCAACTCGCGCGGGCGCGAGCTTCCGGCGGTGGAGGTGCCGTGGATGCGGGCACGGGAGGTCTGGCTGCACGCGCTCGACCTGGACGTCGGCGTGTCCGTCGAGGAATTGCCGGGCGATTTCAGCGAGGCGCTGATCGAGGACGTGCTGGAGTACTTCGCGAACGTTCCGGCCTGCCCCGCGATGCGGATCGTCAGCGAGGCGTCCGGCCGGGAGTGGACGCTGGGGGAGTCCCGCGACGCGACGGTGGTGCGCGGTTCGGCCCCGGAACTCGCCGCCTGGCTGACCGGGCGCTCCGCCGGGCAGGGACTGCGGGCGGAGCGCCTGCCGGACCTGCCGCCCTGGCTGTAGCCCCGCCCGGCTGTAGCCCCGCCCGGCTGTGGGTCCGGCTGTGGGTCCGGCCGTAGCCCGTAGTCGCTAGTCGCTAGCCGTTACTCGCTCGGCACCGCTCGGCTCAACGTGAGTTCGGCGCCCGCGTCGAGCGGGCTCGCCGCCGATCGGATCGCCCCGGCCAGTTCGGCGTCGCTGATGTTGAGTGGGTGGTGACACGCCGCCAGGTGGCCGTCCGGGAACTCGGCCAGCGGTGGCTCGATCTCACGGCAGATGTCGCTGGCAAAGCGGCAGCGCGTGTGGAATCGGCAACCTGACGGGGGATTGATCGGACTGGGTAGTTCGCCCTGCGCGATCGTGGTCTTGTCGTGCCGCGCGCGGTCCGGATCCGGAATCGGGATCGCGGCCAGCAGGGTAGCGGTGTAAGGATGTTTGGGTTGGGCGTAGAGCCTGTCGGCGGCGGCCAGTTCTACGATCTTGCCGAGGTACATGACCGCGATCCGGTCCGAGACGTGCCGGACGACGCTGAGGTCGTGGGCGACGAAGACGTAGGACAGCCCCAGCTCGTCCTGCAGATCGTCGAGCAGGTTGACCACCTGCGCCTGGACCGAGACGTCCAGCGCGGACACCGGCTCGTCCAGAATGATCAGTTGTGGCTGCGCCGCGAGCGCGCGGGCGATCCCGATTCGCTGCCGCTGGCCGCCGGAGAACTCGTGCGGGTACCGCTGCGCGTGCCCCGGGTCGAGCCCCACCTGAACCAGCAGGTCGGCGACGCTGTACTTGTTGCCGCCGGGCGTGCCCCTGCGCAGCCGCAGCCCCGCGCCGACGATCTGGCTGACCCGCCGGCGCGGATTGAGCGATCCCTGCGGATCCTGAAACACCATCTGCACCTGGCGCCGGAAGGACCGCAGCGCCCGATTCCGCTTCCTGGTGAGATCCTCGCCGCGGAACCGCATCGTGCCACCGGTCGCTTCGTTGAGCCGGACGATGCAGCGTGCCAGCGTCGTCTTCCCGCAGCCTGACTCGCCTACCAGGCCGAGCGTCTCACCCGAGTGGAGGGTGAGCGTGACGTCGTCGACCGCGCGTACGTCGCCGGTGGCCCGGCCGAACGCGCCGGCCCGGACCGGGAACCAGACTCGCAGGTGCTCCAACTCCAGCAGCGGAGCGTCCGCCTGCTCGCCGGTGCCGGTGGCGCGCTCGGCGCTCGCTGATCTGGTCCGAGAGCTGGGCAGTCGGGTGGTCGGTGGCGTCGTCACGAGTGGACCTTTCCGGCAGTCGACGGCAATCCGATCGCACCATCGACGAGCCTTGCCGTGCGCTTCACCGACAGATCGAGGTGGCAGCGATCGGGGTGTCCCCCGGCCGGATCGGCTATCCGTAGCTCAGGCTTGGTATCGCAGATCGGTATCCGGTGTGGGCAGCGAGTATTGAAATGGCATCCGGCCGGCGGGTTGAGCAGCGACGGCGGTGAACCCGAGATCGTCGGCAGGCGCTCGGGTGGATCCCGGTCGACCCGGGGGACGGAACCGAGCAGTCCCCAGGTGTACGGGTGCATCGGATCCTTGAACAGCGGGCGCAGGTCTGCCTCCTCGACCACCTGGCCGGCGTACATCACGATCACCCGGTTGGCGACCTGGGCGACCACACCGAGGTCGTGCGTGATCAGCAGTACGGCGACGCCGGTCTCCTTGCGCAGTGTCTCGATCTCGCCGAGGATCTGTGCCTGGATCGTCACGTCCAGCGCGGTGGTCGGCTCGTCGGCGATCAGGATCTCCGGCGAGCAGGACAGTGCCATCGCGATCATCACGCGCTGCCGCATGCCGCCGGAGAACTGGTGCGGGAAGGCGCGGGCACGCTCCTCGGCCCGTGGAATGCCGACCCGCTTGAGCAGGTCCACCGCCCGTGCCCGTGCCGCGGCCCGGGACACCTTCTCGTGCGCGAGGATCTGCTCGGCGATCTGCGCGCCGACGCGGTATACCGGCGTCAGCGCGCTCATCGGATCCTGGAAGATCATCGAGATTCGCGCGCCCCGGATCCGGCGCAGTTGATCGTCGCCTGCGCTGATCAGTTCCGTCCCGTCGGCGAGGGTGGCGGTGCCGCCGATCGCGGCGTTGGAGGATCTGGTCAGCCCCATCAGGGTCATCGCGCTCACCGACTTGCCCGAGCCGGATTCCCCCACGATGGAGAGCACCTCGCCACGCCGGAGATCGAACGAGACGTCGTCGACCGCGCGCACCGTGCCCTGCTCGGTGCGGAAGCTGACCTGCATGTGCTGCACGTCGAGCACGGTCTCGCCCATGTTCACCGTCCTGCCCAGTTCGAACGTCTCGCTCACATCGATGAAGTCATTCATGGCTAGCTCCTGATCCGCGGATCGAGTACCGCATAAATGACGTCGACGATCGCGTTCATGAGAATGACGAAGAACGCGCCCAGCAGCGTGACCACCAGCACCGGCGGCACGTCGAGGGAGTGCACCGACTCGGCGGCGTACTGCCCGATGCCGTTGAGATTGAAGACCACCTCGACCACCAGCGTGCTGCCGCCGAGGACCGCCGCGAAGTCCAGCCCCCAGAGCGAGATGATCGGTATCAGCGAGACCCGCAGCACGTGCTTGATGAGCACCCGTGACTTGGACAGGCCCTTCGCGTTCGCGGTGCGGACGGCGTCGGTGGTCATCGCCTCCAGCACGCTCGAGCGCAGCACTTGCGCGTAGATGCCAATGTAGAGGATGGCCAGGGTGAACCACGGCAATATCAGATGCTCGAACCATTGCAGCGGGCTCGACGTGATCGGTACGTAACCGCCCTGCGGGAAGACGGTCAGCTTGTAGGTCAGGAAATACAGCAGGATGGCGCCGACCACGAACGACGGCGCGGAGATGCCGACGAAACTGACCGTGGTGATCGCGACGTCGGACGCCTTGCCGGCCCGCATCGCGCCGATCACGCCGAGGGTGATGCCGATGATCATCCATACGACGGCTGCACCGATCGCCAGCGACAGCGTCGCCGGCAGCCCCCGCTTGATCTGCGAGAACACCGTCACGTGCTGGGTGTAGGACTGGATCTGGCCGGTGAAGATCTGCTGCATCGTCTTCAGGTACTGCACGTAGACCGGCCGGTCGAAGCCGTAGTCATGGCGGACGATCGCGATTTCCTGCACGGTGGCGGTACGGCCGGCCAGGCGCAGCGCGGGGTCCCCGTTGGGAATGGCAAGGAAGATCAGGAAGGTCAGGATGCTGACCAGCACCAGCACGACGACCGCCGATGCCAGCCGCCTGATGGCAAAGAACAACAGCCCCATGTCAGCGCTCCGTCCGGATGCGAGCCCGTGGATCGAAGGCCTGCCGCAGCCCGTCACCGAAGATATTCACGGCCAGCACGGTGAGGATCAGCATGAGGCCGGGCACCAGGGTCAGGTGGGGTGAGCTGGTGACCAGTTGCACGCCGTCGGAGAGCATCGTTCCCCAGGACGCGTTCGGCGGCTGCACGCCGGCCCCGAGAAACGACAGGCTTGCCTCCAGCACGACCGACTGCGCCAGTTGCAGCGCGAAGAAAACGATCAGCATCGAGAACAGGTTCGGCAGGATCTCGCTGATGATGATCCGGACCCGGCCGTAGCCCAGCGTGCGGGCCGCGTCGACGAACTCGCGCTCTCGCAGCGAGAGCACCTCGCCTCGGATCGGCCTGGCTACGTAGGGGATGTAGACGACGCCGATCACGCCGGCCGGGATGAAGTTCGAGCCACCCTCGATGTGCAGTGGCCCGATGTTCAGCCCGCCGACCGCGAGGCTGACACCGAGCGCGACGCCGAGCAGCAGCGCCGGATATGCCCAGATCAGGTCCAGCAGTCGAGAGATGATCGTGTCGGTCCAGCCCCGGAAGAACCCCGACGTGACGCCGAGCAGGATCGCACCGACCATGGTGAGGATGGTGGCCAGAAAGCCGATCTCCAGCGAGTTCCGGCCACCGTAGAGCAGCCGGACTGCGATGTCGCGGCCGTTCTGGTCGGCGCCGAGCAGGAACCTCGAATGCCAGGTCGGACCGATCGGGATTCCGGTCAGGCTGACCACATTCTCCGACTTGCCACCGACGGTGATGACTTCACTGATGTGGTTGACGTTCGGCCCGCTGTGCGCGATGTGCGCGGCGTATACCGGCGCGAGCAGGCAGACGATGACGATGAGCAGGAAGATGCCGCCGAATGCCAGCGCCACCTTGTTCCGGCGCAACCTGCGCAGCGCCAGGCGGCCGGGTCCGAGACTGTGGGGGGTGGTGCCCGCTGCCGGAGCAGCGGACACCACCTCGTTGACTGCCACCGGCGCTACTTGAGCGAGATGGTCGAGAACTCCATGTATTCCACGGAGTTGAACACGGCCGAGTCGAAGTTGACTCGATTCGACATGAACTTCGGCGCGGTCTCGTAGCCGAAGGGCACCACGTAGCTCTGGCTCGCCACGTAAGCGTCCAGTGCCTGCCAGCGGCTCGCGTTCGCGGCGAGCTGGGTTGCCGGGATTGCTTGCAGCGTGGTCAGCTGGCTATTGATCTTCGGGTCGTTGACGCTGCCGAAGTTCTCGTTGTTCGTCGCCTGGATGGCTGCGCCCGAGAGCAGCAGGTAGAAGTCGATCGGGTTCGGGAAGTCCTGCGACCAGTCGGCGAAACCGGCCTGAGCCTTCAGGCTCGGGTTGCCGATGGTCTGGAAGTACACCGGATCCTGGATGACTTTCAGCGTCGCCTTGAAGCCGATCTGGTTGAGCAGGTCGGTGAAGTACGCGCAGAACTCCTGCCGCGGGCTGCGGGTCTCGCTCCATACCGTCACCGGCGCCCCCGCCAGGCCGGCCGCGGCGATCATCTGCTTTGCCTTGGCGACGGTTGCCGCCGAGGGAACGGTGTTCGGATCACCGAAGGAGCACGGACCATCGGAGTGACCGGCGATCGTCGGCGGCAGGAAGTTGCACCCCGGGGTCAGAGATCCACTGGACAGGCGTGACAGCGCGGTGCGGTCGACGGCCATGTTCACCGCGGTGCGGGCGGCCAGGTTGTTGAACGGCGCCACGGTCGTGTTGAGGAAGAAGTAGTAGACCGAGGCCAGCTCCTCCTTCGTGTAGCGGTCCTTGGCCTGCGAGCTGACATCAGCCAGCACGCCTGCCGGGATGGTGTCGCCCGGATCGAACACGTCCTCGGTGTTGTCCAGGACTTGCTGGGCGGCGGTGGTGTTGTTGCTGTTGATGGTCACCTGCACGTCGTCGACGTAGCCGGTCGGGATATTCGGGATCTTGAAACCGGCGAACAGCGGGTTCCGCACCAGCTCGTACGAGGCGTTCGGAACGATCTTGCCGAACTTGTACGGTCCGACACCGATCGGCGGATCGTTGGAGAGCACCTTCATCGGGGTGGTCGGCGGGACGGGCGCCGCGGCCGGGAACGCCAGCAGGTTGGCGAAGGCGCCGTAGGGCTGGACCAGCTTGAAGGTGATCTGGCCGGTCGAATCGTTCGTCGTGATGCCGCTGATCGTGCTGGCCTTGCCTGCGGCGTACGCCGCGGCGCCGACCAGGTTCTGGGTGTAGAAGGTGGTGCCGCCCCAGCTGATCTTGAAAGCCCGCTCGAGGGCGTAGGTGACGTCGGAGGCGACGACGGGGCTCCCGTCGCTGAACTTCAGCCCGGAGCGCAGCGTCATCGTGTAGGTGAGCTGGTCCGCCGACACGGTCGGGAGGGCGGTGGCAAGCCCGGGCTGGAGCTGGGTACCGGCGACGCCGGATTGGAACTGGTAGGTCAAGAGCGGCGTGTACACCATGTTGTCGCCCTCGATGGCCTGGGTGGTGTAGCCGAACTGGGGGTCAAGACTGTCCGGCGCCGTGCCCATCACGACGTTCAGCGTGCCGCCCTGCTTGCCCGTGGTGCTGCCGCTGGCGCTCGGGTTCGAACCCGAGCCACCGCTGGAGCCGCCGCAGGCCGCCAGCACGACGCTCAACGCGACGCTCGCGGCCACTCCTGCCAGTACTCTTCGACGCATTCGCATGTCGACTTCCTTTACATCGGTCGCCGGTCTGTCCCGCCCAGGAACGCGGCCGTGCGAGGTCTAATCGGTCGAAACCGCCACACAGGGATTCAGTTGGCACAGATTTGTGATGGCGATCACATAGGTTTGTATTGTTAGCCACCAAACGCGCCAGCAGGTCTCGGACAGGTATCAATCGCCCGCTCGGTGCGATCCGTAGTTCCAGGAGATATGCATTTATCCGCCTACAGGGTGTATCGGGATGATTCCTCCGAAAGTAAGAACGGTGTGGCCCGCCTGGCATTGCTCGATGCCGCGCCTGGAGGCCGGCTGGTAGAGGCCACCGTGTGTGCCGAGCCGGTCCCGACCTGGTCCCGTGCTCGTCCCGGCGCACCACTTTCTGGCGCGGAAGCTGGTGATCGCTGGTTGACTCTGATTGCCACCGTTGGGCTGGCCTCGACCGGGGGCGCAGGGCGCGGGGTATGAGTTGATTGCCGCCGGCGGGCTATTGCTCGTCGGGGTCAGTTTCATGCTGGTAGCTCGCCGTCGCTGATGTCACGGCCGAGTCGGCGTCGCGAGCTGCCGGCGTCGCCGGGTGATCTTGGCAACGACGGCCTGACTATCGGGCTGGCTATGCTGGCGCGGTGAGTGTGCAGTGACCGGTCGGCCTCGTTCGGGCCGTCCGCATTGGCGCGATGTATCGGCGCTGCCTGAGATTGCGCCCCGACAGCTGCGGGCCTTCGCCGAACTCGACCCGAATACCCGCAACCGGGAGTTGGCGCTCGGCGGTGGACTGGATGACCCGTCCATCGACGAGCTGGAGATTGAAGCGTCCCTGCTGGACTCGGTGCGCATTATCGGTGGCCGGCTGGCGAAGCTGTCGCTGACCGACTGTGAACTCGTCGATTGCGACTGGTCCGGTGTCGATCTCGCCGATGCGCGCTGGGATCGCACGCATGCGCGGCGGTGCCGGCTCGCGGGCTGCGCATTCCCCGGCTCGGTGTGGGCCGAGGTCAGCCTGAGTGAATGCGCCGCGTCCCGGATGTCGCTGCGATTCTCGACGTTGCGCTCGGTCAGCTTCACCGATTGCGACCTGTCCCTGCTGGATCTGGTGTCGGCCAGGCTGCAGAACGTGACGTTTACCCGTTGCACGTTTGCCGGCGCGCTCTTTGCCGACTTGCAGTTGCGGAATGTGCGCTTCACGGAGTGCGACCTCAGCGGCGCCCGGGGTGTCGCTTCATTGCGTGGGGTGACGGTCGATGACGCGACCCTGGCCACGATGGCGGCCGGACTTGCCCTCGACGCGGGAATCGTAGTTGCTTGACGAGCGCCCGTGCCGCACGTCTGTCTACTGTGACGCCGGTGGCGGACCGGGTGGGCAAACGTAGTCCGCGGGACAGTAGTTGGGAGGCGGATTGAAGGGCACTCCGTTCACGTCTGGACGGCCAGATTCATAAGTAGATAATCCGAACACGGCCCTTCGAACTGTTATCGCCTGGATTGCCATATGATGCGCAGCATTGTAGTCGTCGGCGAGCGTCTGGAAGATGATGCTATTGGTCACTCGCGTGCCGTCCCGGAATGTTCTGACTGCCCGGTATTGCCAGAACTGGACACGGAGCGCATCGACTTGCGGTGAAGTGAATGCCGGCACCCTCCCGTGGCGATCGCTACCTATGTAGATTGCCGCCGATGTGCGTGCCTGCGCGGAAGTTTGACCTTCGCCGGAGTAGGCGCCTTCGAGTAATGCTTGGGCGAGTATCGGTGCCCGCTGCTGGATTACCTGCTCGCCTTGGCGAGTCAACGGATCGTTGAAGGCCAGCTCTGCCGCGGTGGTTGGCATTGCCACAACCCAGGACAGGAAGTCGTTCAAGGTTGCTAATGCCGCGGCTGGGATTGGTGCGATCGCCGAGCCGCTGGCGCCTGCGATGAACGGGAATTGCTGTACCTGGTAAAGGAAGTTGTTGGTGTAAGCCGCAGCAGGATCGCGGGCAAGTGCGGCGGCGGTGCGCAGGTCGAGAGCCATCTCCAGCGCCGAGTCGGCGAGATCGAACGTCCGGCCCTGGCTGCTCGGGCCACTATTGGCAGGGTTCTGATAGTAGCTATCGAAGTTCGCCTCTTCGGCTGCTTGCTGGTCGCCGCCGGCTCGGGCGCCGGCCCACTGGCTGACGCTCGGGCGTTCAGTGGGTGAATCGCTGGACGTTGGGGTGTTGGCCGCGTCGGATGACCCGGCGCCGACAAGTATCGCGAGCCCCGCGGTGGCCGCCGCCATTGCGGCGGCCACCGCGATCGCAAGTTCACGGCCTGCTCGCTTCATCAATTTCTCCATTCATTATCACGATTGGTGGCACGGGCAGATTGCAACGCGAACACAAAACGATATGCGGTGGGAGTTGGTGGAATCCCATGCTGTTCGTGACGTCGCTGTTCGTGACGTCGATCGCGTCGATCGATATAAAACCCGTGCTCGTGTCGAAATGGCACGTTAGCAGGTTTGCGCGCTGTGGTCTGACTCTTGTCGTGGTTCACAGACGATCATCGCGTCATCGGTATATGCCATAGGATGAAATCTTGATATTCCGTTGTGTCGCCGATATCGACGTCGTTGCGACCGGTGTCCGCCGCCGCCCCGCTACGGTATTCTGGCGGGGCCGGATGGTTTCGCCAGAGATATTGGGTGTGATCAACTGCTGCGCCGTCGGCGTATACGGCCAGGCCGCAGGTGACTTCACCGGCAAGATAGGCCCAGTAAGTCCAGTCGGTTCGGGGGTTGTCGATTCTGACGGCAGCCGCCCGAACCGCAGCGCCACGCAACTCACGTGGCCCGCTGCGAACCGATCGTGCGGCATCGTGCGCCTCCTTAGAACGTGGACTGGCCCCACCTCACGTGATATGTGCAGTATGCCAATTTGGATCTCGGGATGCATTGAGTTTGGGTCACGCTGAGTTTGGGTGCGCGCGCCTATTCGGCATCGCTAGTGTTGCGTGTTGTAAGTGTCTTTACGGTCTTGGTTTGGGATAGTTGGGTATGTCTGTTGCTGCTCCGTTAGTTCTTCGTGCCGGTGACGAGTCGAGGCTGAAAGCGCTGCTGCGTTCCTCG
>Ga0210394_10001774_pt1 | contig 32470 bp, 25 predicted proteins | sample IncBWC12MmetaG_FD_160121 | JGI IMG/M metagenome (GOLD analysis project Ga0210394, IMG submission 160121) | Forest soil microbial communities from Barre Woods Harvard Forest LTER site, Petersham, Massachusetts, United States - Inc-BW-C-12-M | ecosystem: Environmental > Terrestrial > Soil >... | reverse complement strand
CGCTCCTCGAGAGTGCGGATGGAAGCATGGCGACAGTGGCCACTCGGCGGAAGAACAACGATGTTTCACGAACCGCAAAAATCGACTTGACTCCGACCGGCCTTCTCATGGAAGGCCATAGCACTCAGAACCGTTATCCGAGCGATGTATGGTCGCTACGGCCCGACAATTATGTCTGAGATCAGCGCCTCAGTGCGAGGTCCTTTTGGTCTTGCGGTCTCCAACCCTCAATCGCTCCGTTGATCGTCTCCTCAGCGACTGCTCTAATTGCGTGCATAAGAACTCCCGTCGAAAAGACCACGTTCTTACAAACGCTTGACACAACTCTGACACACCTCAGCACCAGCGGACATATCGTGTCATGGTTGCGAAAGAGTCTCTGGCGGGAGGAAAATCCGTCATGGAGGCTATACTCCTCCACACATAGAGGTGGTCCCCATGCAGAGATCGGATGTTTCGCTGCAGCGGGAGTTCATTTGGCCGCCTTCGAGGGAGTTTCCTATGGGCCGAACCGCATTCTGGTGTGTCTCAGTACTCCTGTTTTGCGCCAGCGCTCTGTTGCTGAATCTGAATGCAAGCGCAGGCAGCACGCGTCGCGACACGATCCCCCAGGGATTAATTCAGCACGTCGTCATCATCGTCCAGGAAAACCGCACTCCCGACAATTTGTTTCATGGGCTACCCAATGCCGACATCGCCGACCAGGGCGTGAACTCGCGTGGGGAAACGATCACTCTTGTGCCGATTTCGCTGGTGAACAGTTACGACCTCGGCCACCGTCACTCTGATTTCGTCCGGATGTACGACAACGGAAAGATGGATGGCGCGGACAAAGTTACAGCCTGCAAAGCGGGCACGTCCGGATGCCCAACCAACCCACAGTTCCAGTATGTGAAGCCTTCGGACGTAGATCCCTACTTCCAACTGGCACGGCAATATACCTTCGGCGACCGCATGTTCCAAACCAACGAAGGGCCGAGTTTCCCCGCACATCAGTTCCTTCTTGCGGGCACGTCGGCGCCCACCGCGACCAGCGACTTGTTTGCGGCCGAGAATACCAATCTGGGCACGGGCTGCGCTGCCCCATCCACCGCTTGGGTCTGGCTGATCGATCCCGGCGGCAAGGAAGCGTCAACCATGTATCCCTGCTTCGAGCATTCCACGCTGCCGGACCTGCTCGACAGGGCGGGGATCAGCTGGAAGTACTACACCCCGTCTCCAGGCTCGATCTGGACTGCGCCCAACGCAATCCAGCATCTTTGTGGCCCGGTTGGTTCCGAGTGCGCGGGGCCCCTGTGGGTCAAGCATGTGGTGCAGGACAACCGTCAGATCCTGACCGACATCAGCGCGGGCCAACTTCCGGCTGTGAGCTGGGTGATCCCCACAGGTCAAGCCTCCGACCACGCCAGCATCAACGATGGAAGTGGCCCATCCTGGGTCGCCTCGGTGGTGAACGCTATCGGTGCCAGTGCCTACTGGTCACATACGGTGGTGATCATCACTTGGGACGACTGGGGTGGCTGGTATGACCACGTCCCTCCTCCCCAAGTCATCAACGATGGTAGCAGCTGGGGATCAGGCTACGTCTACGGCTTCCGGGTGCCTCTGATTGTGGTTTCGCCCTACGCGAGGAGAGGCTACGTCTCGCACGTGCAGCACGACTTTGGGAGCATTTTGAAATTCACTGAAGAGATCTACGGACTGCCATCCTTGGGATACGCCGACGAACGTGCCGACGATCTTTCGGACTGCTTCGATTTCCGCCATCTCCTGCCCCGGTTTCAGACCATCGCCGCTCCCCTGAGCGCAGAACATTTTCTAGACGACCGCAGGCCGCCGACAGACCCGGACGACGATTGATCGGGCGAGATGAGATAACCTGGCACCAGTAGTTACGTGCGACGGGATATCTTGCACCCGATCCGCGAGCGACCGTAGCGGACGCCGAGAATCGCGATCTGCGCCAACTCCTGTGGCATCGTCACCGCCTGGTGCAGATGCGTACCCGGGTGAAGAATCAACTGCATGTGGTGGCGCTCAACGAGGGCCTGCGGCGCAAGAAAGCATTATGGCGGCCGGCAGGACGCAGTGAACTGGAGTCGTTAGTGCTGGCTCGGTGGGCGAGCCGACGACGCCCGGACCTGCTCGACGTACTCGACCAACTGACGCCGAAGATCCAGGAACTGACGCGGGCGTTGGAAAGAGGAAGTGGAGAAGCGCCCGGTGACGCGGCGACTGATGACGCATCCTGGGGTGGGTCCGGATATCGTGCCGTTTCGTGTGCGAATGATCAGCCCCGAGCGCTCGATACCCTTGAACGCCCGCGCAGCTGCGGGATCGCTCAGGTGCAGCATCTGAGATATCTCAGCCTCCAGCAGTTCATCATGTTCATCAAGCAGCGCAATAATCCGCGCCTCGATGAAGGTGAAGTTGCGGCGCAACGGGCGCAACCCAGCTCCCCATTCGCCGAAGAGAAGATCGGGTATAACGCTTCCAACTGTCGGTTCCCTAAGCTGAAAGACGCGATCACGAGCATCCGCGATGTGCTGAGGCATCAGTTCCGAAACGCTGGCAAACATGTCGCGCTCGAACCTGAACGGCCCACTAGACGAACGAGTCCGCGAATCCGTCGGTACTGGCAAAAAGTGCATGTGTGGGATCACTCTATCACGACTATGAGGGCTGGCCCACCCTCGCACCACCCACGACCTCGGCTGCCCCATGCTTCGCGATTGTCGAAGCATAGACGCAGCCCTCTCGGCGCTCGGAAGTGTCAGCTCGAACGGCACATCACGCACGATGTCCGCAGCCGGCCGCAGGAAGATCAGCCTGGCGCAGAAGGCGCGATGGGCGAAAGTGAAGGGTCACGCGCCGAAGCCGAGGAGGACGATCTCAGCGGCGGGGCGCCGGAGAATAGCGGCGGCGCAGCGGGCAAGGTGGGCGAAGTTCAGGCGCGCTGCGTAAAAACACAAGAGGCTCGAGGAGCTTCGTCATACTGGATTCAGCATATGGACCGTACTAGATTCGCCGTATGGACCGACTCGGCAGCGCCGACTAGCCTCGATAGTTAGAATGCGTGGGTGGTCATGGGTTAGCGTCGGTAGTAGCCCCACCGAAATTGATCCTCACGACCGCCCTTCTCAGGGCGCGACCTAACTATATGGCCCATAAGCAATCTCCTGTGGCAATCTTTCCTGCCGAATGGAACTTTGACAACCTGGCGCAGGAACTTGAGCGAACCCTCTGGAACCTCAAGGAAACCGACGACCGAAACCTGCAGCGAAAACTGCTACTGCAGATGAGGCTCTTGTTAACTGAGGCCGACCTTCTTCTCGAATGGCTCGACCAATCTCATACATAGTCTCGTGTACGAACGGGCAGGACGCCCGATGGTCTACCCGCCCTCGCACGTATGGTGCCGGTGGCACGGTGCGCCTAGTGTGGATGGGGGACACACTTATGAACATCGAACTTGCGTCCCAGGTACTCCTCGGCTCCCCTCGCGTCACGCATGAGGGTGGTTGGAGTGAAGAACTTGCGCTCACACCTGGCGCATGAAGCCAGCGCCGGAACTTTGCCCTCATACCGGAGGAGGACGAAGCGGCGATCAGTTTGCCAGGCTGGCGTGCGGATCGGGGAAACGCATGAGTGAGCGTCAAACTGCTTCGCGATCTCGTCGAATTTTATTCCGTCTGGGAAGGTATAGGCTAGTTGGCAATCTCTGCACTGCAGGAAGCGGCCCTCGGGGGACACTATGATACCGATGCGGTGAGGAGGAAGCGGCGGAGAACTTCTGCTAGCTGACATTGCATGTTCCAACTCTCCAAGTACACACGGCCATCATACGCTCGATGTGATCGACCGGGCCGAACTGCAAAGATGAGACTCGAACTGCAGCACGACTGTGACGTATTGCGCTCCGTCCGGGAAGCTGAGGGTCAGGTGGCAATCTCTACACTGCAGGAAGCGGCCCTCGGGGGACATTATGATAGCGATGCGGTGGGGAGGAGGCGGCGGAGAATTGTTGGCCGACATGACATGATCCATGTGCGTGACACCTTCCGCACAGATGTTCGGCCCACGTCTGTGCCAAGTTGTAGTTGATCGAAGGGGCGTTACGAGATTATCGGCGAGGCGCAGCCGCCTGTCTCTGGCACCTGCGTGCGCGAACCCATCACGTTCGGGCCATTCCGCTGACTACTGGCAGTCTCCTAACGTTGATCTGCTGGCGGGTGGGGCAACTTCCAACGGAGCGGTGACGTTCACTGGTCTGCGCCCCCGCCGCCAGTCCACGTACGGAGGGCGACATAGGTGCCAAACGTCCCCGACCCTTCTGTCCCAGGTGGGCCAATCTGCAGCATCTGCGGCCAACCCGTGAAGCTTGAGACTAGCAAGACGGACGAATTCGGGCACGCTGTCCACGAGGAGTGCTACATTCTCAAGGTCGCATTGCATCGCGCCACTGAGCCGTAGACGTCGGCAGGAACCTTTCCTACGTCTTCTGCCCATGCACGACAAATTCGCCGCTGTTACGCCATTTCCCACGTGTAATCAGGATATTCGCGCTTCGCTCCGTGCATCGCTTCACGGGCATTGTTCTGGGTCATCGACGTTGCCTGCTGGGGACTGCGGGCAAAACGAAACCTGAAAGACGCGCCCTTGGCTGCTTCCTCAGTCTGCAACCATACGTCCATCCAGAGATTATCCCACCATCGTCAATGGGCTATTTCCGCGATCCGCGTACGGCGCGAAGACTGCCGCTAGGGATGCAACGACGCTAACAACTTCGTACCGCAGCGGATCACGCCAAATGGCACCCGCATGCCGGATACATCACTTTCAGGCCATTTCGCAGCGGCTTGGTCTGCCTTAGCGTTTTACCCGCTGGCGGCAGGGCAATTCAGAGAGCGGTGACAAAAGCTCAAGGTTCACTGGTCCACGCCCTCGCCGTCAGTCCAACCCTCGTGAGGTTTGGGCTCAAACACTTTATTATGTGGTTGCCGACGAAAATCAAATGCATGGATAAGGGTGCTTGCAGACAATGACTCCAGAGTCGGCCGCAACCCGCGTTTGGGCGGGTCTCGATTCTGTCCGGGTCTCCCCCCGCGTCCGGCGACAAGCTCCCGCTGCTCGGGTAATTACGATGAGCATTCTCTAAATTAGGCAGCTTTCCTACAATCAAATAAATTGCCCAGCTTCGCAAAGCGATGAGCGAAAGCCACGTGGGACATCTGTCCCGGTTCCTCCTTATCCTCTCCCGAATTGCTGTCGTCAATGACTGAGAAGTGGACGTAATCGTAAGTGTCAACATCCTCTACTTTGACCCGCAAGCCCGTTGGATCTCGGCAGATATCACCTCGGACAAGTTGAGAATCTGGCATCATTGCAACCTCCAGTCCAGTTTGTCGAGAATGCAGGAACAAAAGCTTCTCACGGCCAACTATCACTTGCGGAAAGAGGCGGGACCCTTGGTGATTATTGGATTCCCAGGGCACGGCGCGCTTGACCGAGCAAGACGGAAATGTGCTCAGACTTTGAGACGAATGCCCATACACCGACGGAACGAGCCTCTCTCTCGCTGGACGAATCACTGTACCCGCTGAACATGATGATTGGCACTTCTGGCATCACCCGTTTCAGAATGCGGGTTGCATCGAAGCCGTTCATCACCGGCATCGCGAGGTCCAGCAGAATCAAGTCAGGGTGCAATTGCCGAGCTTTCTCAACTGCCTCGCTTCCGTTTTCCGCCTCTCCGCAAACATCGAAGTCCTCTTCCCGATCGAAGAGCTCACACAGGGCTTTCCGCATGAATAGACTGTCGTCCGCTATCAGAACGGTGTGAATCATACGCAGCCTCCAGGGCCCTTGGCAGGCTGCTGGCCGCGCCGCAACGTACAGGCCCGACGGACGGCACGAGGAAGGGTTACCTCAACCTTACGGATTTGATCCGGCGAAGTAACTACGGTCGATACCGTACAAAAGCCGGTGAAAGATCGACGATGGACGCCAAGGACAGAAGCCGATCACAATGTCGTCGCGTCTTCGCGGTTCGCCTCAGGTCAGAGCGACCGGCTGCTGACTTCTTGGACCGCAGGCACAGCCGTGACACGTACCACGGGTAGAATGGCAGTCACTCGTGTTCCGCGGCCTTGTGACTGGACTTGCAGAGTGCCACCTAACTGACGCAAGCGTTCTCGCATTCCGCGAAGCCCGACGCCACCTTTGGCCGGCGACCCGAACGCGGATTCCTTTTCAGGTGGGATTCCTTTGCCTGCATCTTCGATCTCAATTCTTAAGCAAGCGCCGTCTTGAATAATGCGAATTCCAGCTGTGGGACTCCCGGCATGACGATGAATATTGGTGAGGCACTCCTGCACAACCCGGAAGATTGAAAGCTCCACCTCTTTGGATAGACCCGCAAAACTCCGCGGGATGTCGAGCTTTACGTCGATTTTACTGCGCTCGGAGAATCCCTCGACATACAACTGAAGCGCAGATGCAAGACCCGCTTCATCCAGCAACGGAGGATGCAGCAGATGGGAAATGGTGCGAATCTCCTTACTGACCTCCTCAACCATCGCAGCGTTTTCCGACAGGCATTTGGCCCCGTCAGGGGTTAGCTTCTGGGACTCCGCCTGAATTAAGACAGTGTTAATGGTGATGGCAGCCAGAAGTTGCCCAACACTGTCGTGCAACTCGCGCGCGAGAAGTCTCCTCTCTTCGTCCCGCAAAGTAGTCATGCGGGCATTAAGGATTTCCAATTGCCGTGTCTTGCGATGCAACTCGGCAAACACCTTCACTTTTGCCCGAAGCAACTCTGGAACAACAGGAACGGAAACGTAATCTACAGCTCCGTGTTGATATCCCTTCAGCCGATCGAGATCAGTCATGTGAATCCCGGAGATGAAGACAATAGGTGTGTTTTGAAAGCGCGGATGATCGTGAATCATCTGCGCTGTTTCGAAACCATCCATTCCAGGCATGCTCACGTCCATGAGCACGACCGCTATGTCGGTTTTCAGGAGGTGTTCCAGGGCCTCCATTCCCGAATGAGCCTTGATCAGGTTCTCGTTTAGTTCACCGAGCATGGCTTCATAGGTGAGCAGCTTGCCTGGCTGGTCGTCGACGATCAGGATGTTGATCTTTTCATCCATGGCGCGCCTGCGTTCTGGAATTGTTAAAAATCCGAGGGGAACCCCGGCGCCTGGGCAGTATCCGAAAATACTCTACACTACCTACGGCCTGGGCGGCGATGGAATACAGTGAGCCCTGTATGCCATTGCTCAGGACGGAACCCGCGAGCCTCGGACAGCAAACTCTACCCTATCTCCTCCCCCATTCCCAAATCGAACGGACTTCCCCAAGTAGCTGTCGCAGGACGACTTTTGGGTCGGGAACTGATTTGGCGGCACAATTGCTCCCCAGTGTGGAGCTGTGGAGCTATCTTTTTTGCCCGTTGATCAAGCGGTCGGAGGTATCGCTTACTGAAATCAGTTCGCGAGAATAGTGAAGTGGGGTACCCAGTTTGGAGGTAACACCTTGCGAGGCGCAACCAAAGAACGTTGGAGAGAACTTTGCGAGCGGGCCATTTTCGAGCAAGACCCAGAAAGATTCGTAGCCATCATCGAAGAGCTACTTCAGGTATTGGAGGAGCGCGAAGAAGCGGCAGCCGACGCCACTGGGTTAAGCGGGTGCCACCCAGCGAAAAGCCTACCAACATAGTTGTCCAGTAGCTTAAGTGCCCGTATCTCTCGAGCCGGTTTTCTGCGCCATGTTTTCCTGCTCTTGTTTATTCACCGGGGAAGTGTCGTTTCGGGCGCGCCGTTCTACAAGGAAGGGATAAGCGCCAAAGCGCTCTCTCAGGCGTTCGATGTGCAGGTGCAATGCGTCCCGAAGTTCGACGAGTATCGGCCTGATGTCCTCGTCGCCTTTCTTGGCAAGAAGTTCCGAGCACAGTCGACGAATTCTATCTTCCATGCGAAGCATTGCGTGCCGGTACCAGACGGTCCAGCGGCGCCATATGAGGCTAGTCGGGCTTTCCCCAGTCTCGCAATACAGCGAATTCGGTAGACTGCAATTGCGGTCGGAATATGATGCCCCGTTGCCTTTGCGGCCTGTGCTGACGTTCCCGAAACCGCGGCGAATAGCAGAAACCCGTCCCAGGCGGCTCAAGTCGAGTTGAAGGGTTTCGTCTACACGCGTGAGTTGAACAGTTGTACTGTAGATTCAAATGCTGGCTCCACGATCGAACTTTAAAGCGTCTACCTTATTTCTATTCCGCAGTTGATTCGCTAGCTTCCACTAAGCTTTGCAGGTTCTGGGGGAGGACTTGTAAAGGCAGGGGAGCGCGACCTCAGACGCAGGCCAGCGTAGAGATGGATTCTCTCCCTTTTTGGTCAGAACCTTCAGAGGCGGTACTCCGGTCCGACCAAGCGCCGTACCAAGAGTTCAAAAGTCGCGCCCCTTGTCGTGTTTTGCGCGACAAAAAGCGGAGCAAGCAACCAACCAACAGGTAAATCCAACTCCAACTCCTACCGAACTACTTCACGAATTGCCGTTCCCATGGCGACGGAGTTTCAGTTTGTCGCGACAATTCTCGTACGGCAAGTTCCTCAGGGTGCCTACTTGGTTCATTCGATTGGCGGCCTAACTCTGTTCTTGCCAGTATTGTTGGTGCATAAACGGGTCCAAGAATCTCCGCCAAAGATCTCAACCTTGCAGCATTTGAGGGCTTCGACTGCGCGGAACGGGCTGCGCTTCCTGTGGTGGAAGACTATTCTTTCGTTGCTTTTCACAGTCACCGTTTTTCCCGCGGCCTGGCCTCAGCAACAGGACGCTCCCCGCGCTTCGAACGCGCAGAACGTGCTCCAGTTTCTGGATCAGACGATCGTCTGGTATCGTCACATCGCGCTGGAGCGGCAGGCCGCGAGCACGCCCAATGATGTATTCTTCGCCAACGATAACGCACAGATCAGCGATGAAATTGTCCGCCTTTCCTTCGAGTTTGCCCGCGCCGAAGAGGGAAGGGGGAACCGCGGGAGCAATGGCCAGTCTCAGACGACTCCCTCGCGTTACCAGGCACTGAGCCAGATGTACCTAAAGCTGGACGCTCAGGCGCGTCAGGCCGAACAGAATCTCGACTCACTCCGAAAGCAGTTGGAGACGGCCACAGGTCGCAAACGGCAGGACCTAGAATCGTCGGCTGCGGAACTGCAGAGCGAAGTGCAGCTCTTTGACACCCGGCGGGATGTGCTCCACACCATGATGGAATTCGTGGGCTCCACGACGGAGGGCATTGGGGCGACGGGATTGGCCGCCCAGATTGACGCTCTAAGCCACTCTGTTCCCTCCGCGTTGACAAGACCCTCCGGCAGCAACGCTGCCAGCCGCGACAATCCTTCTTCCGCAGCGGTTCTGGCGGCCGGCAAACCGGCTTCCCCAGGCATTTGGGGCCTCATCACTGATCTTTTGTCCGTGTCCCAAGAGATGCACACTCTCGACCAGGGAACTCAATTGACAAGCGCACTCGCGCAAAGCTCCAAGCAGCTGCAAACACCGCTCGTCAACGATCTGAAACAGATGGCCCATCAGGGCGACACCATCGCTGCACAGCCCGACCCCAACAATCTCACGCTGCTGACGCAGAACAAAACTGAGCTCGACAATCTCACTGCGCAATTCAAACTCGAGTCTGCATCTTTTGTTCCTCTGGGCAAGCAGGCCATCCTGCTTGATCTGTATTCGCGCAACCTGACCAGCTGGCGAAGTGCGGTCAAAAGTCAGTACTCGACGGATCTGAAGAATCTGCTGCTCAGGCTCTTAGGTTTAGCCGTTGTCCTGGGCATGGTGTTGGGTGTGGCCGAAATCTGGCGCCGAATGATCTTCCGTTATGTGCACGACACGCGGCGCAGGTACCAGATGCTTCTCTTGCGCAAGATCGGGCTGTGGCTCGCCATCGTGCTGGTCATCGCATTCAGCTTTGCCACCGAACTCGGCTCCGTAGCGACCTTTGCGGGTCTGCTCACGGCGGGAGTCGCTGTTGCCTTACAGAATGTGATTCTGTCGGTGGCGGGCTATTTCTTTCTCATCGGGAAGTACGGCGTACGGGTGGGAGATCGCGTGCAAATCTCCGGTGTGACGGGAGAGGTGGTGGAGATTGGACTGGTGCGGCTGCACGTGATGGAACTCGGCGGTAGCGGAAGAGATGTTCAGCCTACCGGCCGCGTGGTGGCATTCTCGAATGCGTTTGTCTTTCAGCCCACGGTGGGGATGTTCAAACAAATTCCGGGCACCAGTTTTGTCTGGCACGAAATGACCCTGACTCTGGCTTCCGACGGCAATTACCGCGGAGTTGAGACACGCATGGTCGAGGCGGTGGACGCGGCTTTCGCGGACTACCAGGTCAACCTGGAGCGCCAAAGAATGCAGATGGAGATGAACCTCGGGTCAGTCAGCGTGGCCCCCTTGCGCCCAAGGGTCGGCTTCCGGCTCACGCCTTCAGGACTTGAAGTGATTGTTAGCTTCCCCGCGGAGATGCAAAATGCCAGCGAAATTGACGACCGCGTGACGAGAGAGATCCTCCGTGAGATCGAACGTGACCCGAAATTAAAAATGGTAGGATCAGACATTCCCACCATTCGAGAAGTAGCAGAGTTACCGCAGCCGAAAGCTAGCTGAGAGCTGCACTCACGGCACAAGCGACGAGCCAGAGAAATCATCAATTGTCGCGTTTCGCCTCATTCCAGTCGACGGGCTGGTGCCACCATCCCAACGTGGCCTTCGGCGGGCAACGGTTTCTTTGGCATCGCTTCTGTGATTAGGGTGCGAAATACGCCCGCGATGAGCACGTCTGAGGCTCACCGACTATGCCCAAGCCTTCCGAGGGGGCTCTCCATTCTTGAAAAACATACATACTTGCATGATGCCTCGGGTCGTTTGTGTGCTCAGCGAGAATCCAGCCGAATGCTGCACACATTTTCGACATAAAAATCCCCCATTGCCGATTTACCTGCTTCGACACAGAGGGTTGAGCAATGCTGTCGCGAGTCCACTTCCCGCCCATCTGATTCGATGACGAGGTCGACGCGGTAGAGTCCGGGCCGGATTGGCAACACGGGGCATTCGAAGGTGATCTCGCCCCGGCCGGGCTCAACGGTCAGGCCGAAGTGGGAGGATTCGTTTGTAAGCTGTGCACAAAGGTATCCGCTGGGCCAGTAGACGGAAATCCGAAATATAGCGTTGGGAACAGTGGTCGTGGCGCGATATCTAAGATGGGCAATCATAGGATAGCCGGTTCGAACCGCATCGAGCGGATCGGGGGCGGAAAAGGCAACGCTAAGGCACTCCGCCGCCTTCCCAGTATCCAGCTGCGATTCGGGGGGTGTCTCGTGATCGCCGAAAGTCATTTTCTGGTACGTGTCCACAACCACGCGCGGAGGGCCATCCATAATCATGCGTCCGCGATCCAACAGTATGGCCCGGTCACACAGGCGATAGATGGAAGCGAGATCATGAGAGACAAAGACGATTGTCCCCCCATTTTTCCTCAGCGCAGAGACGCGATCGAGGCATTTCGCCTGAAACGCCACGTCGCCCACTGCGAGCACCTCGTCGAGCAGCACAATCTCGGGTTCAAGATGAGCGGCCACGGAAAACCCAAGGCGGACATACATCCCGGAAGAATAACGTTTCACCGGTTCATCAATGTATTTTTCCACGCCCGAGAAGTCGACGATGCTGTCCATTTTTCGTGCGATTTCTAATCGTCGCATGCCCAGCATTGCTCCGTGAAGGTAGACATTTTCCCGGCCGGTGAGTTCGGGATGAAACCCTGACCCAACTTCGATGAGGGCGGCAAGCCTGCCGCGAATGGTGATTTGGCCGCGGGTTGGAGCGGTAATGCTGGAGAGAAGCTTCAATATCGTCGTCTTGCCGGCGCCGTTGTGTCCAACAATGCCGAGGGCCTCGCCTTCCTTCACCTCGAAACTGACGTCCTGGAGCGCCCACATTTCTATGGGACGCCTCACAAAACCTCTGTACCAACGCTTGGGCAAATTGCCCTTTGAACGAAGCTTATACTTCTTGTAAACCCGATCCAGCGCAAGATCAATCATTGCGTTTCTCAAACGACATCGGCCATCGTTGCCTCGGCCGACTTGAAAAAGGCATAGGCAAGCGTCAAGCCGACGATCATCTCCACCCCGGCTTCGGTCAGTATGCGAGCGTCGGGAGCGTGTCCATAGAGCACTGCCCCACGGAAACTGTCGATCGCTACGGCTACGGGATCTAGCCTGTAGAGGTTGCGGTAGCGCGGTGGTACGGCTTGCAGCGAGTAGACCACTGGAGTCGCAAACATCCACACCTGCAAAACAAACGGCAGGCCGAGGCCGACATCACGAAACCGAACGTGAACCGCCGCCAAAAACAGGGCCATCGCGGCAGCGAAGGCGCCGAGAACGACGAGAATCGGGATCGCGTAGAGCAAATTCCAAGTGGGAGCAACGCGGTAATGCGCCAGCAAACCGGCAAGAATGATCGAAGCAATTAGGAAGTCGGTCACGCCTGCTGCCAAGTATGACAAGGGAATAATTTCTCGCGGAAAATACATCTTTGTCAGCAGAGCGGGGTAAGCCACGATCCCATGAACTGCGTTCGTTATCGAGCTAGAAAAGAAGAGCCAGGGAAGGAGCCCGGAGAATACGAATATCGTGTAAGGAGCTCCGCCAGTGTTGACCTTGGTGACGTGCGCAAAGACGAAGGTGTAAATGCCCATTAGGGCTAACGGTTGCAATGCCGCCCAAGCCCATCCAAGAAAAGACTGCTTATAACGAACATTGAGCCGGAACAAACTCAGCGCCCACAGAAGGTCAGAGTACTGAATCAACGCGCGCAACCCGGAGAAAATCGCTCCGAAGGAGAAAGCGGGGGGGCCGATGATCCTGATCCGAGGCGAACTGCATTCCGCCCGCCATTCCGCCAGCCCGGGCGGTTGACTCGAGACAAAGCGCTCGAGATCGCGCACGACCGCAGTCTTCGTGATGGGCGCGTCTTCTGGCGTCATGTCTTACCGACTCCTTCGTTCAGAATAGGGCCGGTGAACTCGGAGCGAGAGCATTCTTCCAATCGCACGTTAGTTGCGTTCCAGGTACTGCCAAGGTTGTTGCCTTAGCTTTAGATTGCTCCTCTATCTCATGCAAACGCTCCGAGATCCTTTGGGCTACAACTCCTACATGAGGCTGGCGAAGGATTTCGAAGTGTCCACAACGCACTTCGCAGATCTCGACACCGCTGGTGGATCGCGCACCCCAACCCATTTCCGGGTCGCGCACATAGTAAAAAGGCTGTCTGGGTCGCTTAAAGAGAATCACAGGCGCGCGAAATTGGGGCGGGCGGAAGCTCTCGTCGGGCCAGTACGCTTGAGCCCATCCGGTCTTGTCGGAACCCTTGTGCCCGGCCAATCGTTTGAATACTCGTTGCAATGTGCTGAGTTTCTGACGGAGAGGCAGATGAGCAAACATGCGAAGGCGCTCTCGGTAGTAATCGACCGCCCAGAGCATCCGAACTTGAGAATTTTCGAGAACCCAAGTATCGAGGATTGCGAAAAGCGCGACCTCCTCGCCGAGAGACTCCAACTGGACAATCATCGCTTGTGCGATCCTGACGCCATCGCACATGCCTCCAAGGCAGTATGGACCATGGGGTTGGACGGTTCGAATCGCGCCCACGTACTGCTCGGCCAATGTGTGGAGTTCCTCCCGCTCAAAAGGGCGTCCCCAGATCCCAGGCCCGGGGCTCTGAAGCTTGTACGTGGACCGTTGGCTCCCTAGATGACGTGCGAGCAGTGCATAGCCGAGGGAATCCACTCCGGGAGCTGCAACGGCGAAGAAAGGAATTCCACTACCGCCCTGACCGAGTTGCATAATGACGGGATCGGCTTCGGCGACCGCATGGTCGCGTAAGAGGTTTGCCAGAGTCTCAATCGTGGGCGCCCGAAAGATTGAGGAGACTGGGATGGTGCGCCCGGTTGCGTTTTGGATTTGCGCCGTGAGATGCACGGCCAGTAAGGAGTGTCCACCGACATCGAAAAAGTTTTCGTGTATGCCAATCTTTTGCAAGCCGAGCACGTCTTTCCAGATCCCGACGAGCAGCGCCTGTTCCACATCGGCAGCGGGTGGAGGTTCCTCTGGTCTGTCAGGTAAACCAATCTGGCCTCGGCGCTTCAGTCTGCCTCGGCCGTTCCTTCGCGGTTTCGCTTCAGTCAACGTGGGCTGCGAAGCGCCGAGTAATGGGAGACTGTCAATACGAACCTCGAGGTCCATGGTGATCCGCTGAAGGAGTTCGAGGTAGTCGTCCACCATTCGAGCGATACGCTCAAGCTTGAACAGAGAGGTGTTGAAATCGATTTGCAACCACCACTTCCCATCGCTATCTTCGATGAAGGTTGCGCAAAGATCCAGAATGGACGTGCTACCGTTCACCACATAGGGGTAAGCGACCATGTTGCCAAAATGATGCGATCGGATGGCTGACTTGATGACCGAAAACATGATCTGAAAGACGGGGTTGCAGTTTAGGTTTCGTTCCGGCCGAAGCTCCTCGACAATTTTTTCGAAGGGGATGTCCGGGTTTGCCAGCGCACCCAGGGTTGTCTCGCGCACTCGTGCCAGCAAGTCGACGAAGCGTGGATTGCCAGACAGATCATCGCGCAGCACAAGGGTCTCCACGAAGAATCCGATCAAAGCCTCCGTCTCGACCAGAGTCCGGCCCGCCACCGGCACGCCCACCAGCACGTCTGGCTCTCCGCTGTAGCGATACAGCAAGACCTTGAAGACCGCCAGCAAGAACATGAAGGGCGTGACCTTGTGTTGTTTCGCCAAAGACGTTACTCGAGCGATGATTTCGCCAGGCACAGCGAAGTCGTGGCTCGCACCTTGCAGGGTCTGTTCGGCGGGACGAGGATTGTCCTGCGGTAACTCCAAAACTGTCGGCGCGCCCTCAAGAGCGTCTTTCCAATAGAGCAGTTGCTTGTGGGCAACTTCGGTTTCCAGCAAGTGTCCTTGCCATTCCGAGTAATCTCCGTATTGGATCGTGAGCTCGGGCAGGGCAGGTGTTTTCCCATCCGAGAGCGCCTCATAAAGGTCCGCCAGTTCCCTCGTAAAGACTTGCATCGACCAGGCGTCAGTGATGGTGTGATGCATGGTGCAGAAGAAGACGTGTTCCTCAGGAGCAATGCGAAGGATGTGTGATCGAAACAGCGGCCCTTTGTCCAGGTCAAAAGGCGTTGCCACCTCGCGCTTAGCGAACTCGTACGCTGGCGGGTACGGTTCTGCCACATCCGCAAAATCCGTCATCGGCAAGCTAACGCGGTAATCCTGGATAACCCGCTGCAGCAACTCACCGCGTTCCAGGGCGAAGCTTGTGCGCAAGGTCTCGTGGCGATTTACTATTTCCTGGAGACTATCCTCAAAAGCCTCAACATTGAGCGGTCCATAGAGCCAAAGACCGACATGGACGTTGTAAGCCGCGGTTGGGGCCTGCAACTGATTCAAGAACCACAATCGTCGTTGTGAAAGAGAGGCCGGGTAGACCTCGAACTTCTCTGTCCGCGAAGGGATCGCCAAAGGCTGCACTCGGGAATGAACGGACATCGGCGCGCAAATCGGTAGCGTCTAAGACTGCCTCGGTCAGATCGGGTTCGCAATACAGGGAATTTGGTAGGTTCGGCGCATAAATCGAGTTTGTAATACAGGGAATCTGGGGGGTCGGTACACAAATCACCCGATTGGCCTTCAAACACTTCTCCAACAATATGATGGGGTTCTTTGCGCGCCCAGATGAGCCTTGGAACTTTTCCAGCTTCGTTCGCACAACGGCGCTTGTGGTTTCTCGACCAGCTTGAGCCGGGCACTGCCGCCTACAACCTGCCTCGCGCCTTCCGGATCATCGGTCCGCTTGATTTCGAGATACTGAGACGGGCCTTAGATAACGTCGTCCGGCGGCATGCTTCGCTGCGTACTGTGTTTGATTCCGTTCGGGGCCAGCCCAGGCAAGTCGTTTTGTCGGACTTGAATGTTGACCTTCCACTAGTCGACTTAACCAACATTGCGGGAATCGATCCGGACACGGAGGCTCTCCGCATTGTGGGTGAGGAGGGCAGGAAACCGTTTGACCTCAGGGAAGGTCCGCTCCTGCGCAGCCTTGTAATTCGCCTTGGTCCAGAGCGACATATCGTCCTGCTGGTGATGCATCACATCATCACCGATGGCTGGTCGATCTCCATTTTGTTTCGCGAAGTGACCACTTGCTATGCGGCGCTTGTCAGAGGCGAAGAGCCTGATTTGCCCGAACTTCCCATGCAATATGTGGAGTACGCAGAGTGGCAATACGAGTGCATGAATGGCGATGTGCTAACCCGGCAAGTTGAACACTGGAAAACAAAGCTAGCTGGGGCCCAATGTGTGCTTGACCTTCCCCTCGATCACCCGCGCCCGACCATCGCTGGCTGGCATGGAGGAACGGAAGAGATCAGCTTGGATGGCGTTTTTCTAGCAGAGCTAAAAGCATTTGCGCACGCCGAAAGCGCTACGCCGTTCATGGTCGCAATGGCCGCATTTCAGGCTCTGCTCTGGCGCTACACCAATCAAGAAAGCATTCTGGTTGGAACGCCGGTTGCAGCGCGCAGCGAAGTTGAGTTTGAGAACATGATCGGCCTGTTCGTGAACACGCTGGTCTTCCGATCTGATTTTGCCAGCAGTTTGACGTTTCGAGAATTGATTCGCCAAGTCCGGGCGTTTGCGCTCGACGCCTATACGCACCAGGACGTCCCGTTCGAAAAGCTGGTTGAGGTGTTGGTGCCACACCGCTCTCTTGACACACATCCGTTGTTCCAGGTCATGTTCACCTTCCAGAATATTCCAAAGCAGGTCTTCGAGATTCCTGGTCTGAGCATCAAGGAGATCGCTTTTGAGGCAGGCATCGCGAAGTTCGATCTATCGGTGGAAGTCTGGGAGGATCGCGAGTTTCATTGCCAGTTCGAGTACCGCACCGACTTATTCGAGCAATCCACGATGCGGAGGATGTTGGGACACTTCGAGACTTTGTTGCACGCAGTTTTTGATAACCCCGATTTGCGCCTCGCGGAATTGCCAATGATGAATGCCCAGGAGCGAGCGCAGGTTCTGGTTGAGTGGAATCGCACTGCCGCAGACTATTCTCGGGACCTGACCATCCATGGAGCGTTCGAGCAACAGGTAAGCCGTACACCGGATGTTACGGCTTTGCTGTCCGAAGGAAACCGATGGCCCTACAGGCACATCAATGACAATGCGAACCGCCTGGCGCATTTACTCGCCAAAAAGGGCATAGGAGCAGGCTGCCTGGTCGGAATCCTCCTTGACCGGTCAGTAGAAATGGTCGTGGCGCTGCTGGCTGTCCTCAAGACCGGAGCAGCCTATGTTCCGCTAGACCGTGGCTACCCTATGGAACGCATCAAGTCGATGCTCGCCGATGCTGCTGCGTCAGGTGTGATCACTGTTTCCGCTCTCAAGGACCGCTTGCCGGGCGATGCCCGGAACGTCATCGAACTCGACAACGACGAGGAACTGAAGCGGGAATCGTCGACTCCTCTTCCCGACTCAGTTTCGAGCGAGCAAACCGCCTATGTGATTTACACAAGTGGCTCAACCGGCGGACCGAAGGGAGTCGAGGGAACCCACAGGGCTAGCATGAATCGTTTTACCTGGATGTGGAGGACGTATCCCTTTGCATCGGGTGAGGTGTGTTGCCAGAAAACCAACTTAGCTTTCGTCGACTCAATCTGGGAGATATTTGGTCCTCTGTTGGCCGGGATTCCCAGCGTGATTATCCCGCAAGAGGCCGTGCTTGACCCGGAGTTGCTTCTGCGAGTGTTGGCCCGTGAACGCGTGACTCGCATCGTTCTGGTTCCGTCACAGCTGCGGGCCCTCCTGGACCATGCCCCGAACCTGCAACAGCGAGTACCCGAGCTGAAATTATGGTCATGCAGTGGCGAAGTGTTGCCGGGCAATTTGGCGCGTCGCTTCCGGGCCGCGTTTTCAGGGGCGAAGATGCTGAACATCTATGGCGCGTCCGAGGTGGCTGCGGATGCCACATGCCATGAGGTGGCCGAGCGGGACTCCACCTCCGTGCCGATTGGGAAACCCATCAGCAATACCCAGGTCTATCTGGTCGATGAGGGCTCGAATGCCGTGCCCATTAGAATTCGCGGTGAGATCTACATTGGCGGGGAAGGGCTGGCGCGAGGGTATCTGAACCGGCCGGAATTGACCGCAGAGCGCTTCGTTCGAAACTGGATGGCGCCGCCGCAATCGGCGCGCTTGTATCGCACGGGGGATCTAGGGCGCTGGCGTGGGGATGGCGAAATCGAATATCTAGGACGGGTTGACACGCAGATCAAGCTGCGCGGGGTGCGCATCGAACTGGGCGAAATCGAGTCTGTGCTTGCAACCCACCCTGCGGTCCGGGAAGCGGTGGCGGTGGTAGGCGGAGAAGCCGAGCAGCAGAGGCTGGCGGCATACCTGGTGATGAAAGACAGGGCCACAGTGCCGGAGGCAGCAGAATTGCGCCGCTATCTGCGCACCAAGCTGCCGGAACACATGGTGCCAGCCGGTTATTGGCAGATCGAGACGGTGCCGTTATTGCCCAGCGGGAAGGTGAATCGGGCGCTGGTTGGGCGCGGAGCAACGGCGCTGGTGGACTCGCATGACTGGGTTGGGCCGCGCACCGAAACCGAAGTGCAGCTGGCGGACATCTGGCAAGAGCTATTAAAGGTCGAGAGGGTGGGAGTAGACGAGAGCTTTTTCGAGTTGGGAGGACATTCGCTGCTAGTGCTGCAGATGACGGCGCGCATCCGGCGGACCATGGACGTGGAGTTGCCGGTACGCAGCGTGTTTGAATCGCCGACGATTGCCGGTCTGGCTCAGGAAGTAGTGAAAGCCCGAACCCTGGGCCTGAAAGCTCATACCCCGGTGCTGCGACGTCGCCAACGCACTCCGACAGATCCAAACCGCGAGGAGTTGCTGAAGAAGCTCGACACTCTAACCCCGGCTGAACTGCAGAGCGCGTTGCAGCGTCTGCTTGAGGGAAAGGAATCTGCTGGGGAAGGAGCGGCTGACGCGGCTGACTGATAGGCATCGATGTGCCATGAATTTCGACTTAAATTCCCAAGCGCGGCACGAACTCGGATCCCGCCTGATCGATGTGGTGGACAGTTACTTCGGCTCGCTACCCGACCGTCCAGTTCAGGTTGCGGCGGAACAGCGCTCTTATCCCCGACGCTTGAGTCGGATCCCAGAGACTGGCGACGACGCCGTTAAGGTCTTCGACGAGTTATGCCGCGAACTGATCGATAGGGGATTCCACATCCCGAGTGCGCATTATCTCGGAATGATGAATCCCACGCCAACGTACATGGCGTTCCTTGCTGAATCGCTGGTGGCAGCGTTGAACCCCCAGCTCGCAACTGTTGCGAGATCGCAACTGGCTTCGGGAATCGAAGCCGAAACGGTAGGCTGGATCGGAGAGTTGGTGGGATGGCCAGGTGGATTCAGCGGAACCTTCACGACCGGCGGCAATGAAGCCAATTTCAGCGCTCTAGCTCTCGCGCTATCTCGCCGCTTTCCCGGAGTCGTTGAAAACGGTGTTGCCGCGTGTGCGGCTCAGCCGGTTCTTTATGCGTCGGTGGAAGGGCATCATTCGTTGGATAAGTCGACAGGCCTGCTTGGGCTCGGCCGCAAGGCTTTGCGCCGTATCGCTGTCAATGATTCCTTGCAACTGAATGTCGAGGAACTCGAAGCTGCGATCAATCGAGATTTGGCGGCCGGCAACGCGCCTTTTTGCGTAGTCGCCACTGCAGGCACTACCAGCTCTGGTGCGATTGACCAGTTAGCTCTTATCTCGGAGATTTGCCGGCGCCATGACATATGGTTCCATGTCGATGGCGCCTACGGCGCAGCAGTGCTGTTCTCCGACCGACATCGCCATCTGGTAGACGGAATTGAGCAGGCAGATTCCATCACTAGCGATCCTCACAAATGGCTGGCCATGCCGTTTTCAGCCGGACTTATACTTACCCGCCATCCCGAGTTGTTAGAGCCGACATTCTCAGTGCCGTGCCCATATTTGCAGAAAACCGCTAAGAGCACGTTGCCTGACAATCTAACCATCAGCGCTCAGTGGTCGCGCCGCATGAACTCGCTGAAGTTGTGGCTCACTCTCAAGGTTCACGGGCGACAAGCCTACCAGGAACTGGTGGACCGCCAGATAGAACTGGCGCGCTGCTTCGCCCAATGGGTGACGGCATCGGACAACTTCGAACTGGCGGCACCACAGGTGTTGCCGATTCTGAATCTGCGGCTCCGTGCGCCTGGGATCAGCGTTCAGGAGAGGGGCGTCTTGCATGGGGCGATCATCGACGAAGTCAACCGCGATGGGCAGAGATGGATTTCTGGAGCAACTGTAAATGGCGAGAGCGTGATCCGTACGATGATCATCAGCTACTTAACCGGCGAGCGTCACCTGGAAGGCTTACAGGAGGCCCTACAAGCAGCCGCCCTGAAAATCAGCGCAGGGGCAACGGTGCGCGCTTGAACGGGAACGGAATATACGCGAAAGGACTGACTGGTTCCCCAACCATGTGTGTGCATAGTTTGATCGAAGCCCAAGCCAGGGCAACGCCAGATGCCGTCGCGGTTGTAGAAGAGGGCAAGCAACTCACCTACCGGGACCTAGACGACCGCGCCAATGAATTGGCCTCGCTGCTTCGGTCCTTGGGTGTCGGGAAAGAAGCGCCGGTGGCTCTATGCCTGCAGCGCTCTGCGGCGTTTGCGATCGGCGCTCTCGGAATTTTGAAAGCGGGAGCAGCCTACCTGCCACTAGATCCGGCTGATCCGGCGAACCGGCTGACAATGCTTTTGGAGGATGCTCAATGTCGTTTTGTAGTGACTCAGCCGAGTGTTTCCGAACCGTTACCGGCAGGGGACTGGGAAAAGATTGTTCTCGACAAAGACGGTGCTTTGCCCGGCCCAGGTTCTGGACTCCCGGAAATACCCGACGTCAAATCTAACGACTTGGCATACGTGATTTTTACATCAGGCTCGACGGGGCGGCCAAAGGGCGTCCAAATCACGCATGCAAATCTGCTTAATCTCATACGCTGGCATCTTCGAGCGTTTCAGGTCACCGCCGCTGATAAGACCACAATGCAGGCCAGTCCCGGATTCGATGCTGCGGTTTGGGAACTTTGGCCGTGTCTGGCTGCGGGAGCAACCATCCACATAGTTGACGATGCCATACGCACAACGCCTGAGCGGTTGCGCAACTGGATGGTTGAAACCGGGATCACTATAAGTTTTCTTCCAACCGCGCTGGCCGAGGCGATGATCGTTTTGCCGTGGCCGCCAGACACCTCCCTCCGTTTCTTGCTGACGGGGGCTGATGTTCTGCGCCGCTATCCTCCGCCGGATCTTCCGTTTGCGCTGGTGAACAATTACGGCCCCACGGAGTGCACCGTGGTCGCGACTTCTGGAATCGTTCCGCTTGATGCAAAGCCGGACGGACTTCCTACAATCGGACGGGCGATCGAAAAAGTTCGAATCTACATTGTTGACGAACAGATGAGGCGAGTCCCGGAAGGCATGCCCGGTGAGCTATTGATTGGTGGAGCCGTTGTCGGAAGAGGATATATCAATCTCCCCGAACTGACGGCACAAAGGTTTCTCCCGGATCCGTTCGCTACCGCAGAACCATCTCGCCTCTACCGTACCGGAGATTTGGCGCGTTTGCTTCCCGACGGCCAGATCATGTTCCTCGGTCGAACTGATGATCAGGTCAAGATCAGGGGCTATCGAATCGAACCTGGTGAAATCAGTGCAGTGCTGAATCGACACTCCGGTGTTGAGACGACCTGTGTTACAGCCCGTGCGGAGGAAGGCGGAGAGACACGTCTAATTGCCTATATTGTGATGAAGCCCGGTGCCGATCTGCGCGCCAGCGAACTGCGAAACGTCGTGGCAAGTCATCTTCCCGAGTACATGGTGCCGTCGAGATTTGTCAAAATCGCCCGTCTGCCATTGACGACGCATGGAAAGGTAGATCGGGCCGCTCTGCCAGCGCCTACGCCTGAGAACGTTCTTGCCGACGACGGGTTCGACCCGCCGCAATCAGAAGTGGAACACTGGCTAGCCGCACTTCTGACGAACCTCTTGGGAGTGGACCGCATTGGCAGGGACGACAATTTTTTCCGCCTCGGTGGCCACTCCCTGATGGGAGCACAGTTAATTGCCAAAATCCAGGAAAGGTTCGGGGTGGAACTTTCGCTGCGGAGTTTGTTTGATCATCCGAGCGTACATGGCATTGCGTCGGAAATTGACAATCTGATCCGGTCTCAGCTGAACGCCATGAGTGACGAAGAGGCACGGCGCGTCCTCGACGAGTTATCCGGCGGGGTTCCAATATGACCACCACAGCATCGCCGATTCCTACCCGGACGGTCGACCCCCGCGACCTCAGCTTGTACCATCTCCTCGATCCTAGCGTGCTGGCGAACCCCTATCCCCTTTATCACCAGTTGCGGAGCGAAGACCCAGTGCACTGGGATCCTTTTTTGCATGCTTGGGTCGTCACTCGCTACGCCGATGTGGTCCACGTGCTCCATCACTTTTCCGCTCAGCGTACCCCCACGCCGGAGCAACTGACCGCGCTGAACCTGTCGGCGCTGAATCCCATAGCAGCGGTGATGGTGCGGCAGATGCTTTTTCTCGATCCCCCTGACCATACCCGCCTGCGGGCTCTTGCTTCCGCTGCTTTCACCTCGCGGAGAGTTGAGCGGCTCAGGTCCCATATTCGAGACGTGATGGACGGTTTGCTGGATGCGGCGGTTCAAGCGGGCCGCATGGACGTGATCTGCGATTTCGCAAGCCCGGCCCCAGCCATCGTGACCGCCGAACTCCTCGGAGTGCCGGTCGAGGACCATGCTCAACTAAAAGAATGGTCGCAGGATTTTGCCGAGATGCTGGGCAATTTTCAGCATAATCCCGACCGCTTCCCTCGAGTCCTGCGCAGCGTCGAAGGGCTGTGCGACTATTTTCGAACGGCCATGCGGGAACAGAGAGCACATCCGTGTGAAGGCTTGATCCAGGCGATGATGACCGCTGAAGTTGAGGGCAGTCGTCTCGCGGAAGAGGAAATCATCGCCAACCTGATTGTGACCATGGTCGGAGGCCAGGAAACGACGACGAACTTAATCGGCAACGGAGTGCTCTCGCTGTTGCGAAACCCGAGTGAACTGAAGCGACTGTGTCCAGACCCGTCGTTGATTCCTTCCGCGGTCGAAGAACTACTACGCTACGAGAGTCCTAGCCAGCACACGGCGCGGCTTGCCCCGGCCGACGTCGAGTTAGGAAACAAGCTGATTCGCAAGCGAGACGCGGTCATTGCGGTAATGGGCGCCGCCAATCATGATCCAGAGCGGTTTCCAGACCCCGATCGCCTCGACATCACCCGCACGGATAACCGGCACCTTGCCTTCGGCTGGGCTGCTCACTTCTGCTTCGGCGCCGCGCTCGCCAGGTTGGAGGGGCAGATCGCGTTCGAGAGAATTTTGGCCCGGCTTCCGCATCTCACACTCGACGCTAGCGTTCCTCTTGAGTGGCGCCAGAATCTCGGTCTGCGCGGACTTACTGCTCTCCACGTGATGTTCGATGTGGATGAGGCGAGAAAGAAACCTGCGATCGAGTCTGGGGGGAGAGATGGCTCCTGAGTACTCCGAGGCGAAGCAGAAGTTGCTCGAGAAGTATCTCCGGGGCGAATTAGGAGTCCGTCCGGAGACCAGGCAGATTCCGCGACGTAGGTCCGGAGAGCGTATCCCTCTTTCCCATGCTCAGGAGCAAGTGTGGCTTCATTCACAGCTGGCGCCGGATCTTCCTCTCTACAACGAACCCGTCACCATTCACTATTCTGGAACTCTGAACGTCAAAGCACTGGAACAGAGCTTCAATGAGATTCTTCGCCGGCACGAAGCCTGGCGGACCGCCTTCAAAGTTGTCGATGGAGAGCCCGTTCAGGAAGTGCAGGAAAATCTGTCTATTTCACTTCCCGTTATTGATCTCAGCGAGTTTCCGCGCGAGCAAAGAGACGCCGCTGCCCGGTGCATTGCTACCGCCGATGCGCAAGCACCCATCGATCTTGGGCAGGTACCACTTTTTCGAGCAAAGCTGATCCGTCTCGACACTAATGAGCATCGGCTTTACCTCACACTGAGCCATATCATTTTTGATGGCGTCGCAATCTATCGCGTCTTTCTCCCCGAGTTGTCGACGCTATACAAAGCATTTTCAGCCGGTGATCCTAATCCGTTGCCGGAACTTCAAATTCAATTTCCGGACTATGCATGCTGGGAACGCCGAACTGTCACACGGGAATCTCTTGCCAAAGAGATTGAGTACTGGCGCGAACAACTCGGCGGGACTCTGCCCGAAGTATATTTACCGACCGACCACAGCAACTCACATCCGCGGACATTTCGCGGCTCGATGTATCCATTCAAATTGCGATCTACTCTCACTGCGTCATTGAGGGAGTTCTGTCGAAGGGAAGGGGGCTCCACATTTCACGTATTGTTGGCCGGCTTTGCGGCGCTGCTACAACGCTATTCGGGCGAGGAGCGGATTCCGATTGGAACCGTCACTGCCGGCCGCAATCGCCCTGAGACAGAGCATCTTCTGGGATACTTCCTCAACACGGTGGTAGTTCCCGCGGACGTTTCCAGGAACCCAAGTTTTCGCGAGTTGGTCCATCGCGCCCGTAACTGGAGCCTTGCCGCTCTCGATCACGACCGCACGCCATTTGAATATCTTGTCCGAGAACTGAAAATTCAAAGAGAGCCCAGCCGAAATCCGCTGTTCCAGGCGCTCTTTTCGCTAGAGCCGCCGATGCCTGACATCGATCCCAGTTGGCGGCTCACACAGATGGATGTGGACACTGGTGCAACAAAGTATGACCTCTATCTGGAGTTGGACGAGCGAACCGACCAACTGTTGGCCCGGTTCCACTACAGCACCGACCTATTTGAGCGTGAGACAGTCGCTCGCATGGCGATCCATTGGAAGACGCTGATACGGGGAGGAATAGAGAATCCGGAACAGAGACTATCCGAACTGCCGCTGGTGAGTTCCCGTGAAAATCGCTTCCTAAGAACATGGAACGATACCGTCCGGACGTATCCAAAGTCATGTATTCACCAGTTGTTTGAGCTACAAGCTCGGTGCGTTCCGGAGACTACTGCCGTCGTCTCGCACGGCCAATGTCTTTCTTATCGAGACCTGAACGACCGCGCGAACCAGTTGGCTAGGCTTCTTCTAAAACGAGGCGTCGCGCCAGACGCACCCGTGGGACTGTGCGTCGACCGCGGACCGAGTATGGTGATCGCTTTACTCGGCATTCTGAAGGCCGGAGGCGCATACGTTCCGCTCGATCCGAAGTTGCCGGACGAACGCCTGGCCTTTCTGCTGGCTGACTCGAAACCTGTGGCGTTGGTGGCGGACCAAAGCTCGCTCCGTCCTTTGTTCGGCCCATATACCATTGTTTTGGATCCAGACTGGAAATTCATCGAGAATGAAAGCAGGGCTGATCCCTCCACTTGCGTTACACCGCAGAACTTGGCCTACGTGATGTACACGTCCGGTTCCACTGGAAGACCGAAGGGTGTGGCGATCGAACATCGAAGTGTTGTCAACCTGCTTCGCTCTATGCAGTGTAAACCAGGCCTAAATCATGAAGATGTGTTGCTCGCCGTAACAACTCTCTCCTTCGATATTGCCGGGCTGGAAATCTTCTTGCCTCTGGTCTCGGGAGCGCGGCTGGTAATCGCCGACTCAGCAGACGTCATTGACGGAAACCGGCTCAAAGACCTTTTGAAAGACAGTAAAGTAACCGCCATGCAGGCAACGCCCGCAACCTGGCGCTTGCTCATCGAGGCCGGATGGCACGGCGATCCTGATTTGAAGATTCTTTGTGGAGGTGAGGCGCTATCGCCGGAATTAGCCACACAACTGACCTCTCGCGGCCGCTCCGTTTGGAACCTCTATGGCCCGACCGAGACTACAATCTGGTCCTCCTTCTGCAAAATCAGTGGGCAGGAGGAAGCTATTCCCATAGGTCGGCCCATTGCAAACACTTCCATCTACATTGTTGACGGTCATCGAAGCCAGGTACCTGTGAACGTTATCGGCGAAATCTATATCGGGGGAGAGGGGCTGGCGCGTGGCTATCTCAACCGGCCCGAACTGACCGCGGAACGCTTCGTGGAGAACTGGTTGGTTCCTGGGCGAGGTTCTCGTCTCTATCGCACCGGAGATCTTGGCCGCTATTGGAGCAACGGCGAGATCGAATATGTGGGACGAGTAGACACCCAGATCAAGCTGCGGGGAGTGCGCATCGAGTTGGGAGAAATCGAGTCTGTGCTGGCCAGCCATCCCGCGGTGCGGGAAGCAGTAGTGGCTGTAAGCGGAGAAGCCGAGCAGCAGAAGTTGACGGCCTATCTGGTGGGCCGAGCCGGAACGGCGGTGCCGGAGGCGGGAGAATTGCGCCGCTTTTTGCGGATCAAGCTGCCCGAGCACATGGCCCCCGCCAGTTATTGGCAGATCGAAAAGCTGCCGCTGTTGCCCAGTGGAAAGGTAAATCGGGCTGCGCTGGACGACTGCGGGGGAAGACGGCTGGTCGATGGGCAAGACTGGGTGGGCCCACACAACGAAAGCGAAGCCCAGTTGGTTGAGATCTGGCGCGAATTGTTGAAAGTGGAAGCGGTCGGACGGGAACAGAACTTTTTCGAACTCGGAGGACATTCGCTGCTGGTACTGCAGATGACTGCGCGCATCCGGCGGACAATGGAAGTGGAGTTGCCGGTGCGCAGCGTTTTTGAATCGCCCACGATTGCCGGCCTGGCTCAGGAAGTCGAGAAAGCCCGAGCCGCGGGCTTGAAACCTCATACCCCCACCCTCCCAGGCCGCCAACGCCCCACCGCGGATCCAGATCAGGAAGCGCTTCTCACTCAATTGGACCGTCTGTCTGTAGAGGAGGCCACCAGTATCGTGAAGGCGATCCTGAATGGAAGACAGACCTATGGGCTTCCATCCTGATTCCACCGCTCGCGAAGCTTAGAACGATCATTGCGGTCATATAGCAGATGCTCACCCAAGCCGTCTAGAACCTCCCGGGGTCTCATGTACTTCCGCGTCTCGTCCCATGTACTAGTGTGACTTCCACTTTCGGCATATCTGGGGGAAAATCGCGGGACAGCAGAAGTCTGTCTAGTTCGAGTCCGATAAACCCTAATAAACTGTTCGGGCCACCGCTGATAAAAAAGCGCCTCGCCGTCATGCGTTCTAAAGGGAGTCTCGTAATGAATTCATACCTCCGCCCTGCAGTGACTAGAACCGGCCACATGTTAGTCCTGGCGTCAACGGCCCTTATTTTGATCGGCTTCAGCGGTTGTGGCACCTCCGGCTCGACGCTCGGAGCGCCCGCTAGTACTCCGGTGGCGTTGAATCTTGGCTCTACTCCCCCCATCCTACTTTTCACCGGGACGGGCACATCTGCATCTGATGTTTCTGCTGTCAAAACCATCCTCGGCGCAAACAACCTCACTTACGCGACCGCGAATTCCTCCCAACTGAATGGGATGAGCGAGACACAGCTAAAAGGTTACAAGCTGTTGATCGTCCCGGGCGGGAACTCGATTACGATTGGCCATAACCTTTCCTCGACTACTACGACCAACATCCACAACGCTGTCACGAACGACGGCTTGCACTACCTGGGAATCTGCGCCGGCGGATTCTTTGGCGGCTACTCGATTTACAATGGGCTGAATCTGACGTCGGGAGTCTGGTTCAATTTTTATGCCGACTACTACAACGGGATCCACAAGGCAGCGGTTGAGATTTCTAGTCCCGACGCCGGTGCGCTGGATCAATACTGGCAGGACGGCCCCCAATTCACGGGATGGGGCAGCATTGTAGGCAAGTACCCGGATGGCACTCCGGCCATCGTCGAGGGGACGTCCGGGAAAGGCTGGGTCATCCTTTCGGGAATACACCCGGAGGCACCCGCGAACTGGAGAACCGGAATGAAGTTCACCACCTCCGTGGCCGTGGACAATGCCTACGCAGGAACCCTGATCCTCGCGGCTCTGAGTGGAACGTCCCTACCACATTACTAATATGACTGCCTGAAGGCTGGGTGCAGAAGACCACATTCGGTTGAGCTATACCGCCCGCGTCAGGTGGTCCAACTGCCATTCGTCGTATTCGCGGTCTCCCGCGGCGGTGACCTTCGCGTCCATCGCCGAGAGTGAATGAGCAAAGAATACGACGGGGATACAGTTTCAATCATTGTCGGATACCTTGCGGACCGTATTGTAGGCGTACAAGTCGAGTCATAAAATCCGCGCGTGCGTGTGCTGAAACAGATCGCGTGGTTTTGGCCTTACGTCTTGATCGCCATCTCGTTGATCGGTTTTACATACATCGCTTTAGAGGGCCACTTTTGATTGGCTTGCCTGGAGCCCTCTTTGGGCTGCCGGGTTGTAGGCTACCGTAGCGGTCGTATGCGTTCCGATTCGAATTCGACCCAGGCGAACAACTCCTCCTCCCCGGCGTCGATTGGTCGGCTCACAGATGTATCCTAATTCCACACTTTCTCAACTGCTAGAGATCGCGGGCGGTCGAGACTTTCGCTCGAACTGGCTATTCCCGCTGAGGGAACCGTGGCCCGACCCCCGCTGCGAATGGAAGAGACAAGTGGAAACGACCGGCGGTACCGGATGTTGTCGAATCGACGCAGATACGCGCGCGTTCCGATACAGGCGCTGGTGATTTGCATGGTAGATTCCCGAACGATGCGCGGAGTGAGTCGGAATCTCAGCGAAAGCGGAATGCAGGTTGAAGTCAGTGGCTTAAAGCCGAAAGAAGTTGTGCAGCTGTCATTTAGGTTACCCGTTTCTGGTATAGCGGTTGACGCGGTCGGAGCTGTGATCTGGGGAGACGAGAGGCGCCACGGAATTCAGTTCACTCATATTGGTGCGCAGAGTCGGCAGTCGATTCTCGAATACACCGCAAAACGCGAGTGACGTTCACCCAGTCCAACGACCGCTGAGCTTACAGCGTAAACGTCCGGTAAGGACCGTTTAGACCTCTTCCGGGTGATCCCCCGTTTCGGGGATTGCGAGATCAAGCTCCATTGACGTGCGTGGCGCGGCGACGATTTTCGAGCGGTGGGCTGTAACGGGAAGATGCTGTGGAAGAAGCAGTGGAGGTCAATTCCAGCGATAGGTTTCTACGCTGGCAGGGAGGCCCTCGACGGCTACTGTCGCGCGGTAGCCGTTTTTCGGGCTGAGATCTGCCAAGAACCAGTGGGCCACCTCAGTGTCGCCCCGGATCTCCTCGAGCTCGGGACTGCGCTCGGGGTGGGTAGAAACGGTGAAATCCGACAACGGGAAAGAGAGCCCGTCACCCGTCGCTTTGAGAAAGGCTTCCTTGCGGGTCCAGCACGCGAAGAATGCCTGCAACTGGAGGTTCTGCGGTAAAGCCTGAAGACTTGCGCGCTCGCGAGCGGAGAAAAACCGTTCGGAAAGCATAGCAATGTCGACGTCAGCGCGTATGTTTTCGATGTCGATGCCAAGCCGGTGATCCGCGCTCACCGCGATGAGCGCGAGGTCCGCGGAGTGGGAAACATTAAACCGCAGCCGTCGCAGATTTTGCTTCGCAGCCAGTTCCGGCTTACCGCTGGTCTGATATTCCAAGCGTATTTCGAGGGCGGGTATTCCTAGGTACCGGCCCAGAAGGAACCGCAGCGCGGTGCGGCATCGGACAAAATGTAGACGATCCCGCTCGAAGTGAAAACGGTTAGCGCGCGCCAATTCATCGGGAGAGAGAACGTTGTTTGCCTGAGCTGGTGACGCCGGTTGGTCAAGCCGTACTCTCCAGACATCGACGCGGTCGCTGGAACACGCCGGGGTCGACGGGCCCTCGGACCGCCACCGCGATTTGTCAGGGCGTGGCTTCATCTGCCGCAACTGCGCGATATTCAATCATACTGCTCGGTTCATCGTAACCATCAGCTCGCCAGACCTGGCGTCGAAATCGAACTCCGCGTCGTACTACACGCATTGACAATACCACGCCTGACCAAGGCAGCCACGGCGCTCTCTGCCTTCTGTTTTACACGCTGGGTTCTGGCGGGACGCGGGCGACGAGATTCCATGGAAGCAGTTCCTCGATGCGGTTGATGGGATGGTCGGCGATGTGGGTCAGCACTTCGCGCAGATAGGCTTCGGGATCGAGGCCATTGAGTTTCGCCGAACCGATCAGGCTGTAGATGATTGCTGCGCGCTCGCCGCCCGCATCCGATCCCGCGAACAAGTAATTCTTGCGCCCCAGGGCCACGCCGCGCAAAGAGCGTTCGGCGGCGTTATTGTCGATCTCGATGTGTCCATCTTCTATATAACGCGTGAGCGCGTCCCACCGCGAGTGGGCATAACGAATCGCCGCCGTCGTCTCTGACTTCCGCGACAGCTTCGACAGGATCGCCTCGAACCACCGTCGGGGAAGTCGGCGGACCTGCGCTCCACCGGCAGAGGCCCCGGCAAACTCTCGCTCACCCGAACCGGCAGCAACTTCATAACCGGCTTGCGCTCCCCAAGTCTTCCTGCCTGGTAGAGCCGACGCCACCCAAATACCTGGTTCGCGTTGATGCCATGTGCCCGCGCGCCTCGCGCCACGGACGCGCCTTCCCCTAACGTCTCTTCGACAATCCGCCGCTTCTCCGCGATACTGCGCCGCTGCCGCGCGGTCGCGCCCAACGTCTTACTCTTATCCGCTGTCACAACTGGAACTTGCCCGGAAGTGTCCATCTCCGCTCCAAGTGGACACCTATCCGAAGTGTCCACTTCCGAAGAATGACTTCCTACTGCATATCTGTCCACCCGGTTACAACCGGACGCTTACCTTACAGCCGCGGCGCACCATTTTCGATTCGAGGAACTCCGCTCACAAGGGGCAAACATGCGCAAGAAGAACCGAAGGAAATTCATGGCATACCCTAAGAAATCACGCAGCCTTCGTTGCTTGATCATTAATCGACGTTCTGAGGAGAGCGATCGGCAGTCTTAAGCGAATGCTCGAAACGCCCACGAATGGAGCGAAGCCAGTTCGAGAGAAGGTACCAGAGCCGTTGCGCAGACCGTAGACTGTCAGGGCTAGGCACAAATCTCAACAGGTTGGCGAAAGGCGGTTCTCCGTATTGTTCCGTTCGTGCTTTCCACCACTTGCGCAGTTCCCCATAGGCCATCCCAGCACCCACTAGAAACATCATCGATGCAATCAGGCCGAGATATCGCTCGGTTGTGGTATATGCCGTTGCGCTTTCACTGACAGACGTGCTCGGGCTGACAGGTTCTACTTCCAACGCGGATGGCGGTTCTACCAACAGGATGCGCGGTTCTTCCGGTTGGCCTGAAGCCTGCACCCCGAGCCAGTGCGTTCCGCGCGATGCAAAGACTTTATCCGGGAGTCCCCCCAGGGCGCTTTCACCAAGCAAGACCGTGTAGTGTCCTTGAGCATCTGGGAGCACGTTCTGTGTCTCCTGCCAGCACGCCTGCCCTCCATTGGGTTCGTCGTATATCGTGAACCGCAAAGCAACCGTGTCAACGACGAACCCCACACGTTGCGCACGTGTTATCGTGCCCGAGAATTTGATTAGACGTTGGACATTGATATTCTCGCTGAATCGCGGAGGTGATCCCTGCGCGGAACAAAGCGAAACAGCTCCAATGACGAGGCAGACGAGAGTGGAGTTCACGTTCAGTTACCGCCCGTTTCGGACACATGAACTGCTTTATCAGACGGGAGTATGGTCGTGATCCTTCGTCATTTGAATACGGTGTTTTGGGTAGAAGTCCGCAGACTTTCATTTAATTTCCGCGGCGATGACAGGTTCAGGGGCCTCCACGAAATCACCGTTGGAAACCGATGAACGCCGGTCGAAAGGGCGAGCGCCGATTTGAAAATGGCAGGTACTGCGGCGATCAAGTCCCACAATGCAAAAGCGCATCATTGATGCCACCGCGACGATTCCTGGGGGTGGGTCTGTGGGACGGCTAAACACCGTGCCTTTTCGTTATGAGTGCAATGGCGATTTTGCAACAGCTGACAGCTTTAGAACGTCTGCTCCGCTAGTGCGGCGGAGCCTGACCTGCGCAAGGTCTATCCAAGCCAAGCGGCAACTGAATTTATTCAACGCCAGGAACCTTCGCCGGCTAAGGCTCGACCTGATAATGTTCTTCATACAGCATGAGTAATACGACGGTTTCGGCGCCGGGAACCCCGGTGCCGTGTCCGAGGCCGAACCATTCGAATGCCGGCGCTTTCTCGATCGCTTT